>ERZ778511.52-NODE-52-length-108377-cov-7.000018_pt1 | contig 108377 bp, 95 predicted proteins | sample MGYA00510347_ERZ778511 | MGnify/ENA primary metagenome ERZ778511 (study PRJEB29527, sample SAMN07138967) | mouse gut metagenome | material: feces | host: mouse | place: China:Nanjing | collected 2016-01-25 ...
GGTCAAATATACCCTAGTTTATCTGTGGGATATTTGATTTTTTTTCAAGATATCCATATAATTCAGGATCATCTCACCGCATCCTTGTAGTCCAAGTTGGCTGCTGTCCAGAGTCAAATGATAGCTTCTGGAATCTCCCCACTTTTTACTGGAGTAATAATTGTAATAACTTGCACGCTTTTTATCTGTTTTATGGATCATATCTACTGCTTTGTCTTTGGATAGATCATATGTTTCCATAATATGATTGATACGAAACTCCATATCAGCATGGATAAATACGTTGATACAGTTGGGATGTTCTGAAAGTGCATAATCGGCACAACGGCCAACGATAATGCAGGATTCCTTTTTCGCAAGATTTTTAATGGTCTCAAATTGTGCCAGAAATACTTTATGGTTTAATGGCATATCCAGAAAAGGGGCTGAGGTATAACCGCTGACGGAATAAGTATCCATAACCAGTGAATAAAGAAAACTGCTGGTAGGTTTCTCATCGTGATTTTCAAAAATTTCTTGGCACAACCCACTTTCTTTGGCAGCCATGGAAAGCAGTTCCTTATCATAGCATTTCACATTTAATTTTTCTGAAAGCATTCTGCCAATATCTAAACCGCCGCTGCCATATTCCCGTCCTATTGTGATTACAAATTGTTCCATACAAATACCACCTTCCCGCTTTAAAACACCCTTCTGTCCGATCTACACGGTTATCAAAAGCTGGTGTCTCAAAAATTCTGTCTTGATTACAAATTATATTGATATTATAGCATAATTTTTCTGAAATGTATATAAAATTTCTAACAATTTACTACAATGAAGTAGAAATCAGTTACTGAAATCATGTTACAGGTTTTTCTTCAGAAGCTCTTCAAAATATTCTGGTAAAGGCGCTGTCACTTCCAAATATTCTTCTGTAACCGGATGGAGAAAACCGATGGTTGCTGCATGAAGCGTCTGTCCTTGAAGCTTCCATGGACTTTTTCCAGTTCCATACACTTCATCTCCAAGCAAAGGATGGCGAATGCTTGCCATATGGACACGAATTTGATGTGTCCGCCCTGTTTCCAGTTCAAATTCCATATAACTGTGTTTGGAAAAACGCTGTAGAGTTTTATAATGGGTCACTGCAGGTTTCCCGTTTGGCACATTGATTGCCATCTTTTTCCGGTCAGCGGGATGTCTGCCAATGGTTCCTTCAATTGTGCCGTTGTCTTGTTGAACAATTCCCTTGACAATGCCAAGGTATCGCCTGGTAACCGAATGAACTTTAATCTGTTGCGCGATTTTGATATGGGCGTTATCATTTTTACAAACAATTAGCGTTCCTGTAGTATCCATGTCAATCCGGTGAACGATGCCTGGACGGATGATCCCATTGATGCCAGAGAGACTATCCTTACAGTGATACATCACTGCATTTACCAACGTACCAGAATAATGTCCAGCGGAAGGATGCACCACCATCCCTTTTGGTTTATTTACAATCAAAAGCTCGGAATCTTCATAAAGAATATCCAATGGTATATTTTCTGGAAGAATTTCGATTTCCTGTGCTGGAGGGATGTATACCTGGATCAAATCTTTTTCATTTACTTTGTAATTTGCTTTTTGTGCCTGTTGATTTACCAATACCCGTCCTTCTTTCACAAGCTTTTGAAGAAAAGACCGGGAACAGTCTGCACATGCTTCTGAAAGAAATTTATCCAACCGCTCTCCTGCTTGTCCCACTACCTGAAATTCCCGTACATCCTCTTGCTCTCTCATTTCTCCTGCTCCTTCTTTTTCCATGGCCAGAGGATTTCCAATTCTTCATCTTTATAATAAAAGAAAACAAGAATAATTAACAGAGCCATGCCGACCGTTACATAAATGTCTGCTACATTAAAAACAGGAAAATTGATTAATTCAAAATAAAAAAAGTCCACCACATAATTCAGGCGCAAACGATCGATTAAGTTGCCAATTGCCCCTGCGGTTAAAAGTGCCAGGATAAAACGTATCCAACCGTACTTTTTCTCCACAGGCGTACGAAAATATACTAGAACCATAAGTGTCAGCATAATCACTGTACTGATTACAAACCACAGCTTCTGTCCTTGCAGCATTCCAAAGGCTGCTCCCCGGTTCTCCAGATAGTGCAATTGAAAAATATCCTTGATGAGAATCACATCACTTCCATTTTTTAAATAAGTGGAGGCCAGATACTTTGTAAACTGATCCACTAGCAAAAGAAGTAATACACCCACAGCATAAAGGATACAGCTATTTCTTTTTTTTGTATTCATACGATTGCTCCCATAATATAACGAATTCCTTCTAAAAGATCAGAATCTTCTAATTCTTTTGTAATATATGCATCTCCAAGGGTTTTTAATAAAACAAACTTAATTTTTCCTGATTCCATTTTTTTATCCAACTTGGTTGTTGCAAGGATATCTTCTGGAGAATGAGGAAAATTCTCCAAAGTAATTGGCAGGCCGAACCCTGATAAAATATGTTTGAGTTCTTCTAACTGTTCCTGAGTGATATTTCCTTTTTGAAGGGAAATATATCCTGCGCTTACCATACCAAGAGATACACATTCCCCATGATAAAGGGTAAAATCAGATAATTTTTCAATCGCATGGCCAATGGTATGACCAAAATTTAATAAAGCGCGCTCCCCCTGCTCTTTGGGGTCTCGCTCTACCACATCCCGTTTGATGAGGCAGCTTCGGTAAATGATTTCTTCCATTGTTTCATAATTCTGAGATATCATGGCTTCCCTATGGCTTTGGATGAGATTTGTATACGATTTGTCTTTGATAAAGCCATGCTTAATTAATTCAGCCGTCCCTGAAGAAAATTGACGCTTGGGCAATGTCCTTAAGGTGGAAATATTCATATAGACAAGTTTTGGCATATAAAAAGCCCCCACCATATTTTTGTACTGTAAAAAATCCACCCCTGTTTTTCCGCCAATGCTACTATCTGTTTGCGCCAACAAGGAGGTAGGAACCTGTACAAAATCAATGCCCCGCAGGTAAGTAGCCGCTGCAAATCCAGTCAAATCCCCAGTGACTCCCCCACCTAACGCAATTAATACATCTTTCCGATCAAAGGAATTTTGAATTAGATGGTTATATAGCTTTCCAACTGTATCCGTGTTCTTATTACTCTCCCCTTCCTCAAACACAAAGGAGGTACACAAAGCAAACATAGAGGAAAGTAATGATTTCACTTCTTCCAGATAAAATTTTTCTACAACCGTTTCTGTGACAATACAAGCCCGGTTCTTGCCATATCCAAGTTCTTTTAACTTTTCTGGAAGCAAACGAAAATCTTTCTGCAGCTCAATGTTGTAACATGGTGTTCCATGATAAGATACTGTAATTGTCTTTCCCATAATAATCCCTGATATGTAAGCCATATCAATCCTTTCTATTATTTATTCCCGCGAGCAATGAGCCAAGCAGCCGCGCCCTGCCGGGTATTTGGCGAATGCCGCGAGAGTCAAATACGCTTTTGCAAATCTAATATATTCTTTGAAATTACAGATACTTTTCGAACTGTATTTTCAGTCGCCCCTTTCGTGTTTCGCCGTTATCTCCCAGAAAACGGAACCGCCCAAAGGAGCGCACAGAAATCAATTCCAGGGGTTTACATTCATAAGTAGTTTGGAGTATTTCTTTATTATTGATGAATACACGTCCGCTGCGAATCCACTGACTTGCTTGAGAACGGGAAACTTTACAGATGCAGGCAATCACACTGTCCAGTCGATTGGAGCTTATAATGCCTTCTCCAGATTCTTTTTGAGGTTCTATCTTTACCTCTTCTGCTGCCGCTAGCGCTACTAAAACAGTAGTGTGACGAATCCGTGTGAGAGCTTCCATCAGGTATTCTGAAATTTTTGTGTGACAGAATACATAAATTAATGTTTCATCCACCAGAATATCTCCCAACATGGAACGTTCAATTCCAAGATTCATCAGACTTCCAAGTACATCCCGATGATTTAATTTTTCTGCAAACTTAATATTAACTGGGGTGATTTTCAAACAGGAAATTGGAAAATTCCAGTCATAACAAAGAGCATCAGGTAAAAATGCAATCATCTGACGCTCACTTAATTCATAGCCGCCAGAAAGTTGAAAATCAGAGTATAACTCTGAACCTTGCTGACGAAAGATATTTAATTCATTTAAGTTTAGAAAATCACTAAATAAAACAATATTTTTTTGCTGTGCCTGTCGGGATAAATCCATAAAACGTTTTGCCAGTAATACTTCATCCTTTTCCATAGTTATCTTCCTCAAAATTCCTTAATGGGAGGAACATCAAAGGAATCCATAATATTTGTGGCAAAATCCCCAGAAATATCCACACTTGGCGGTGTAATAATAAATATGTAATTAGAAATCTTTTGAAGGTTTCCGCTGATTGCAAAGCAAGAGCCTGAGGTAAAATCAATAATCCGCTGTGCAATATCCACATCCAAGCCTTCCACATTCAACACGACTGTCCTGTCCAAAAGCAAAGTCTCTGTAATCTCCCTTGCATCATCTACGGTGGTTGGCTTAATGACACAAACCTCCATACCAGATACATTCTGTCTTTTGGAAGGGCGCATAGGTGTAACCTTTTGTGATTTCACTGGACGGGGACGTTTTTCTTCATAGGATTCTTCTTCAGCTTCAGAATTCTTCTCTTTGGTAGAGCTTCTTCTCTTTGGCTTTTCCTCCTCGTAATCATCATCGTAATAATCGTCATCGTAGAAATCATCATCATCCGAATTCAATCTCATTACGTCTAAAAATTTATCAAGCATTCCCATAATAGTCTCCCTTATAACAATATCAATTTTGTACTAATTATAGTTTCTTTCTCCAAAAATGCCTGTTCCTACACGAACCATGGTAGCGCCTTCTTCTACAGCTACCATGTAATCACCGGTCATTCCCATGGAAAGCACAGACATACTTACATTATCAATGTTTTTCTGCATTATGTCAACAGATAATTCCTTGATTTGGCGAAAATATTTCCGGTTATCTTCTGGATTTTCCACAAATGGGGCAATTGTCATAAGTCCTTTGATATGAATATTGGGAAGTTTTGCAATCTCTTCAATCAATTGGAAAGCCTCTATACGGGAGATTCCAAATTTACTTTCTTCCTGGGCAATATTAATTTCTACCAGAATATCTACTTCTACTTGCTTCTTGCTGGCCTGGTTACTGATTTCTTCTGCCAGCCGCAAAGAATCTACCGAATGGATTAAGGTAACCTTATCAATAATGTACTTCACCTTATTCCTTTGCAAATGTCCAATCATGTGCCACTTTATATCTGTTGGAAGCACAGGATATTTATCCATAATTTCTTGTACCTTATTTTCCCCAAAATTCCGGCTTCCTGCATTGTATGCCTCCTCCAGCAAGGGAATGGGCTTGGTTTTGCTGACAGCAATCAATGTTACTTCTTCCTGGTTTCTTCCCACTTTTTCACATGCTGCTTTTATATTATTCTGTACCTGTATTAAATTTTCTTTTACCATAGCTTTGTCCTCCAGGGTGAATTTGAAAAATGCTTTAATGAATAATTTCATTTTCTGTTATAGAAGAAGCGTCCAGTGCAATATGGTCATAAAGGGAAATTCCATAATTTGTACCTACATCAATAATAGAGTATTCCTGATTTTGGAAAAGAATTTCCACTTTTCGGAATATAGCATAACCTTTATTAATGTTATATACTCCTTGGAGTGTGGCTGTTTCACCCAAGATATATGGTTCATTGGAATCTGGTTTTATAATTTTGTCGCCCTTCTCTAACTGTTCTCCAGTAATATAATACATATCTTCAGTCTCTTCTGCAACAGTGGCAGAAGCAAACTCCATAATCGTTTTACCTTTCTCATCTTCATATTGGCGCATAACGCCATTCGTATTATTATTCCCACCTTTTGTAAGGAATTCCTTTGGAATCAGAAAGAATTTTTTCTCTGTTAAAGCTGTGTTGGGAATTTTCAGCCCATTGGTATCTGACAGCAATAATTTGACATCCAGATATCGGTCTGTGGCAAACCGAATCACTGAATTCTGAAAAGTTAGTATCAAATACCATGCATCCTTCTGGTTTAAAATACGAGAATCTCCCCATGCAGTTGTACCATCTTTTTTAAATTCAATTTGAATCCTGGATTCTTTTCCCAGGTCTTTTGCCAGATTTTCAGAAACAGGAATAATCAAATTCCAAGTTTCGCTGGTGACTAGCTTATAAGCTGGTTCCCCTGTGGATACCTGTTCCCGGGATATCAGGTTGCTTTTGGCATGTGCAGATGAATCAAAAATATCTTGTGTAAAATTTTCTGTTGTGACATGCTCCAAGCCGTCTGTATTGTATACGACAATTCCAGGCTCTGATGCTGTATATACATGAAGTCCCGAGGAATTTCCAGAGTAATTCCCAAGGCTTGCCAATGCATGAGAGCTGATAGCTTCCATCAATTCTGCTTCCATATCATATTGAAAGGCATATACCTGATAGAAATTCTCATCTGAATAGCCAAGTACATAATTAGCCGCTGTCTTTTCTAATTCATCATAAGATCCCTTTTCGGTAAAGAGCTGCCCATCGTTCTGTTTTGCAATTTCCTGGTAAAAATCTCCTGTTTCATCTATGGAATAGATGTAGGAGTTTACACTAACCTTCTCAGCGTCTCGGTTATAATAATTGATATAGCCAGAGCTCTCAACATTGAATACCTTCTCTTCCCGCAGGATGACGCCTGTGAAAGTATTCTCCTGTGTGATGGTTCCCTGTGTGACCTCATAGATTGCGGTCTGCTTTTCCGTAAAATACTGAAACATATTGTAAACCATATAAACAAAAATAATAAGGAACACAACAATCCCTACATTTAGGTGGGACATTCTATGAAATTTTACAACTTTTTTATTTTTCTTTTTTGCCATACATTTCTAAGTCCTATATTTAAAAGAATAATGAAGCCTATCGATTGATAAAACATCAACGGGCAGATACAAAAAATGAGCCGGATGCATCAATAACCAGAATATTTTACCATTTTAAAAGTATAAACTCAATACTTCCATAAACTTCCAATATATATTTTTTTTAATTGGAAATACTAAATTCATGTAAAAGGAGGAATGCATATGAGTACCAAAGGTTTGGATTACACATTGTTAGCCCTTGTAATTGTAGGCGCTGTCAATTGGGGATTGATTGGATTGTTTCGTTTTGACCTGGTATCATTTCTATTTGGTGATATGAGCTGGCTTACCCGGATTGTCTATGGAATTGTAGGAATTGGCGGTTTATATCTCTGTAGTGTGTTTGGACGTATTCGGTCGATGAATGAAGCATAGCCTTTCCGAATGAGAAAAATATTATTTTTTCTATCAAAGGATACTTTCACGCTTTCGCGTAACAAGGTCTTTCGAAAAGAATAAGAATGGGGGTTATCGAACTGAAACGATAACCCCTCTTCTGTCATTATAAGGATACAATGACTTTCCCTTTTGTACACTCAGGTAAATCTTTCTCATTTTTTGAAATGCTCACAACAAAATTTACATGGAATTTATCACTGATAGATTCTAATTTTGCAATGGCATGTTCGATATCGCTATCTTCCAACATTGCTATTGTAAGGAAACTGTCTAAATACATCTCTTCCAAATCGTGATCCTGAGAAATAATTCCACAAAGAAATCCTAAAAATTCGTCACCATTTGAAATCATATAGTCCGAAACATTAATTAAACGAACTTTATTACTTAACTCATACATATGCTTTTGGCTCTTATCCAAATATACGATATTACCGGTAGCAGATTTGATTGAGTCGTTTACCTTATCTAACAGATGTTTTGTCTTACCTTTTCCCTTTTCTCCAGCTATAATTTGTACCATGACAATCTCCTCCTAGTCTCAACCGTATGTATACAAAATAGATAACAAATTTCTGCAAATTCACACGAATATCCTCTATTTTGCATGACAACAGTAATTTTCATATGGTAATTATAGTATATATTCACGAAAAATTCAACCGCTATTTGGAATTTCTTTTAGCAATTCAGCCATTTCCGTGTAAAGATTATCTGCGTTATCTGCCTTAAAAACAATAGAAATATAAGGAGCTTCCCCCTTTTTACTATACAAAGCCAGACAAGATCCGGCATTGCTGGTAGTTCCCGTTTTTCCGCCAATAATTTGTATTCCTTCTGGTGGTTCTTTTTCCCCATTCAAAAATTTATTGGTGGTCTTCCATTCTTTTACAGAGGTTTCTCCAGAAGCAGAAGTATATTGGCAGGTATGTTCTTGGGTGCTTAAAATCTTTTCAAATTCCTCATTCTGCATAGCTGCTTGAAAAATTAAATACAAATCATACACAGTGGTATAATGCTTTTCATCCTGTAATCCATGAGGATTCATAAAATTTGAATTGGTGGCCCCGATGGATTTTGCTTCCTGATTCATCAATTTTACAAACTCTTCGCTACTTCCAGACACTACATCAGCAATTACATTTGCCGCATCATTGCCGCTGCACAAAATCAGACCATATAATAACTCCTCTAAGGTCAAAGTATCTCCCGCGGCAAGTCCGCAGGTGGATGAGCCTGGTTCTAACTGCAATTCTGCTTCAGTAACTGTAGCAGAATCTGTCAAAGTTCCATGCTTCAATGCCACATAAGCCGTAAGAATTTTGGTTGTGCTTGCCGGATACAGCCGTTCATGGACATTCTTTCCAAATAACATGGTACTTTTTTTCAAATCAAAAAGCCCAGCCGCCTGAGAAAGAGAATCTGTTACATTTTCACTTAATACATTTTCATTGCTGGCAATACAAAGGTCTTTTGCAAAAAAAGAATGTGATACGCCGCTGCTTTCTGATGTCAATCCATAAGCTCTCGTGCTTTCTGTAATATCATAGGCGTTTTCGATCTTCACAGGTTCCCCACACCCACAAAGTAACGTAAACGACAAAAATATTCCTGCAATTCGAGCTACTTTCTTTCTATTTATACATTTCACGCCACTCTAAATCTCCTCTATCCAATGATTTGATCAATAACTCCGCTGTGGCAAGATTTGTTGCCAATGGAATATTATGGGTATCGCATAAATGAACCACATTATTCACATCTGGTTCATGTGATTTGGGTGTCAATGGATCCCGCAAAAAAATAACTAAGTCAATCTGGTTATGTTCAATCTGGGCGCCAAGCTGTTGTGCGCCTCCCAAATGCCCTGCTAAATATTTGTGAATAGACAAATTGGTTACCTCTTCAATCAACCGTCCAGTGGTACCCGTTGCGAATAATTCATTTTTGCATAGAATTCCCCGGTAGGCAATGCAAAAATTCTGCATTAATTTTTTTTTCGAATCGTGCGCAATCAAACCAATATTCATTTTAAAAACCCTCCGTTCTATATTTGAGAGGCTGAAGCCCTACATTTAATACAAGTCCTATTCCGATAAAAAGGCTTACTAACGATGTCAACCCATAGCTTACAAATGGTAATGGCAATCCAGTGTTTGGCATTAATCCAGTTACCACGCAAATATTCACGAATGTTTGGAATCCTATCCAGACAGCTACACCGCCGCAAATCAGCCGTCCAGGTAAATCTTTTGCCTTTCTCCCAATCCAAATACATTCGAATACAATCAACAGCAGCAACATCAAAATCACTGCGCCTCCAACAAATCCCAGCTCTTCTCCCGCAACTGCAAAAATAAAATCTGTTTGAGGCTCTGGTATATAATTTCCATTTTTTACAGAAAATGCCGTCTCATTATTCAGCCCTTTCCCCCATAATTGTCCAGAGCCGATTGCCATAATGGAATTCTGTTGCTGATATGCATCTGTCGCATATTTTTCAGGCTGCAGCCATGCCATAATACGACGCCATTGATAATCATCTAAAATTTTCTGATTTGGCTGCAATATCAAATATATGAATAATGTTCCAGCAGGAATTAACACTGCCAGTACACCTGCTATTATTTTATAACTTAATCCACTTAAAAACAAGAGTGCAATGAAAATTACTGCAACAACAATACTCGTTGACAAATCCGGCTGTTCCTCAATCATATACCAAGGTACAAAAATCAAGATACCAGAAATTAAAATCATCGGCAATGTGTTAATTTTCTCATAATATTTCCCAAAAAACCAGGAAAAGAACAAAATTAATAATACTTTAGATAATTCTGAAGGCTGAAAACGAAAGCCCCCTACCTCAATCCAGCGGACAGCTCCGCCACCCTGGGAGCCAAAAACATGGAAGGTAATTAAGGAAAGCAATCCCAGGTTAAAGAGATAAATCAGCCAATTGAAACGTAAAATAAAGGAATAATCAATCATGGAAACAACCACCATTACAAATAGTCCCAGAAGAAGTCCTACGATCTGTTTGCTTTGCACAGCCTTCTGTGCGCTCCCTATCACGCTGATTCCAATCATGGTAAGCGCCACTACATAGAAAATTAAACGAAAATTATAGTTTTTAATCTGATATTGTTTCAACATAATCTCAATCCTTACATTATCTTCTACCTGGAGGAATTTGGATGCTTCATATCCTTAATGGGAATATTCGCATAAAGCGCAGGCACATTCCCATTATTTCCATCCGATTCGGTCTGGGTAATCTGGATATCCAGGCCCTCTGCATCTATTTCCATGTATTTTGAAATCACCTGGATGATGTCGTTTTTGATCATTTCCATTACATCCGGAGAACAGTTTGCCCGGTCGGAAACCAGTACTAATTTTAAACGGTCTTTTGCAATATCTCCGGAGGTTTTCTTTTTAAAAAAATCCATTAAACCCATAATGATTTCCTCCTAATTTTTCTTAAAGATTTCTTTCAGTTTCCCCCATACGCTGGATTTAATTTCCAAATCCAGAAATGGCACTTCTTCTCCTAATATTCTATGGCAGATATTGGCAAAGGCTTTTCCAGCCAGACAGTCTGTACCTACTAAAGGCTCTCCCTGATTGGTGGAAATAACAATTTGCTCATCATCTGGTACTGCTCCAATTAAATCAATAGCCAAAATATCTGTCACATCATTAATATTCATCATATCTCCACGTTTTACCATATCCATGCGTAAGCGGTTTACGATCAATTCGGTACGCTTCACCTCATTTGCACAAAGAAGTCCAATGATACGGTCTGCATCACGAATGGCAGAAACCTCTGGTGTAGTTACCACCAGTGCACGATCTGCTCCTGCAATAGCATTCTTGAATCCTTGTTCAATTCCAGCCGGACAATCCAAAAGGATATAGTCAAAATCTTCCTTCAATTCTTCGATTAGCTTTACCATTTGTTCTGGTGATACAGCCGACTTGTCCCTGGTTTGTGCAGAAGGAAGAAGGGAAAGATTGGGATATCGTTTGTCCTTAATAAGAGCCTGCTTCATGCGGCAATTTCCTTCTATGACATCCACCAGATTATATACGATGCGGTTCTCAAGCCCCATCACCACATCCAGGTTGCGGAGTCCAATATCTGTGTCGATTAACACAACCTTTTTATCCAATTGGGCAAGCCCGGTTCCTACATTTGCTGTGGTTGTAGTTTTTCCTACGCCACCTTTTCCTGATGTTATAACAATTACTTCACTCATCCTACTACATCCTCCTGCTTTTTATATATTATTCAAAAGACCCTTTGTGATTGGCTCAATATAAATATTTCCGTCTTTTACGATTGCTACCTGGGGTTCTACCGTAATCTTTTCCTTCCGAATGCGTCTTTTTGGCGCTGGAGCTTTATCCGCACTTCTTGCAATGATTTCCCCAATTTTTATTTGAATTGGGTCCATGCTCAAGGCCGCAACAAAGGATTGTTCATTGCCATTCGCCCCCGCATAGGCAGTTCCCTTTAGCGCTCCCAGTACGACAATGCTTCCTTTGGAAATAATTTTTGCTCCAGGATTCACATCTCCAAGGACAATAATACTGCTTTCACAATCTAGTACCTGTCCAGAACGAAGTGTTCCCCGGTAAAACTCTCCAGTTTTGCCAGCCTGTTCTTCTTCAAAACGCTGAATTTTCTGTCGGGTCAACTCTTCCCTTAAGGCATCATTGTCCAGAATACAGATAATATTTACAGACGTATTGCTTGTAATGGTATCTACAATTCGAAATTCCTCTTCCTGGGTCAATTTCCGTCCTTCAAAAGAAATCGCCATTTTTGCATTTTTAAAAAAACCTTCTGATTCCTTAAAACGTTCCAGAATACACTTCAACAATTCTTCAAAATCCATAGAATGATCTAAGATCAGATTGATTCCATATTTATTGCTTTTTAACATTACAGGTTTTGCCAAATTTATCCCTCCAAACTTTAATCTGTAAATCCATTGGCAGAACTTCCAATTTCCTCAGCTTGTCCATCTAATAAGGTATCTTTATCTGCAAGTTTAAAATAATATTTTAAAATATTACTGGATACTTCCACCGCATTGGCAGATGTATACCCATAAGCAATCCGCGTAGCAATAGCAATTTCAGGATTATCAAAGGGCGCATAGCCAATAAATAAAGCATGATTTGCCCTGGTAGGAATCTGCTGTGCAGTACCAGTTTTTCCGGCAACGGCAATGGGGAAGTCCTTAAAAGAATTGTTATTTTCTGCCACCATACGCATACCGTTTTGAATTGCATCCCAGGAAGCGCTGGATACCTCTGTAATCTTTCTTGTAATTTCTGGCTTGAATTCCTTGACCAGAGTGCCATCGGATGTGGTCTCTTTATCCAAAAGCGTAAGCTTATAAATATTTCCGCTGCTGGCCACCGCAGCCAAATACCTTGCCAGTTGCGTCGTGGTAAAGTTGTGATTACTCTGTCCAATGGATGAAGTGATTGGATATTCATCCGCAATATGCGGTTCATTTTCAGGTATCTCAATGCCTGTTTTTTCATCTAATCCAAACAAAGAAGCATACGTTCGGATGGTAGATATTCCCTTATTTTCATTATAAACGCCATTAGAAGAACTCATACGGTAACCCAACTCATAAAAGAAATAGTTACAGGAATCCCGTATTGCTTCTGAAATATTGATATTGCCATGGGTGCTTCCCGGATAAATCCAGCATTTCGGGGATGGGTTTATTTCGGTATATTCTCCTTTGGTTGCAATCTGTTCACCGACGCTAACCACACCTTCGGTAAGAGCCGCCGCTGCTGTCACTGGCTTGAAGGTAGAACCAGGGGCTGTCTGCTGTTGGGTGGCATTATTGTACTGAGGGATGGACAAATCATTCTGAAGACTGGAAAAATATTCAGAATCTACGGAATTTGCCAGCCGATTGGTATCGTATCCTGGATAAGTGACACAGGCAAGCAGTTCTCCCGATTTGGGATTAATCATGACACAGCTTGCCGTACAGGGATCTAAAGCGAGCTGGGCTGGAGTAATCTCCAAATTCTTGATTTTATCCCGTATAAAATTAAATGCACTGAGACTGCCGTTTTGAAGAGCCGTTAAATCTCCTTCATTCTCCTGCAATATCCCCTGTTCAAACAGCATAAGACAAATCTGTGTGCCAGAAATTAATTCCTGATTTATCATATACTTGTATATTTTTTTGTGAAATTCCCGGTCTGTTTGTAATCCTCCTATAATATAAGCGATAAGAGCGTCATATATTTCAGTGGAATCGGAATATTTGGATTCTGTATCAAACTTAGTGATGTCAATCCAGTCCATAGAGATTGCCCGTCGAAGGTATTCGCACAAGCTTGTGGTATCATTCTTCCATTCCTTGTATACCTCATCTTCGGTATCCACTTTATCGGTAAGGAAAATCTCATTCTTCTGCAGCATAGAAAGAATATAGCTCATATACATTTGCTGCTCCTTGTCCAATTCTCCATAAGGAATGGGGGTAGCAGAAGAAAACTGCTGCTGCAGTTCACGGATAACCGCATCCTGTTTCCCCAAAAAAGCGTGATATACCTGCTGCTCCACAGGCTTTGCATCCTCAGCGCTTAAATGATTGATATCGATAATATTGTTGTTTAACAGTGCAAAATAAACATCATCAATTGGTATTTTAATATCTGAGGCAGAACCAGAGCTGGTGTCATATTCCTTAATATTTTCAATATTGGCATATACAATGCCTGCCAGCTCCTGCTCTAGCATTTTGTAAACTGCTTTCTGTAAATCTGCGTCAAAGGACAAATAAATGTCATTGCCAGAAGCTGCGTCCACCTGCTCAATCATCTCAGTGATTCTTCCAACACTGTCCGCATAGAATTTTTCTCTTCCTTTTGTTCCCTGTAATTCCTGATCCATCACTTGTTCAATGCCAGATTTTCCAATGACATCATTCAGAGTATACTGGTCATTTTTTTTGGAAAGTTCATCGTATTCTGTTTGGGAAATTTTACCAGTATAACCAATGATATGTGAAAAATAAATGCTGTCCACATATTTGCGAACACTGTCTTCCATAATATCTACGCCCTGCAATATTTCAGAATTTTCTTTTATTACTGCAACTGTTTCATCACTTACATTCTGTGCAATCGTGGTTAATACGTATCTTTGATAACTGTTCTGAGAAATTGCATACCGCAAAATCATAATTTTGTAGGCTTCCTCTTGGGTATAGCGTACGATGTCCTTTTCTTTTACGTCTTCGTATTTCTGACCTTCTACATAAATATCAAAATTGTCCTGCAAATATGTGATTACCTGCTCTGGCGTTGCAGAACCTTCATTATATCCCAATTTTTTATTATATTTTAATTCATCTACTTTTGTACGACCATAAACGTCTGCAAGAAAACGTTTCAGCGCTTTTCCAGATAGGTTAAACTCATAGGCTCCTGTGTCATTTTTTTGAATTCCGAAGGTATTTGTAATGGAATCTCCTTTTTCCTCAATCATATGAATGACGGTGTTCAGTTCCTCGTTCATCAATCTGTTTTTTTCTGATGTACTGCTGTAAATGCCATTGTCTTCTATGGTAACGGAATAAGAAAGTTCACTGTAGGCCAAAAGTTTGCCGTTGCGGTCATAAATGCTGCCTCTTGTTCCGGAAGTTACGCGTTCTTTTTGGATACGAAGGGTATAATTATCCATATACTCTTTTCCATTGATAATCTGTAACAAAAAAATACGCTGCATCAATATTCCAAAGAGAATAAGCATTGCCACGCTAAGAACAAACAATCTGGAACCTATCAGTTTTTTTATAAAATTTTTGACAAACTCAAACAAATTTACCAGCGCTCCTTCGCTCAATCACTTCCAGTTTCTGATTAATCCTCAAAATTATAAAATAGAGGAGAATGGTTACAAGTATGGTATACACCAGTTCTGGCAACATAATGTGCAACAGGTAATAATTGAATCGGAATTTTCCTCTTAAGAAAAATAGAAACAAATATACCATAATGTTACAGGAAAAATCACTCGTTGCAATCAAAATCAGTGGAAGCTTAATATCATCTGGGAAAAACATTTTACGGAAAAAACCGTTCACATATCCGATATAAGCATAAATCAAGGCATAAAACCCAATGACGCTGCCAAAAAAAATATCCAACAGCAATCCACTAAAAAAGCCAATCCACATTCCCTCTTTTCGGCCCCGCATAAAACCGAAGGAAGATGTGACTACCACCAAAAGGTTGGGAGAAATGGAAGCAAAAGACAAAGCCTGGAACAATGTAGTCTGCAATAGAAAACATATGGCTATAATCAAAAATACAGACAACTTGCGTCTCAGTTTCATTCTTGCTCCTCCTGCTCTTTCCCAATATTCTTCTTATCCAGTATCACCAGCACCTCCTGCAAATGTTGGAAATCCACTGCTGGCGTAATTGTACCAGAATAAGTCAGGTTATTGGAATCACGTTCAATGGTGCTGACATACCCAATCAGAATACCTTCCAGGTATTTATCACTAATATGGGACGTTACCATTTGTTCTCCGATATTGATTGCATCATCCTCACATTTTAGGTCTGTAAATTCAATGACCTGCTGCTCATTCATGGTGGCTAAGTTTCCACTGATAATACAACGGTCTGCCGTTGATAAGGACATGCCGCTGACATTGCTGGCGTCGTCAATAATGGTACGGACCTTTGCATAATTGGGTCCAGTATCAATTACAATTCCTACCAGTCCGCTTCCTGCAATCACATTCATATCTTTTTCAATTCCGTCTTTGGTACCCTTATCAATCAGGAACGTATTAAACCAGTTTCCGCTGTCACTTGAGACCACCCTTGCCGCTATCTTTTCATAACTTGGATACTTTTGGTCAAGCTCCATTAATTCCCGTAGATTATCCAGTTCATACTGTTCCAGCTTAATGATACTTAATTCCTGGGTAAGCCGATCCACCTCTGCTTGCAGCTCTTGGTTTTCTTCCATCACATCCCGTAAGGATTTCAAATCATCTGCTCTGGACAAAAACCAGGTTCCAACCGTATTAATTCCTTTTTGCATAGGTACAAATACATATCCAGCAATGGTATTCAATGGGCCTCCAGATAAATTCAGTGTAAAGCTTACAAACATGACAATCATGCAGAAACCTGTCAATATCAAAAGAGTATATTTGGTTGGTATGGAATGTTTTGTTGATTTACGTTTCATAAATGATTACACCTTTATTTATAAATTCTGGTTTTCATGCTAAAAGCCAACTTTCTGAGTTTTTCATCAGAAACAATTTTGTTCAATCCTCTCACTGCACTTTCTTCGGGCAGCTCACAGGTATTGACTTTAATATTGGTAATTTGGGTGAATAATTCATCCAGCCGTTTGATTTTGGAAGAACCACCGGTAATATAGATACCAGAATGAATAATATCCCTTGCCAGCTCTGGCGGCGTCTTTTCCAGAATCATTTTAATGGAATTGCAGATGGAATTCAGGTTGTCCTTAATGGCTTCATAAATTACAGTGGAAGAAATTTCCATTTCAATGGGTAATCCGCTTACCACGTCACGACCTACGATAACAGTGGTCTGTTCCTCTTCTTCTGGGAGAGCGCAGCCTAAAGTTTCTTTTAAGTACATGGCAGTTTTCTGGCCGATTACCAGCCCAAAATTGCGCTTCATATGGCTGATGATGGATTCATCAATCCGTTTTCCTCCAAAATGGAGCAAATCGCTTAATACCAGCCCACCCAAAGAAATCACTGAAATCTCTGTGGTATCTGCGCCAATATTTACAATCATAAATCCTGTAGGGGACCCTACATCCAAATCAAGTCCTACGGCATCCGAAATTGGTTTTTCACAAAGCAGTACGCTCTTTGCTTTGAACCGGCTCTTGTAAAACAAGTCAAAGAAAGCCTTTTTCTCTACCTCTGTAATGTCCGTGGGTACGGCAACGATGAATTCTGCGCCTTTGATATGATTTTTTACATGCTTTTCTAACACTTCACCAATCATATTCTGCATATTGTTATAATCAGCAATTACTCCATTCACCACCGGAAAAGATACTTTAATGGAATCTGGCGCTTTCTCATACATGGCATATGCATCATTTCCAAATGCATATAACTGATTCTTATTTACAGTCGCAATGGCATTTTTCTCATTGATTACTTTTCCAGTTGCCTTACAAAATATTTTTAAATTACAGGTACCCAAATCAATTCCATAAACATTTGTTGACATAATTTACGTTCCTTTCCTCAACCTAAAAGGCCTTTTTCTCTAAAGCTTATATATCTGTTATCCCCAATAATAATATGGTCTGCAAGGGTAATTCCAAGAAGAGCGCCACTGTCTGCCACGCGCTTGGTAACACGAAAGTCAGAATCACTTGGCTCTGGATCACCGCTTGGGTGATTATGGAGAAGCACAATGTAAACCGCCCCATGTTCCAATGCTTTCAAGAAAATCTCCCTTGGTGATACCAATGCGTTTGTTGCAGTGCCTATGGAGATGAGAGCATCTCCTAACAGGCAGCTTTTTGCATCAAACATGGATAATAACAGTTTTTCTTTTGTCTCATGCCGAAGGGTTTCCATGTAATAAGCGGCAATGCTTGCTGGCTCATTCAACCTTACATTTTTCAGCCTGCTGGTCTTTGCGATGCGTCCTGCCAATTCTGCAATGCACTTTAGCTGGACTGCCTTTACCTGCCCAATACCGGGAATTTTCTGCATTTCTTCCAATCGCATGCTAGTGAGGTTCATAAGATTTTTGTCCTTCTTGGACAAAAATAACTGGGCGAGCTGCAATGCTGTCATGTCCCTTGTGCCGTTTTTCAAAATCACTGCCAATAGCTCTGCATCCGACAGGGCTTTTGCTCCGTAGCGGAAACATTTTTCTAAAGGCTGTTCTGATTCCGGCATTTCTTTCATAGTAATATGTGTATTCATAACTTCCTTTCACTCTCTCAAAGCAAAGGAAAAAGTTTTACATTTTATTCTAGCATATCTGAGCGGTTGTGTATACTAATTTATTGTTAAAAATTCATAAATATTATCATAAATTTACCAATCCAGCTTCATAGAGCTTCTGCAGTGACATCAAAATCCCCAGCTTTCCATGGTACCAGGTCAGCCCGCCCTGAAAATAAACGGCAAAGGGCTCCCGCAAAGGACCGTCTGCACTTAATTCAATGGAAGACCCCTGTACAAAGGCTCCGGCTGCCATAATCACTTCATCATCATATCCTGGCATTGCCCAAGGCTCTGGGACTACATGACTGTCCACTGGGGCTGCCGCCTGAATCCCCTTGCAAAAAGCAATCAATGCTTCTTTCGATTTCAAAGTCACCGCCTGAATAATATCATGACGACTTTCCCAACTGTTTGGTATCACAGGAAATCCAAGACTTTCATAAATATTTGCTGCAAAAATTGCGCTCTTTAAGGCCGCTGCTGTCACTGTGGGGGCCAAAAATAATCCTTGATAAAAGGACTGGATAACCCCAAGAGAGGCCCCTACCTCCTTGCCAAGACCTGGAGAGGTGAGGCGGTAAGCGGCATGATCTACACATTCTTTTTTTCCTACAATGTAGCCTCCAATCGGCGCAAGTCCGCCGCCAGGATTTTTAATGAGAGAACCAACCATCATATCGGCTCCCACTTCCAGAGGTTCCTTTTTTTCTACAAATTCTCCATAACAATTGTCCACCATACAGATAATATCCGGCTTGATATTTTTTATAAAAGAAATCAATTCACCGATCTGTGCGACAGAAAATGTCGGTCTGGTTTGATATCCCTTGGAACGTTGAATGGTCACCAATTTTGTTTTTTCATGAATTGCCTTTTTGATATTTTCATAATCAAAACCTCCGTCTGCAAGGAGATCCACTTGACGATAGGAGATCCCGTATTCTGCAAGAGATCCATCTGAAGGACGGATTCCGATTACTTCTTCCAAGGTATCATAGGGTTTGCCTACCGGAGATAAAAGCTCGTCCCCCGGTCGTAGATTTGACAGCAATGCCAGGGCCAGAGCGTGGGTGCCGCAAGTGATTTGAGGACGCACCAATGCAGCTTCTCCCCGAAAACATTCTGCATAAACTTCTTCTAAGGTATCTCTTCCCAAATCATTATACCCATATCCGTTGCTTCCCATAAAACATTCTGCACTGACTTTGTGCATTTGCATTGCTTTTATTACTTTTAGCTGATTATATTCCGCCGTCTGGTCTATTTGCTGGAATCTTTCTTTTAATTTTTCTTCAAATTGCTGCCCATAGGCGAAGACTCTTTCATCAATGCCAAGTTGCTGATATATTTCTTTCATGAATAAATTTTTTTCCTTTCCAGTTCTTTTTTTATAAATGCTAACATTTTTTCATTGTCATAGGAAAAATCTGGTTTTGAAATCCAGGTAACCTCCCGTTCCCGTCGAAACCAAGTGAGCTGACGTTTGGCAAAATGTCTGGTATCTCGTTTGATACGGTAAATAGCCTCTTCCAACGTACAGGACCCGTCCAGGTAATCTAAAATTTCTTTATAGCCAAGTCCTTGCATGGATACCATACCTTTTTCGTATCCCATTTCTTTCAGCTTTCGGACTTCTTCTACCAAACCTTCCTCTAGCATGTGTTCCACCCTTTGATTGATCCTCTCATAAAGGCGGTCCCTGTGGTCATTTAACACAAAATAAGCAAAACGATAGGGAGATTCCCGCATTCCTTCCCTTTCGTTGTGCTCGGATATTTTCTGTCCTGACAGGTGATAAAACTCCAGGGCGCGTATGACACGTTTTACATTGTTTGCATGGATGCTTTCTGCGGAATCTTGGTCAACCTGCGCTAACATGTCATGGAGTGTCTTAGCCCCTTGTTCCCTGGCAATCTTTTCCAACTGGCAGCGGTATTCCTTGTCTTCCTTCTGCTCTGTAAAATCAATGCCATATAAAAGCGCCTGGATATAAAACCCAGTGCCGCCCACCACAATAGGAATTTGCCCTTCTGCATAAATATTTTCTATATAATGTTTTGCATATTCCTGAAACCGCACCACATGAAACTCCTCATCCGGCTCCAGGATATCTATTAGATAATGAGGAATTCCTTGCATTTCTTCTTTTTTTATTTTGGCGGAACCAATATCCATATGCCGGTATACCTGCATGGAATCTGCTGAAATTACTGCCCCGTTTATCATCTGCGCCAATGCGATAGAAAGTTCCGTTTTTCCCACTGCTGTAGGGCCTGTTAAAATAATCAATGGTTGTTTCATTCCAATACCTGCCTTATAAAATCCGCTTAAATTTCTTTTCTAATTCATGCTTTGACATAGAAATAATCGTTGGCCGCCCATGGGGACAATGATATGGGTTTTCCAGTGTCAGAAGCTCTCCGATTAATGCTTCTATTTCCACTCTGGAAAGAGCTTGGTTCCCTTTCACCGCCCCTTTGCAGGACATAGATGCTATTTTCTCCGTAATCATCTGGGGAGTTTCCTTTCCGTGAAAATCGGCCAAGCTGTCCAGGATTTCAATGACAAGCTCCTGGCCGTTCACCCCAAAAAGATTGGAGGGAACAGAGGTAACCGCATATTCTTTTCCGCCAAAATGTTCCATTTCATAGCCAAACTTCTGAAAATAATCCATATACTTTTTCAACAGCGATTCTTCCTGCATATTTAAGGTAAGCAATATGGGGGGATAAATCACCTGGGAAGTACACTCCTTTGTCCCCAAGGAAGATAACATCCGCTCATACAAGACTTTTTCATGGGCTGCGTGCTGATCAATGATATATAAATGGTCTTCAAACTCTACCAGCCAGTATGTGTCAAAAAGCTGCCCAATGATTCTGTGGTCTTTTCTAGAAGCCTCATCTAGGAGCTTGCGAGGCTGTTCTATTTCCGGTACCTCTCCTGTTTCAGTCTCTTTGTTTTCTATTTTAGTGGTTGCCACATCTGCTAATTTTATTTGGGTTGCAAATGTAACCTCCTCTTCTACAATTTCTGACGGTTTCTGCACAAAATCCTTGGTCTTTTCATATTTGGGCTCATAAGGACTGTCCTTTCGAATCGCCTGTTTTACCGCCTCTAGCCGTTTTACTTCAAAAGGCTCCGGCGCCTTATGGCTGGAGGTAAGATGTGCCTTTTTTTCACGCTCTTGTCTTGCTTTTTCTTCCCGTTCCTTTTCCAAACTCACCTGATATACCAATTCATTCTGGTTGATGGATTCCCGAAGCAAATTGCTTAAAAATTGATATACTTCTTCTCCATTTTGAAACCGCAGCTCCATTTTTGTGGGATGGACATTTACATCCAAATAAGTTCCATTGATGGAAATGTGTAAGACGGTAAAAGGGTACTTATGCTGCATCACAAAGGATTGATATGCCTCCTCAATGCTTTTGGCAATCAAGCTGCTTTTAATATACCTTCCATTGATAAAATAATTTTCAAAATTCCGGTTTCCTCTGGAAATCAATGGTTTTCCAATAAAACCACGGATAGAAAACCATTCATTTTCTCCCTGAACTTCAATCAGGTTTGCGGCAATATCACGGCCATAGATATGGTAAATCACCTCTTTTAGGTTGGAATTCCCAGAAGTATGGAGCTTGGGCTGATTATTTACAATCAGTTTAAAAGAGATTTCCGGATGGGACAATGCCAGACGCTCTAACAAATCTCCGATATATCCTGCTTCTGTCTGAGGTGTTTTTAAGAATTTCCTTCGGGCAGGGGTGTTGTAAAAAAGGTTCCGCACTAAAAATGTAGTGCCTTCCGGCGCACCGATTTCCTCAGAGGACTTTTCTGTTCCTCCTTCTATTACATAGCGTGTGCCGCTCAATGCCGAAGAGGTTTTGGTAATCAGTTCTACTTGGGAGACTGCTGCAATGCTGGACAATGCTTCTCCACGAAATCCAAGAGAAGAGACCGTCAGCAAATCTTCCACATTTCTGATTTTGCTGGTGGAATGACGCAGGAAAGCAAGGCTGACCTGATCTGCTTCAATGCCGCATCCATTGTCGGTAATGCGGATAAAAGAGATTCCGCCCTCTTTAATTTCTACGGTAATGGCGCTTGCTCTGGCATCTATGGCATTTTCCACTAGCTCCTTTACCACAGAAGATGGACGTTCAATTACTTCCCCTGCTGCAATTTTATCAATGGTCTGTTGGTCTAAAATTTCTATGTTTGGCATAGGCGCTCCTTATTGCAAAATATCGTTTCTGCTTTTGGTTTACATAAATATTTTATGTAAACTTCCATCGGTTTTTAATCTTGCTTTGCAGCTGATACAATTTATTCAATGCGTCAATGGGAGTTAAATTCCCCAAATCCATCTCTTTTAATTCTTGAATAATATCATCATCCTTTACTGTATCAAAGAGGGACATCTGTGTCAAATCAACTTCATCCAATTTTTCTTTCTTTTTGCGTGGTTTATTATTTTCTATCATTAGGCTGCCTGTCAATTCTGCAATATCGTGGGCGCTTAGCTCTTCAGAAATGACTTTCGCACGCTCAATTACGCTTTCCGGCACCCCTGCCAGCTTTGCCACCTGAATGCCATAGCTCTTGTCTGCGCCTCCAGGTACAATTTTCCTTAGAAATACTACATCATCGCCTTTTTCCTTTACCGCAATGCAATAATTGTTTACGTTATTCAGTTTCCCCTCCAATTCGGTCAGCTCATGATAATGAGTGGCAAACAGTGTCTTAGCCCCTAACAGTCTGGGATTACTGATATGCTCTACCACTGCCCAGGCAATGCTCAATCCATCAAAGGTACTGGTTCCCCTTCCGATTTCATCTAAAACCAACAGACTGTCGCTGGTGGCATTTCTTAAAATATTAGCAACCTCTGTCATCTCCACCATAAAAGTGCTCTGGCCGCTTGCCAAATCGTCTGAGGCCCCTACACGGGTAAAAATCCGATCCACAATTCCGATTTTTGCGTGTTCTGCTGGGACATAGCTTCCAATTTGCGCCATCAGCACAATCAATGCGGTCTGACGCATATATGTGGATTTTCCTGCCATATTGGGCCCTGTGATAATGGAAATGCGTTTTTTATGGTTATCCAGATAAGTATCATTGGAAATAAACATATCATTATTGATCATCTGCTCTACCACCGGATGGCGGCCATTTTTAATGTTGATCACGCCATTCTCATTGATGGAAGGGCGACAGTAATTATTCCGCTCTGCGACCAGGGCAAGGGAAGATAATACATCTGTTTTTGCGATGGCCTTCGCCGTTTTCTGGATACGCAAAACCTCTCCGGCAATCTTATCCCGAATATCCCGGAATGTTTCGTATTCTAAGGAAACAAGCTTATCTTCTGCGCCTAAAATAATGTCTTCCAATTCTTTTAATTCTGCCGTAATATAGCGTTCCGCATTGGCAAGGGTTTGTTTTCTGGTATAGTAATCGGGAACAAGATTCTGATAGGAATTGGTTACTTCCAGATAATAGCCAAATACCTTGTTGTACTTGATACGCAAATTTTTGATGCCTGTTTTCTCTCGCTCTTTCGTTTCCAGCTCCATCAACCAGGTTTTCCCTTCTGTTTTGGCGTGGCGCAGCTTGTCAATCTCTTCATCGAAGCCTTCTTTGATCATGCCCCCATCCCGGATGGAGATGGGAGGATCCTCTTTGATGGAAGAATCAATGAGATGGTAAATGTCTTCCAGAACATCCAGCTCGGATTGTATTTCTTTTAACATGGGCGTTTCAAATTCTCCCAGAAGATTATAGATGTGGGGAAGCATTTCCAGAGAGCTTTTGAATGCTGTCAAATCCCTGGGGTTTGCTGTCTGATAAGTTACCCGGCTGATTAACCGTTCCAGGTCATAGATGGGATTTAGGTATTCCCGAATCTCTTCCCGGAACATGGCATTTTGGTTAAATGCTTCCACTGCATCCAGCCGTTTTTCAATCTCCTTTTTATCAATTAATGGCTGCTCGATAAAGCTTCGAAGCATCCTGGCGCCCATAGCAGTTTTGGTTTTATCCAATACCCACAGGAGAGAACCTCTCTTTTGCTTTTCACGCAATGTTTCTACCAGCTCCAGATTACGCCTGGTAGAACTGTCAATAATCATATATTTCCCCGTGATATAAAGCTGCAGGGAAGTCATATTGGCAAGGTTGTTTTTCTGTGTCTCATATAAATATTTCAGCAATGCGCCTGCTGCAATTGTTCCACATTCATAATCTTTTATGCCAAGTCCATGAAGATCCGATATTTTAAAATGCTCAAGCAGTGTTTTTTTTGCCGTTTCATCATCAAAATACCAGGAATCCAGCGCATAGACTGCAATGCCAAGCCGCTGCCTTAAGTCCTCAAAATCCATCCCTGTCATATAAAATGCTTCATTGCAGATAATTTCAGAAGGGGCAAACTTATGTATTTCATCTTTTAATTTTTCCTCCTGATCTACCTCAGTCACATAATAATCACCAGTGGTAACGTCTGCAATGGAAACGCCATAGCGATCCTCCAAATATACAATGCACATAATATAATTATTTTTGGTCTCGTCTAATGCCTGAGTGTCCAGATTCGTTCCTGGTGTAACAATTCGAACCACCTCGCGCCTTACCAGACCTCTTGACATTTTTGGATCTTCCACCTGTTCACAAATAGCCACTTTATAGCCTTTGGATACCAATTTATTCAGATAAGATTCCACAGAATGATAGGGTACGCCGCACATGGGAGCCTTTTCGTCTTGTCCGCAGTTTTTTCCCGTCAGGGTAATTTCCAGCTCTTTGGAAGCAACCTTAGCGTCCTCAAAAAACATCTCATAAAAATCACCCAGGCGGTAAAATAAAATACAATCCTTATACTCCTTTTTGGTATCTATATATTGCTGCATCATTGGTGTATATTCTGACACGGTAATACTTCCCTCCTTCGTAAAATTATGAACTTCCTCATACGTTCCTTTTCTCCTGCCTATTTCAGCATTCTATACTTTTTGGCAATTGCCTCTGCAATTTTCATTCCATCCATAGCGGCTGACATAATGCCGCCTGCATATCCTGCGCCTTCCCCACAGGGATATACCCCTTTCTTATTGCTTTCAAATTGTTCATTTCTGTTGATCCTCACCGGAGAGGAGGTTCGGCTTTCCACTCCGGATAAAATCGTATCTGCCCGATCAAAACCAGGAATATATCTGGAAAACTGATGCATTCCCTGACAAAAAGAATCCATGATTTCTTTTGGCATCAGTGAATGTAAGGGCCCAAATCCATGGTGACCCTTGATGGCAGAAGAAAACCCGCCATAAGAAGATGACATAACCCCAGCTTCAAAATCGCCAAACAACTGCTGTGGAATTTTCCCATTCCCCAGTTGATATGCTTTTTCTTCCAACTTCCGTTGAAATTCCAGACCACCCAGGGGGCCTTCCCTTTCAAAATCTTCTGGGGTTACTGTTACGATAATCGCACTGTTGGCATTTTGACCCTCCCGCCTGCTGTAGCTCATACCATTAACAGCAATCCGGCCCTGCTCTGAGGATGCATTCACTACATACCCCCCTGGACACATACAAAATGAGTACACGCCCCTGCCGTTTTTAAGGCTTGTGGTAACCTTGTATGGCGCTGGCGGAAGTTTTTCTGCCAGCTTTTCTCCATACTGGCTCTCATTGATGAAACGTTGGGGATGTTCTGCCCGAAGTCCTACAGCAAAGGATTTGGCTTCCATCCAAACGCCAGAGTGAGAAAGCATTTCAAAGGTGTCCCTGGCGCTGTGTCCAAGGGCAAGAACCGCCAGTTCCGTTTGAAGATACAAAGATTTTCCCTGTTGTATGCAATGTAATCCGGTCAACTGTTCCTGCCAAAACTCAAGCCCTGTCATACAGGTCTCAAACAAAAAGGTTCCGCCCCAATCTTCTATTTGCCGGCGCATATTTGCAACCACATTTCGCAATAGATCTGTTCCAATATGAGGCTTGCTTTGATATCCAATTTCCTCTGGCGCGCCGTGACGGATAAAAATATCCAAAACAGCTTGGTTCCTTCCCTTCACATCCTTTACCAAGGTATTTAACTTTCCATCGGAAAAAGCCCCTGCGCCGCCTTCGCCAAACTGGACATTGGACTCTGGCTGTAACTGGTTCGTCTGCCAAAACTGTTCCACATCCCGGGTGCGCTCTTCTATATTTCTTCCCCGTTCTATCACAAGGGGACAATACCCATGCTTGGCCAGCAGATAAGCACAGAACAAGCCCGCCGGACCGCTGCCCACAATGACAGGGGGATGATGGAGGGATTCTGTGCCGTCCAAAGGAAACTGGTAAGGAATATCCTTTGCCAGGGATATCTGTGGATGTTTCTTCTTGTGTAAAATGGAAGATTCGTTTTTTACCTCAACATCCAAGGTATAAACATAATGGATGTCACTTTTTTTTCGGGCGTCTATGGATTCCCTGCGAATCTTATATTTTTGGATTTTTTCAGGCCTTACCCCCAGGGTTTTTGCAATTTTTTCCATTAATTGCTCGTGGGTATGGGAAACCGGAAGTTTTAACTGCTGTATTCTTATCATTTCCTGCCTCTTTCTTATCTTTCCTTCTCATCAGAAATCTTATGATGCAAATGCCCTGCTTTCATAAGATTTGGATTGGTTGTATTATTTTTCCTGGAACATGCATAAGCTGCGGCTGCTTTCCCAGCAACAGATCCGCTGGTCCATGCCCACTGAAGGTTATATCCTCCACACATGCCGTCGATATCCAACACTTCCCCAGAAAAAAAGAGACCTTGTACCAGCCTGGATTCCATAGTTTCCGGGTAAACCTCATCCGTATCCACGCCTCCTGCTGTTACCTGTGCCCCATCAAAGCCCTTTGTTCCAATAATCTCAATCTGAAGGCTTTGGATTTGGGAAGCAAGGCGATGCAGCTCTTTTCTATGGCAGGATTTGGCTCTTTTTTCCGGCAAAATTTTACTTTCTTTTAGAAGCACGCCATTTAATTTATCCGGCAAAAGCCCAAGCAAAGCCTCTCTTGCGGTTTTTCCCTCTCCATAAATGAAAAACCGCTCCTCCAAAAGCTCCTTTACCTGACGCCTGGATAAATCTGGCAAAAAATTCAGCCTTACAGACACCGTTTTTTTCAAAAGAAGCCCATAAGCGGCATAACGGCTGACCTGAAATACAGGAATGCCAGATACACCAAAGGCTGTCAATTGCAGCTCTCCAAGGTCTTCTGCAATCTTTTCCTTTTCTATGTAAAGTTCTACAACGCCTTCTGCACGAATTCCTGCAACTTCTTTCAAAAATGACGGTTTTCCCTGCAATTGAACCAGTGCAGGCACAATATCTGTCAATTTATGTCCAAATCCTACAATATATGGGATTCCGCTTCCGTCACTTCCTGTCTTTTTGGCAGCTTTTCCTCCTGTGGCAAGGATACAGGCCCTGCTTCGAAATACCCCCTGCTTGGTATGAAACAGGAAAATCCCCTGTTCCTGTTCCATGGAACGGATTCCAATTTCATATAAAATCGTTACCTTCAATCTCCGGCATTCCATCAAAAGCGTTTCCAACAGGGAGGAAGCCTGTCCGCTTGTGGGATAATAATAGCCGTCCCGTTTTACTTTGGCGTATACGCCAAGCTCCCGAAAAAACTGTAAGGTCTCTGCCAGCCCAAACTGTTGAAAGGCAGGCAATACAAAGGCAGGGTTCTTGCCTCTGTAATATGCAATGCCCTGCTTTTGATTGGTAAAATTACATTTTCCATTTCCTGTTGCCAGGAGCTTCTTCCCGGCCTTTTCCATATGTTCTAAAATCAGAACTTTTGCTCCCTGCCTTGCCGCCTGTATGCCAGCGGTAAGACCGGACGCCCCAGCTCCTACAATAATTACATCAAATATTTGCTTCATAGATCAATCCTGTAAAATCACTTCCTAAATATTCTTTCATATTATATCACGCAAAAACCGAAGTTTCAAGTGTGCTAACTTGTGTAATTTTCCAGAAAATTATAGAGCTGTTCTTCATTTTCTATTTGTTTCCCCACATTGATTTCCTCCTGCAAATCTTCTGGTAGATGTTCCACTAGGATATCGGTAGCGGCAAATAATGTTTCCCTGTCTGCGTGATAGACAACCACATAACCATTCTCTTCCAATAAGATATATTCATAAGGCTCTACCACTTTCAGGCTTTCCGCAAATTTTTTTTCTGTCTCTGCCGCCTCCTGCTGTGCAAGGAGGTCTGCGTTCTGCTGCTGAAGCAGGACAATGCGCTCCTCATAAGTCTTCCAACTTTTCTGGGACCCTGCAAAAAATCCGGCGCTCAGGCTTAGGGCTGCGCTGACAATTACTCCCAACAACAATAGACGAATACTACATTTCTTTTCCATGCCAAACTCCTTTTTGTGGTAGTATCTGCTATTTTTGCTATTTTATACAAGAAATGCAACCGTTTTCCATCGCCCCTTTATCCCAACGCTCTGGAGCCATTGATTTTTTCATACCATGCGCCAAACATGTCTATGAGAAATGCTTCATATTCTTCTTTGATTTCTTCCAGCTTGTCCATATCGTAGGAATGATGTTTTTTCCAACAGATGTAGCGGGTCACCCGTTCAAACTGTTCGCTTTCTTTCACCAAATTCGTCCAATCATAATAATCCATGTCAGAATGTTCCTCGAGAAAAGCCTTTATGTTTCCGTTGCGCTCCCATAATGGGATATACCTTTGCCAATGTTCATCTCTGCCAAGAATCTCATTATAGCCGAAATCTTCCTTCACAAGCAAAATCCTCGGATAGTCGGCAAATCCGCACATCCTCTCATACGTCCTGTCATCATAATCGCATTCTTCCAGTTGATAATAATATTCCTGGTAAAAGTAATCCTTGGTTTCTTGGTTCACTTCATATCCCCGAATATTCCCTTCCCGGTCTGTCTGTTTTTCTCCCATATGATAGGTTACGCTCCAACTCCCAGAAGCAACATCTATCTGGGTAATCATCATATATTGAAGAAATGACGTAAGTTCACAGTCAGTCTGAAAGGAATGGCTCTTCCACACAACCTCCGGTTTATCCAAGAATTCGAGGTTACTGTTCAGCTTCCCCGGAAGGCCGGATACTTTACCATACAGGGCGCCGTCTAAGGTACGTTTCCACAAATCAACGGTTTTCTTGTCAAGTTCCTGTTCCCCATCCAGCATCATAAAAATAATGTTCGGATACCATCCATACACAGTAATGGGAAGAGCCAAATCCTCTGCGTAAGAGCCAAAATATTTCCATTCTTCAAAGCATGAAGACACGGTAGGTTCGAGTAAAGTTCTTGTTAGGTCATTTTCTACTCCGTTTGGGATGTCCCCAGTCGATTTACCGCAGTACCAATGTACAATATTTATTACATGCCTTTCACAACCGCAGTTTCTTTTCCATGCTTTTAGGAAAGGCATTTGATTGGTGATTGTCCTCTCTAAACATTTCCTCAAATATTCTATGTTTATATTCCGCTTATGGTAACAGATTGCAACCAAATATCCCCATTTTTTCATATAGAGACGTATGATCTCGTCTATTTGACGTTTGAAATAATGTTTGAAAAATTCTTCGTCAAACCCTTTGCGCCCGCAGGATTTCTGATGCTTTAACACAACATCCAACAATCCCAGGAATTCCACATTTCCCACCCATTCAAGCTGATCCCTATTCTGCATACATCCATCTTTCAGTGAATCAAAATCTCTCAAAAGCTGCATATCCACCAGCATATACGCAAGTTTATAGACAAGAGTTTTCCGTTCCAAACCATTTTTATATTCGGCTGCAAAATACTTACGCTCTAATCGATACAGACTTGGAAGAATCTGCTCTTTCCCCAAATCTTTTCTCGCATATGCCTCTAACAGATTTGCAAGGTCTGTCATCATTTCCGTTCTTTTTTCATGGGTAATCATATATTCCAGAAGCTCCAGATAGCGGCTCCTTGCAAAACATGCGGCTGCATAGACCATTGGCTGCAGCCTTTTGATTTCTTTTTCATTTATTTTGGTTCTGGAAGCGTCGATTACCATGTCTGCATCTCCGGTTAAGATATCCATATCGTTTAAATGCAGGAGTGGCACGCCCTTCGTTCCCTCATAAAACCCATTCCTAATCCGAATTCCCATAAATGAGGTATTAACATTAACAGTATGATCGAATTCAAAATTTCCCATAAGAGCAGACATATTTAAAAGAAGTCCATGGGGTTGATCCCAGATTGAAATTTCCCTGTAATCCTCTGAAAAAGCATATTCATATCCCTTGTGTTCAATCCATCTGCCTAAAACAGTATTGATTCTGTGACCATCGCTTAAGAGTCTGGTATGTTCTGATTTTGTCAGACAGGATGCAATACATTCTCCATTGACATAGACTGGAAACAAAGGCTTTTTACACCAATTTTTCACCTCCTGAACAATCAGGGATACAAATCGCTCCTTATAATCGCCAAATATTTCCATTTCTTCATCTATATCCAGCAAAGATTCTTCCTGTGCTTCATCCAGTTCAAATTCAAAAACAAATTCGCTTCCCCGTTTCTTTCGAACCGTATCCGTCTGACAGAAGGCAAATCCATCTTTTTTTCCAGAATACAAAACAATTTTATTGGCATGATGTTCAGACTCAGATTTGGTATGAATTTCAAGCTGATCTGCCCGGTAAAAAACAGTATGCAATCCGATTCCAAAAGCTCCTGTTGGCCGGAGCCATTCTGGCATAGCTTGTAATTCCTCTTGATAGGCGGCGCGTTTTTTCCAACTGTTTCCTGTTACAAGAATGTTATTTTTAAATTCCTCCATACTGATGCCAATACCGCAGTCCCTTACTGTCATCTGGGCAGTTTTTCTTTCTGCATCATAATCCACGATGATTTCAATGGGATATCGGTCATAAATATCTGGATACTTCCGTTCAATCTCGAACGGCGACAAAGCCTCTGGATGCTCTACCCCCATGCTCTGCAAATCCCGCCATAACTGCAGCTTTGTAGCATCAATGGCATTCTGCACCAATTCTCGGATAAAGATAAATTTTTCATCCTGGTAAATGCTTATATTTTCAATCAACGAAAATGCTTTTTCCATGGAAAAATGGAATCTCATATTTTCCTTAGCGGATGCACTCTCTTTTCCATTGATCAATATATTGTATTCAAAATCCGGTAAATCCATGGGAAGTTCCTTAGGAAAAATTTTTTTGCAATTTAATCTTGCAAATTTTAGTTCATCCTCCATCCAGGAACGCCATAAAATATGTTCTTTCACCGTAGCCCGAAATACATTTCCAATCCTTTTCTCCTGAACAGTTTCCTTCTCATCCTTCAACCAGTCATATTTGCACTCATAGGCAATCTCATCTTCCCTGACGTCTGCCACAATATGAATGATATCCTTGGATATGCTTAAGGTATTCACACTTTTGTGTTTGAAATAATGGGGCAGATTATCATCCCCCAAGGTTCCAAAGGCTGCAATGCTGATCCGGTCAAAACGGTCGTTATCCAAATCGCATAAATCCCCAAGACGTAAGAAAAAGGCAACAAATCTTGGGTGCATTTTCTCCCCGTTAAACGTGTCTTCATATGGCAAATCAGAAAGAATTCTCTCTGCCTTCCAGTTGTGCGACATACAGATTCGGTAAATCAGCCTGGAAATCCTTTCTGGCAGAAAGGAATGGTCAAATTCCATGCATTCAGCAATTCTCCCATAGCGTTTGTCTGTAACCTTTTCGATACGTTCCCCGTGTCTGGATCTGAAAAATGCCATCAAAAGCAGGCCAATGGATTTCTTAATTTCCAATGGCCATGTAATTGAGGCGTCTTTCTTTTCCATTCCCCGAACCATTTCTGCTGCTTCTTTGAGGGAGCTGTCTTCTGCTACACAATTGGAAAGAAAGGATTGAAACTCTTTGCTTTTCCATAAAGACCTGACTTCCTCATCCGTATAGAGCATACCCAGATCATGCATGTACGCACAGATTAGCAGAAGAAACGCGTCTGCGCCCGATAATTTCTCCATTCGCTTTTTGCCTAATATTTGTTCAATTGCAATTATAATATGATAGGAATGATATACATCGTGAGTGCTGTATGTTGGAAATGTGGTCTTTATCGTAGATAGAAAATGTTCCATCTTTTCCTTCTGAATGATATATATGCTCTCAAGTGACTGTATCCTCTTGTCAAGACTTGCCATGTCATGCAAATGTTGTTCCAATGAATATCTAATTTCCATTCTGCCCCTTCTCCCCTCATTGAAGTCTTTCCTCTTTCGTGACGACGGTTCTATCCAATGCCACATATTTGATCTACAGAGTCTAAAATCTCTTTGATTTCCTGATTACCTCCTGGGCGGTTCTTGATTAGCTTTTCAATTTCATTTCTTGCGCCTCTGATATCAGTAGCCTGGCTCTCCATTCCACTGCGGAGCTTCTTACGCCGCATTAAAAGGTCATGCTTCACTTCCACCATTTCCTTTTTATCCAGCAGAGCTTTTACCTGATGAATCCAAATTCTAGCATCATAGAATCGGTATTTTTGAAGCTGCCGGATCAATTTGTCATTAAAATATTCCAGCTCATCGTTGGTGCGTTGATATTTATCCCGCTCTTTTACTGCTTCTAAATATTGATCCCAGATATAGCTTAACTCATATCCATTCTTAACATGATACTTTTCACAGGCATAATCCACCGCATTGGTTACATTGACATATTTAAACTTGACTTTATTTAATAGTACAATCGCCCGATTGATATTTGCCTGGGCTTTTTTTAGGCCCATCCTGTCATTTTGCAGGCGCAAAGCCATGATCCCACCAACTGCTCCGGCAATTAACGTAGCTATCACAAAAGGCATCATAATGTCAAATTTCATCACCATTCCCAATATGACAATCACACCAACTGCCAGAACATATGTGCCAGCCAGACCATAAAATAATTTGCGTAGGATATCCTCTTCCTGTTCCAGAGAATTCTGGTAATAACGCCATTCTTCCCGTTCTCCTTCCAGATACTGCATATCCCGTTTCACGGTGGTCTGGTAGGCTTCATTGCTTTGGAGACGCTTAATAATTTCTGGCATTTCATCCTCTAACTGTTCCATCTGAGCAAATTGAGCATCTGAAATGGTTTTCGATTTATTCAGATACGCATCCCTGGCCTCATTCAGGTTCTGGATATTCTGAGCAGTCTCAAGAATCTTTTTCCATTCATCTTCAGGTAAATTCTCAAGGGTCTGGATATCCGTAAGATAGTCTGTTACTATTTTATATTCCCGCTTTGTCTCCTCCAGATTCCTTGCAGCAGCCATAATTTGTTCACAGTATTCTGTGGCAAGGCTTTTCTTTTGATTTTGTCCCTGATTTGGCGTTCCATTCTCTTTCCCATTGGCATTCTGCTTTACTTTCTGATTCTGCTTCGCCTTATTTTCCCGCCGCCTGGATTTTCGATCGATCTCTTCACCAAATTCTAAAATTTCTTCGACATATTTCGGTTTTTTCTTTTTTTTGAATAATCCCATTTTTACTCACTTTTCCTATATCCTGTCCTAAGATTTTGTAAAGTAGTTTCTAATAGTTTTTCATAACTACTGCGGTTTGACTGTTTGAGCCTTTCCAGCTCCCGCCGGATTTTTACCAATCCGTCTGGTGCTGTATGAAATTTTTGGCCATTCTTACTGGCAAGGGCCAAAAGATAGGCTGCCTTGCTTTCCTCTCTCTGTCCGATGGCGTAGGCAGTCTCATAACATTCAGCCGCCTGTTCAAAAAGCATCTGCCTGGCATACGAAGTACCCATATTATGCCAGATAGCTCCAATTATTTTTTCATTCTCGGATTCCTGTTTTGCCTGGGCAATGGCTTTTCGGTACTCAATGACAGCGTCTTTGTATTTTTCTGCCTTTAACAAACGATCCCCCCGCAACTTCTCCCGATCCAAAGGTCCCTTGTTTTCCATGTGTTTTGCAGTTTTTAAAGCATCCTCCAGTTCCTTTGAATGATAAAAGCCGCCAGCCAGTAAAATCTGTTCCATACACCAGCAGCCGCTTCTTTCCTGCGCAATCCCTCGTCTTAAGCACGCTGAAAGCTCCAACTGTCCAATTTCCTCTTCTAACCACTGACATAATTTTTCATTAAAAAAGCTTTCCTCCAACGTCCCAGTATTCTGATACAGATAATAACACAATTCTTCAAAGGAATACAAATCTGCGCCTGCTTCCTCCAGAAAGAGTGGGTGTTCTGCTATCTTTTGTTCACATAACCATACTTTACTCATGGCCTGCTTCCTCTCTTTTGATTGATTCTCTTTATCCTATTTCATATTCCCATTCTTTGCCGCTTCCTGGGGAAAGCTGTCCCCATCCAATGTCCCGCATGTTCAGCAGAATCTTTCCTTCCTCCCCTGTATAGAGGGAAAGAGCCAGACGGCAGCGTCCTGCATCCTCCATGGGAAGCTCTGTCAGCTCCAAACTTTCAATTCTGGCCTCCTGGCTTCCCGGTCTTTGTACCCAAAGCTCCAATGCTGGTTCGCCTTCCAGAAGAATTCGAAGCTGCTTTCCAATCTGATGCTGGTTGCACCCTGCCTCCAGCAACGGATAAAAATACGTCTTATCTCCCTTCGTTACTTTTAGTAAAATATGTTCTTGTATTTTATATTCACAAAAATATACGGTTTCTGCCTGTTCCTGGTGCGTTGCAAGCATTCCAGCGTAACAAGCCCCTTTGGTATAAAGATTCTTTCCCTGGAATGCCCTTCTTCCACGACAAATGATTTGCAGGGATTCCTTCATCCAATTCCCCTCAAATCCACCTCCAATTAGATAAATTGCAGATACAATCCTGCCTGACATAGCATCCTGAACCATACGGGAAAAGGAAATATCCCACTCCCTTACATTCTCTGGTAATTTTCCTAGACATACTTCTTCTACCTCTGCAATTTTCGGCTTCGTTCTTTTATTACACAAAAGATGCTTCAGCCAGATTTCTTCTCCGTTGCAGGAAAACAGCAGCACATCATATTGCCACAATGCCGGCTCCTGACACACGGCATACGCATAAAAGCTTTCCCTGTGATCCTGGATAACCAACTGTTCTCTTTGAATTCCTAATTTCATCGACAGATCCCGTAGCAGCGCCACCAGTTCATTGGTTACTTCTCTTAGAGAAAATACACATTTGGTAACTACCTCAACTCCTTTGGATGGAAGGGCAATCCTTAAAACCTTTTTTAAAAATACAAGCAGCAAATCTCTTGCCTGATATTCCCGATCCAGGAAAACCTTCTCTTTTTTTAAGGCCCTGTCCAACAGATCTTCCACATAGACGCCTTCTCCCGATTCTGCCATTCTGCTGGCTTCTTCCCCGAAACACCATTTTCCTGTAGATTTCCGTTTACAGATTGCTGTAGGAATCTGATACAGTTCCGTTCCCGTTACGGTACTTATTGTCTCCGGTTCCGCCAGATTTTGATGATAACAGCTTACTTGCGTCCATCTGTTTCCCAGTTCAATTCCAATATACCATTCACCTGCCGTCGGCCTCATTTTCTTCACCTGCCTTATGATTACATTTTATAAAAGATTAAATTCTTCTCTTACCATCCCATCCAGAATACCATAGGTTTCCATCCGTTCCATTAAGGTTTGCTCATCCTTCATCTGCCAGCTTACCATCATGTCATTGATCAAATCATAACGGCTGCCTTCTGCATAAATGCAAAGCTCCTGGTTTTGTATCTGCCCGCCGTCCACGACAGACCATTCCCCATCTTTTTTCTCTTTGATGTAATAGGGAATTTTTTCTCCATAAAAAACCAGAAATTCTTTTACATAAATTCCTTCATACACTTCCTTCATATCTATTTCCAGATAATCCGAGCCTCCCACTGGCAGGAAAATCAGAACTACCTTCTGCCCAGGCTCTGTATGGTATTCCAGGAACGTCTTATCATGGTAAAGATATTTTCCAGCAAAACTTTCTGGAAGCGTTTTATAAAATGAGAAATACGTTCCATTGGAAATATATTCTGCCAATATTATTTCTGCCCAGTCCTTCTCTTCCTTTGACAATTCTTTTCCACAGGAGCACCATTTTAAAAAGCCCAGCCTGCAGGTTTGATTCAGCTCCTGCTTGCCTTTTTGCATTCTGAAAATTTTCTGAAATACATAATCGGATACAACGGTATCCTTCCGTAAAAACTGATCAGACATAAAGGTGAGATAAGAAAGTACAATAACTTCCCTGCCCAAATTTTCCCCGTAGCTTTCAAAAATTTTTTCAATGCATGGAGAAAAATCTCCTGTATACAAAAACTGTAACAGACACCGTTCCTCCAAAGCATAGGTATCCAGTTCAAAATCACATGCCGCCTGCCATAGCTTTGCCATCTCTTCCATCTTCCCATAGAAATGGCGGCACATGTAGCTTAAGATACGCTCATTGTATTTGCCGCGTAAAAATACACTCCGGCACAACCGCAATAAAAATTCATCTGGTTCCCCATCTGCATCCATCTCTTCCATCTGATGGCAAATAACATAGACAAGCTTCGGAGCCGAAATGCTCTCACTGCCATAGGACAGCAGCAATTCATAAGCACGTTTATAATGGCGCCTTGCCACAAGAAGCTCCATAATCCGCTCCCTTGCACGCTTTTTCATGCCGTCAAAGGATACAGACAACAAAAACTCATCCAAAGCGTCCCCTGTATAATTGTAATAATAGTATGAAATAATCTGTGGGCGCAAATCCTCCCGGTATGTCTCGCTGATGTTTTCAGATTCTATCAGCATCTGAAGATAAGGAAGATCTTTTGCCTCGTAAGTCTGCCAGATTTTTTTCCGGTCAAAATATTTTAACAAATAGGGCATCTTTTCCTTGGCAGAAGCAATTCCTTTTTCCAAAAATTGTGCGCTGTCTAACATGGGAACCACCGACAGCTCCTCTTCTGGCAGAAAACGGTTCCCTCTGGAATCTTCCAATAAAATCTGATAACAGCTGCTGTAAAGATTGACAACCCCAATTCCATGGTTTAAGGAAATGATCTGCTCTTTTTTCAGTGAATATTGGCGCACCACAAGCCGCAACGCACCAGAATCCTTACAGGTGACTTTGTGGGTAAAAAGTATTTTTGCCAAATGATCCAACAATTCATCTGCAATCATATCTGGTTTTAGAATTTCCCGGTATACCACTGCAGAATCCTCGTCTATTCTCTCTGCTTTTAGCTGTTTTATGACAAATTCCTCCATGTTTTTTTGGTAAGGCTGAACATGATTCTTCCAGGAGGATTTGTGCTCCATCATAGAGCGATACAGTTTCGCTTGAGAAGGATAGGGAAGGTTGTTATTGTATTGAAAATAAAGGATCACTGATTTGGGAATCCGCTCTAACTGCTTCTTCCCAGCAGACATCATCCATGCTTCATAAATCCCCGCAATGCGAAGCTTTTCCCTAACGCCCTTATGATACCATTTCCAGTAAGATTCCCCATAACAATTCCATTTCATACAATAGCTGCAAACCGCCTGCAGCATTTCCTTCTCAGGAAACACTTCATAACATTCACAGAGAATCCGATACCAAATGGGATGATACTCTGGAATTTCCGGCACAAGCTGACAGACTTGTTCCGCAATCCCCCGGGTAATTCCCTGATGCTTTGCTGCCCAAAGCAATACTTTCCGGCAAAATTCGTCTGGCTGATCTAATAAAAACGGCTCTTTTACCAGAATCCGATAAGCCTCCAGATAAAGCACAGAGCTTCCCCCAGATGCACCGATCTGCCGGATGATGATTTCCAGCTTTCTTCCTTTGCTGTAATTGAGCTCTTCATCCAAAAACAACAGAATCCATAAAAGCAGATTGTTTTCCTGGTTCTTATGGAAAATTTTTCGGATCTTCCCTGTCAGCTTATTGACATAGACAGGCTCTGGTTCTCGAAGAGCACATAGGTACAAGTAATAACCATATAAAGGTGATTCCTTATCTACCTTATGTTTGGGAAAGGCGTCTAACGCCCATTCTCCTTCTTGCTGCTGCTTATTCACTAAAAAAACCTGTGCTTTTGCCAAAAGATACCAGAGATTATCTGGTTCTAAAGCAATCAGCTCTTCCAGCTTTCGAATGGATAACTTTGCCCAAGCCCCCGTTACCATCTTTCGAAGCCCAAAACGTATATAAGCATTCATCAATTCTACTTGCTTTTTGCGAATTGTAAGATCCGTCCGCTCTTTTTGTGTCCCTTGGAACACACAGATATCTACCTGAAGTGTCCGAAAGGAAGTCCTTAACGTAATCCTGCCCAAATTCTTTCCTGGGTGTAAAAATTCTGGCAGAATCAGATATTCTACTAATGCATGACCTCCCACAAATTCATTGGAAGCCAGGGTATTCTTTATCGGGCTGAGCCACTTGGCGTCACTGATAATTTCAATCGAAAGAAATCCCCATTCTTCTTTTTTTAATGTGATATGCTGTCTGTTTACTTCCGTAATTCCCGAAAATTCTCTCTGCGCTTCCTCAATCCGAAAGGTTACACGCTTCTTTTTCCTTGCAGCAATCAAAAACTCTTCTACTTGAGCCATTGTGCACGGCTTACGCCTGAGCATTTGGTAGATCAAAAACTCCTCTGTCTCCTGAGGCTTAAAAACATGAATAAATTCCGGCTGTCCAAAGATTTTTACAGCTTCTTCGTAAGAATTCCTTGCCAAATTAGCAAAATCAAAAATACTTTTTATTTTTCCAACAGAACTATTGGGATAATTGCTGGAAACAGCCACGGAAAAAGGAAGGTCATATTCTCCCTGGCTGCTGACAATATGAAAACTGCCTTTTTGAACATCTCCTTCTGCCAGCCCTTCACTATGAAATTTGAATACTTGCGCAATTTTATTCCCCTGAAATTTTGAGTTTGGACACTCCATTCTGGGGCTGGAGGAATAGACAATGCCTTTGACTGGCATATCGCTGGCGCTCTCTATCAGGAATTCCCCTGTATAATCTGTCCCCTCTACTACCTCAAATTCCAATTGTTCCACGGAAAATTGAAGGATAGAGGAATTGTTGCTGCACACTCCTGCTGTCAGTTCTTCTAATTTCTTTTGCAAATCGTCACCTGCTTTATGGTTGCTTTTTTATCATAATCCGTTATAATGAAGTCAGTCTTATTAATTATAAACCATTCAAACATTTGTGTAAATATTTTTGGAGGAAAATTATGTTACAGCATAAAGACCATTTTCACGGAAGTGATTTAGAAAAAATTGAACAGATTTATGGCATCAAAAAAGATGAGATTACAAGCTTCAGCGCCAATGTAAATCCCCTTGGCATTTCCCCTTTGCTGCGAGAAACGCTGGCCCGTCACATTGACGCCATCTGCTCCTATCCAGACAGAGAATACCTCTCCCTGTGCAAATGCATTGCAGATTATGTGAATACAGATTATGAAAATATTATTATGGGAAACGGTTCTACCGAATTGATTTCTCTTTTGATACAGATTCAACATCCGAAAAAAGCATTGATTATCGGACCTACGTACTCGGAATACGAACGGGAAATTTCTTTAGGCGGCGGCACATGCCTGTACTATCCTTTAAAGGAGGAGCAGGACTTTGCATTGAATGCAGAGCATTTTACAGCACAGTTAAACGAAAGCATTGACCTTGTTGTGATCTGTAATCCAAATAACCCAACCTCCAGCGCCATTACAAGAAAAACCATGCGTCATATCCTGGATGTTTGCAAACAAAATGATATTTTTGTGATGGTGGATGAAACTTATGTAGAATTTGCAGATAATTATGAGGAAATCACTTCAGTTCCTTTGACTGCGTTTTACAATAACATTGTTATTCTTCGTGGGACTTCCAAGTTTTTTGCAGCTCCTGGACTTCGACTGGGCTATGCCATCACTGGAAACAGGGATTTTATTAAATTGATGAATACCAGGAAGAATCCTTGGACCATTAACTCTCTGGCTGTTATTGCAGGAGAAATCATGTTCCAGGACAAAGAGTACATTCAAAAAACAAGAAAACTAATTTCAGAAGAACGGGCCAGAATTTATCAGATTTTTTCCAAGGACAACCGTTTTAAAGTCTATCCCCCTAGTGGAAACTTTATGCTGGTGCGTCTTATGTCTGAGGGCCTAACCTCAAATGAATTGTTTGACCGGGCAATCCGAGAAAAAATGATGATCCGTGACTGTTCCACTTTCCCATTTCTGGATAACAAATATATTCGGTTCTGCTTTATGAGCCAGGAAATGAATGATCGGTTACTCTCATGCTTGATGCAATGATTTTTCTAAAGCAGTTGACCCAATAACAGGATAAAACCTTTGAAAAATATTCGATTACTCCGGCGGTTGAAAGCGGACAAGTTTTAACCGCTGGAGTGATCTGTATCATCAGCACAAATAATGGTGCTAAATATCAAAAACAATGTGCGTATACTTCCTCTGGAAACATGTATTTCCATTCATGATCCTGACACTGTTCGGCTCTAAGGAAAAGGTATTCTCTATGACGCCTGAAAGTAGATTATAAATAGAACAGCCAATTTTCTTTTCAAACAAATCTTTTATTTCCAATATTTAAAAGTATATGCTTTCTCTGCTTTTTTTACTCTTCCTCTGCAATCTAAATTCATTTCACAATCTCCTCTTAAGCAACGAACCTTTAAGCTAGCTTGTTCTTTTGATAGATAGATGCCAGCTCCTGCAATCTCTCTAACATTTCGTTGTCTACAATATCCAGCCCAAAGCCTTGCAGCATCTGTCTGAATACCATAAACTTACGGTAGGATTCTTCCTCCGTACTATCAAATATCATTGGATTCATCCAGACATTTGCTGCAAGCAAAATCAGTTCTGCCAATTGCTCTGGGTAATCCGTTTTGATAGAGCCGTCTGAAATACCCTGTCTGATAATCGGCAAAATATAGTTTGGAACTGCGTTATCTATGGTATCATGCAAAAGACTGAAAAGAAGTTTTGGGTTATTATGAAAATCTGGAGCTACTGTAAAAATATCGTTCTGTACTGGCCGGCTGATTGATTCCATAAAAATTGTTTTCAACTTTTCCTTGCCATTAAGGTCAGAACGATCACGAATGCCTGCAAGCATCTGATTAGATTCAGCTGTCATCCGAACTGTAACAGCAACTAAAATATCCTCCTTTGACTTAAAATGATGATAGATGGCGCCTTTGCTAAGACCGCCCAAATTATTTATAATATCCTGAATGGAAGTATGTTCATACCCATTTTCCATAAATAAGCGGAAAGCAACATCTAATATTAAATTAACAGTTTCTTCTGGATGCCTATTTCTTGCCATGTTTCCCCACTCCCTTAACATACTACTGGTATGTATCTAAATTATCATATTGTTAATATGTTTGTCAAGATATTTGCCTGATCCTTTCTTCAATTCCATCTCACGGTGGACACCCTTGGCTTCGGCTCTCCATAACATATCTAAGTGCGAAAAATAGCCTTATATTATTCTGTCAAACAAGGCAGAACACTTGTAAATGCTCTGCCCTGTCATGTTCCTGCTTTCAAATTATATGATATTCTACATAAAGTTTCTGGCGGTATTCTTCGTCCTGTAATACCCTGATAACATCTGACGATCTACTGTCCTCATTTAATAACAATATCAGTTTAGCCAATCTTTCTTCTCCACGTTTTTCTCCAATTTCCACGTTCTCCTGGTCTCTCATCAATAACGTCATATACTCATGCCTCCATTCCCTATTTTTCTTTGCTTCCTCTACAGCTTCTTCCAGTTTCTCCACATAGGAATCCTCCGACTTCCTTCCTGCCACATAATCCAAAAAAGCCCTTAATTCACCGCTGACATCATCCATTGTCCCTTCTGCATTCAGAAATATCTTTACCGCTTCGTCTCCCATGAAAATACTGTTGTCTTCCTTACAGATATTTTCAAAGGTATAGATATGCCGCCCTTTCCCGTATAAATCAAACGGACATATAAAAATGATGTAACTTCTGTTCAGCTTTTTATAATGCTGTCCTGCATCAATAAGCTGAATGTCTATCATCCCCTGATAATATCGGCTTCTCTTAGGCAGTTCCTTTGTATCACTGACCTGCATTTCTATATCGTAAACAGTCTCCCTCTCGTCCTTTACATACACATCCAGTCTGACACTATGGGCATCCATATCTACATTGATACTCTTCTGCAGTTGGGGATATTCAATACGGTCAATCTTCAAGTTCGGAAGAATCCGCTGTAACAGTTCCCGGCACAACTCCGGGTTCTGCATAACCTTTCCAAACAGAAAATCATTGGATATGCCTAATTCTTCCCAATTTTTCTGCTTTATTTCCACGTTTCCCATTTATTTACCTGCTTTCTTTCAAATAAATCACTGCCGGAAAAACTCTGTACATTCCAAAAGTCTTGTTATCTATTCCTATTATACACAGCATTCTGGCAAATTACAATAAGCTGAAAACCTCTCTCTCAGCATTTTTCTTTCTTAATCTTTCAGAATAACAAGCTTATTCTGATAACACTCCACAGACACGCTGCACCCAATCTCAAATCCCCACTGTTCTACCCAGTTTCCTTGCAAGATAATCTGCGGCACAGTTCTTCCGCTTCTGGTTGTGAATGAGTACGCTTTCATCCTCCGGGTAGCCACAGTATAATCCAAACTTGTATCCTCTGCCACACAACAGCCGTTTAAGTGAAATCTTTCCATAACCTGAAACATTCTTGCCAGCATGGTGTCCTTCCCCAATCTGCAGGTCTCTGTAAAATCTGGTCTTTTCTGTCCGTTCATGTCGACTTGGATTTCCTGGAACAAGACCTGCCGGTTCTGGCGGATAAATCCTGACAGCATCCAGAGATTATTCAAGTCATAGAGTGTATCCATGACCGAATAGAACTCTGTTTTTGTCAAATTACGATTGGAATAGTAATCAGAAAAGTCTTTATCCTTTGCCATCATCAGAAACCGTATCTTTTCCACAAACTCTCTTTGCTCCACCTCTGAATTTAGTTTTTCATATTCCGTTGCTATGTATTGATTCAGATTATTTTTCATTCCTTTTGTCCTCTTCCTTATTTTTGTATTAAGAATTTTCTATATCACAAGTTCCAGTGATTTGGTTCCAAATTCCCGGAACATAAAAACAGACGGCGCACCGTCTGGAGGTGTGCCGCCGCTGTTCTGTAAGAACCTGATCAAATCATCTGATAGCCTTATTTTGATAGAATCTATGTTCCTGTCCCTGTCTACGGTAATTTCCTTAATCAGCAGATGCAGAAGCCTTTTGCGGATGGTATGGTCTATGTCACTGGATAAAGCCATGCTGAAATTCTGCAGGATAGCCTGGACAGCTTCTTTGGGTACTTCTCTTCTTTCTTCCTCCAATACAATGAGACGATTTTCGGTGGTGCGCTCCATGACTTGTTCCATCTGCTGGTTCAATTCATTTTTACGGTTCAGAAATTCTTCCCTGGTAATCAACCCATCCTCATAAGCTTCATGGTTCTTTGTCATGCGTTTTGTCAGCCTTTCCCGTTCCTTTTCCTGAAGGTTCTGCTCCCGTCCGCTCTTTTGTTAATGACCCTGGAAATAACCATGCCTGCACCGCATTCCGGGCATCTCAGTATCCCTGTCAGCGGATATTCCCCGTCATAAATACGAGAAGGCTTTCCTGCTTTTTGGCTTATTAAAAATTGTACCTGATTCCATTGCTCCTCTGTTATAATAGCTTTATGAATTCCATCTACAATAATGGGATTGATATTATTACGACGTTTCTCATTCCAGTCTCTCCGCACATTGAAATGCACTTTTCCAATATACACAGGATTGGTAAGTATGGTTCGAAGCTGTGCCACAGAAAAAGTATTCCCTTTTTTAGTCTTACAGCCCATCTGATTGATCTGGTTTACGATTGCTTTGTAGCCTTTGCCGGAAGCATACAGTTCATAAATCAGCCGTACAGTTTCCGCTTCCTTCTCATCAATCTCCAATCTTGATTTTTTTCTGGATGAATTTTCAGCGCCTTCTATGGGAACCCAGTGATAGCCAAGAGGAGCAGTGCCGCCGCACCATTCTCCTGCACGGGCTTTCGCCTTCATTCCCAGTTTTACATTCTGTGCAATGGTATTGCGCTCAAACTCCCCCACCAGTGCCATCATCTGGAACTGCATCTTGCCTGCCGGTGTATCGGATTCAAAACGTTCCGAATAGGACTGGTAGGAAATCCCATAACGATCCAGTGTGTTTACAATCTTGATGGCATCCTCCAGTTTCCTGCTTAACTGGTTGATCTTCCAAGACATCACCATGTCGAACTTCTTTTCTGTGGCATCCCTTAATAATTCCTGTATGGCCGGTCTGTGTACGATATCCTTTCCACTGATTCCGGCATCAGAAAAGACTTTATAAACTTCATATCCCTGTTTCCTCTTAAGTGATTTAACTCTCGTCTGCACCGGCGCGATATCTGTTTTACTGCCTCCAAATTTCAATATACCTTGCGTTTTTTCCCTTTTTTATTTCATAATAAATTCCAGCATCTTCCAGATTGCTCCTGTCCTCCGACATCTTCCTTGTCATAACTTCCGGTGCACCCGGAAAACTCCTTCCGTTTATCCCGCAGTCTTCCATCACATAAATCTTTAAGTCCCGATAAAAATCAGATACTCTGCTTTTTATGCCTTCTCTGTTCCCTTCTCTTTCCATGAAATTTTCTATTACCGTAAGCAGTACATTTCCGGAAACAACAGCTTCATTGATTTTTTTCCTGTTCAGACGAAATGTTTCATATATCTTTTCTTCCGAATATCCAAGTTGTCTTCCCGCTTTGACTGCCATTTCATAAAAATCAACCATTCTTACCGGCGACGGATTCGCAGACGGATTCCCATCTCCCAATACCCCCTTGACGGTCTGGTACAGCGCACCGAAAAAGAATGGTCTGTCTTTTTCCCACTTTTTCTTCAGTTCTTCATCGCCAAGCATCTCTTCCGGCTTTATCCTTTCCAGTTCCAGAAAGATTGCCCTGTCTGCCAAATCGCTTCTTCATTCCGCTTAAAATATAAGACCGATATCGGTCTAAAATTTTATCTATACATTAGGGTTTGTAAATTGAAAAGAGACCCCTATCGTGGAAAACGTAATTATAACCGCTGCATTTATGCTGCCTTATTTCAACTTTTTGACACAGATATTATTTATACAGGTCGAAAAATGTGAAAAATGTCTAAATTATATTTTGTACACAAAAAGATAAGACGGTATAACTCTCCTACTCTTTACAAGATTGTAGATCAGTTACTCGGTGATGAAAAAAACTCAACTCATACTATATACATTGAGAATAACAGTTTAGCCACTTTTAGGATTGCATCATTCCATGCTTTGGATTCTCTCCCAACTTATAAATTTATACTTTTTGATTTTAAATCATGTGATAATGTTAAATCAGTAAAAAAATTATCTGGCAAAAATATAGATGATAGCATAAAATCTCTCAGAAAACTAATGGAATTAAAAGAAAATTTAGATCAAGTCCCTTTTTCCCGCACTTACCAACGAAACCTTTTTTGCAGAAATATATCAAAAAAAATCACAGAATTATGTGGGGATTGACAAACAATCCCCACATGTATCTCTGCCATTACTTTCTCCGTGTCCTGCCGCTCTGCTTCGCACACTTTGACGCTGTATAGATGGAAATTCCCAGTCCAACCCCTGCCGTTACGGATTCAATAATTACGGTGGATGCTATGGTACTCCCTACAGCTGCTAAAAATCCTAAAATCATGCTTCGACTCCTTTCCGGTAGATCAATATGATTCCATAGTCATTGTTGGTAAGATACAGGGCTTCTACCCAGTCTGTACCATCTGCAGTGACCGTATCAAAATATTCATACATAGATTCCTGGATAAAATGCTTCTCCAATATCTGTCGGTAGGCTTTCTTTGCGGCTTCATTCAGTTTCGGAATAACCGCACAAAAACCGCCCATGCCGCCCTGCACATCCCTGTCCGCCCCATAATCGCTATCCAGTATGACAATCTGAGAAGCAAGATATTCCAGTATCTCTTCTGGTAAATCCATTTGGAGAATTGGGTAATTCAGAATAATAATATAAATCTGTGGAGTGAATCTTAACTGTAAAACCATACTATTAACCCCATAGAAGCCGCAGACTTCTATGGGGTTAATATATAACTCTTATTCTCTTTTATTTTGCAGAATATCCGTTCCCTTTCTCCCTCATTTATGGTATGGCTCCTTTGACATAATCCGATAACTCCGATAGATTTGCTCCAGTAAAATCACCCGCATTAATTGATGTGGAAATGTCATTTTTGAAAAACTAAGGGTAAAATCTGCCTGTTTTAACACCGCTTCTGACAATCCCAGGGAACCGCCAATCAGAAAAATCATATGACTAATCCCAGAAACTCCCAGCTTTTCCAGCTTTTCAGAAAGCTCCAGTGAATCCAACATCTTACCCTCTATGGACAACGCACAAATCCACGCATCTTCCCGAAAATATTTCATAAGCCGTTTCCCTTCCTTTTCTTTTATCTGAAATTCCTCGGCCTGACTCCCATGGTCTGGCGTCTTTTCATCTGCAACCTCAATAATTTCCAGCTTACAATACCGACTTAGACGTTTTTCAAATTCTTCAATCGCTTGACGGTAAAACTTCTCCTTTATTTTTCCTACCGTTAATATTGTAATTTTCATATTCTCCTCCATAGGTTCTTTTTAATTCATGTTGTAATATGATTTTATTTCATTTATAATAATAACAATGATACAGACATTATTCAACAAAATCAAAATCGTACAGGCAGAGGTGAATCCATTATGAAATTATTAGAAGAAAAAATCAAACAGGACGGTATCGCCGTAAATAAGCATATTTTAAAAGTAGACAGTTTTATCAATCACCAAATAGACCCTGGGCTTATGCAGGAAATGGGAAAAGAAATTGCAGAACACTTCAAAGAAAAAGGAATTACAAAGGTTGCCACTATTGAAAGCTCCGGAATTGCCCCAGCACTGATGACAGCCCTTGCACTAAATGTTCCAATCGTAATTCTGAAAAAACAGCCTTCAAAAATCTTAAATCAGGATTTATATCAAACAGTCGTTACTTCTTTTACAAAGGAAACAAATTATGAGCTAACCCTGTCCAAAAAATATATTACCGCAGACGACCATGTCCTTCTTGTAGATGATTTCCTGGCCAATGGCGAAGCTGCCACCGCTGCAATCCGCCTGATCCGCATGTCTCATGCCACGATTGCAGGTCTTGGAGTATTGATTGAAAAATCATTCCAGCCTGGTCATGACAAATTAGCAGCCCAGGGAATTGAAGTTTATGCCCTTGCCCGAATTGCAAAAATGGCGGAAAATTATATCGAATTCCAAGAATAAACCAATGAAATGCTCCACAAAGCGCAACCTTATGGAGCAGAACATAAATAACAAAGAAACCCCAGTATCAGCTATGGATAACACGAAAGTATCCTACAAAGCTTATACTGGGATTTCTTTTTAGAAAATTTTTACTTCTTCTTTTCACCAATCAGGCTTTTCAGCTTCAATGCTTTTTCAATATTTCCCTCTACCTTTAATTTTTGCAATGTCACCGCAAGAATTGGGTCTAATTTCCCTTTTGCAATCTTCATTAAATTTTTGGAAGAGCAGGTAAACATAGCATCCCTGTCATGATAATCATAGGGCTCTACATACAATTTTCCTTCTTTTACCTCTACATAGAAAACGCCTTCTGCTTCCCCTGTAATGTTAAACTGATAGGCAAGATGCTCAGTGATGTGGCTCACATCTGCATCCTGAAATGCCTCTTTTACATTAGAAAAAAATTCTTCATATGTCATAATCTCTTCCTCCTTAAGATAAATGATCAAACAATGATAGTTGATTAGATTCTGGTAAATTTCCCAGAATTCCCAAATCTCCCATCAAATCAATGACTGATTTGGACACCTTGGTCCGCTGGCGGAAATCATCTTTTGACAGGAATTTCCCATCTTTTGCCGCTTCCACCACTGCCTCCGCCGCTTTATCCCCCAATCCTTCAATGCTGTCTAACGAGGGCATCAGCTTCCCATCCATAATCTGAAATGCATGAGCCTGGGCATGAAACAAATCTAACGGAACGAATTCAAATCCTCTTGCATACATTTCCTGCACAATTTTCATGTCCTTTACCGTATCCTGCTCTTTTTTCGTCAAAGTATCCTTCCTTCGTTCATAGTCTGCCATAAAATATTCCAGCTTCTCTTTTCCCTGACACATTAATTCATAGCTAAAGGATGTAGCACGAATACTGAAAAAAGCTGCATAATAAGCCAGGGGATAAAAAATTTTGCAGTAGGCAATCCGCCATGCCATCATAACATAAGCTGCCGCATGAGCTTTGGGGAACATATATTTAATCTTTTTACAAGACCAAATATACCAGTCTGGTACATTATGTTCCGTCATCACTTCCTCCCATTCTGGCTTTAACCCTTTCCCCTTCCGCACACTTTCCATAATCGTAAAACTTAATTCACTTTCTATCCCCATGCCAATTAAGTAGGTCATGATATCATCACGGGTACAAATCGCTGTGGAAATCGTTGCTTTTCCTTCCTGAATCAAGGTCTGGGCATTTCCAAGCCACACATCCGTTCCATGGGACAAACCAGAAATACGCACCAAATCAGAAAAGGATTGGGGATTCGTATCGATAAGCATCTGAATAACAAATTCTGTTCCAAACTCTGGAATTCCAAGAGACCCCAGCTTGCAGCCGCCAATATCTTCTGGCAGAATTCCAAGGGCCTTGGTACTTTGAAATAGAGACATTACATTTTTATCATCCAGAGGAATCTTCTTAGCATCAATACCTGTCAAGTCCTCCAGCATACGAATCATGGTAGGATCGTCGTGTCCTAGTATATCAAGCTTTAAAAGGTTATGATCAATGGAGTGATAATCAAAATGTGTGGTAACAATATCAGTGGACATATCATTTGCCGGATGTTGAATGGGCGTAAAGGAATGGATTTCTTCTCCAATAGGCAGCACAATAATTCCTCCTGGATGCTGCCCAGTGGTGCGGCGGACTCCCACACATCCCTGAACAATACGGTCAATTTCACAATTTCGCTTCCGTACCCCCCGTTCTTCATAATAATTTCGGATGTAACCAAATGCTGTTTTATCTGCCAGCGTGCCGATAGTCCCAGCACGGTAGGTTTGTCCAGCTCCAAAAATTACTTCACAATAGGCATGGGCTTTACTCTGATATTCACCAGAAAAATTCAAATCGATATCTGGCTCTTTATTCCCCTTAAACCCTAAAAATGTCTCAAAGGGAATGTCAAACCCTTCTTTTTTCAAAGGCTCTCCACATACGGGGCAGGTTTTATCCGGCATATCACACCCAGCCCTTCCAGCATCTCCATAGGATTTCACTTCCTTTGACTCAAAGTCACAATAATGACATTTTTTGCAATAATAATGGGGAGCCAGAGGATTTACCTCAGTAATTCCTGCCATAGTAGCCACAAAAGAAGATCCTACAGAACCACGAGAACCTACCAGATAACCATCTTCATTGGACTTCCATACCAACTTCTGTGCAATAATATACATCACTGCATATCCATTAGATATAATAGAATTTAACTCCCGTTCCAGCCGTTCGTGTACAACAGACGGGAGCTTATCCCCATAAATCTCATGAGCTTTGTTATAGCAAATGTCTCGTAACATCTGGTCAGAATTTTCAATGACAGGGGGACATTTGTCTGGGCGCACTGGGGAAATTTTTTCACACATATCTGCAATCTTTCCTGGATTGGTAATCACCACTTCCTCTGCTTTTTCACTGCCTAGATAGGCAAACTCTTCCAGCATTTCCTCCGTGGTACGCAAAAAAAGAGGCGCCTGGTTATCTGCATCCTTAAACCCTTTTCCTGCCATAATAATCCGGCGGTATACTTCGTCCTCCGGGTCCAGGAAATGTACGTCACAGGTAGCCACCACTAACTTATGGAATTCCTCTCCAAGCCTGACGATTTTTCGGTTGATATCCCTTAATTCCTCTTGGGAAGAAAGGGCAGGTTCCTCTCCCCGCAGCATAAATTCATTATTCCCAATGGGCTGAATTTCCAGGTAATCATAAAAACGCACAAGCCTTGCAATTTCCTCCTCAGAATTTCCCCGTAAAATTGCCTGATACAACTCTCCTGCTTCACAGGCAGAGCCAATAAGAAGCCCTTCCCGATACTTTAGAAACTCACTTTTGGGAATTCTCGGCCGTCTGTGAAAATAGGTCAAATGAGATTCTGATACCAACCGATAAAGATTAATTCTTCCAGTGTCATTGGTGGCTAGGATAATGGCATGATGACTCGGGAGCTTCTTAATATTCTCTATAGAAGTGTTCCCAAGATCATTCACCTGTTCCAGGTCAAAAATCCCTCTGTCCTTTAACATTTCAATGAATTTTACAAATATTTCTGCGGTGCAGGCTGCGTCATCCACCGCCCGATGATGATTTTCTAAGGAAATCTTCAATGCTTTTGCCACTGTATCCAGTTTAAAACGGTTTAATTGAGGGAGCAAAACTCGTGCCAAAGCTACCGTATCAATCACGGTATATTCACAGGAAAATCCCTGACGTTCACAGTTTTTGCTGATAAAGCTCATGTCAAATCCTGCGTTATGGGCTACCATAATAGCACCCTCACAGAATTTTAAAAACTTAGGCAGCGCCTCCTCAATGGTGGGTGCATCCAATACCATATCATCCCGTATACTGGTCAATTCTTCGATTTTAAAGGGAATCGGAACCTTTGGATTTACAAAAGTAGAAAATCGCTCTGTAATCCTCCCCTCTGTCACCTTTACCGCGCCAATTTCAATGATTTGGTTGTGAATGGGAGAAAAACCTGTTGTTTCTAAATCAAATACCACATACGTATCATCTAAATCCTGTCCCCTTGGATTTTCAATGATATGCTTTAAGTCATCCACCAAATACGCCTCCACTCCATAGAGAACCTTAAAATCATCCTCTGGCGAGACTGCATGATTGGCATCTGGAAAAGACTGCACATCCCCATGATCCGTAATGGCAATAGCCTTATGCCCCCATTTCATCGCGCGCTTAATAATATCTTTTACCTCAGAAACTCCATCCATATCACTCATTTTCGTATGGCAATGCAATTCTACACGTTTTTGGGGACTGTTATCCATACGGGTGGAAGTAAAATCTGAAATTTTCTTAATACCAACAACAGAACCAATTGTAAGCTCCCCATCAAACCGATCAATGGTTGTAATTCCCTTGATTTTTAGAAAAGCGCCCTTTTTCACCTGGGAAGTAATCTCAGAAACAGCTTCATTTTTGGTAAACATTTTTACCATAATCGTATCGGTAAAATCTGTAACAGAAAACAGTATAATGGTCTTATCATTTCGGATTTCTCTGGTGTCCAGGCTTAATATTTTTCCACGAATCACTACTTCTCCCATTTCGCCTACAATTTGTTCTATGGCAATGGGTTCTTCCTCAATATCTCGTCCAAATATCACGTCTGGATTGTCTGATTTCTTAAAGCCTCCACCGAAGGAAGCTCCTTTTCGATTCCCATAAGAATTTTCTTTCCTTTGAGCCTCCCCTTTTCCCCCAAAGGAAGTCTTCTGACTTCCTTTGGCATTTCCCATCGATTGTACTGATTTTTGCTCTGAAACAGCAACAGCTTGGGGATTTTTAAATGGAATATCTTCTGGGTTCTGTATCGGCACACCGCTCAAATCCTGGAACGGGATACCTTGGGAACTCTCTTGTGACGTTTCTGGATGGTGACCGGCCTGGCGGATAATCTGGCGTATTTCATTTTGAATTTGGATATCACTGTTTCTTTTATGCTTCTTTTCTTTGGGTTCCTGATAATCTACTTGAATCTTTACATCAAGGCCACAGCGTTCACAGATAATTTTTTCCAAAATCTGCACCATTTCTTCTGACTTTTGCCTTGCAATCACAGAATCTTCAAAGGTAAGATGCATTTGATCTTCCTGAGGAAATTCCATCTGCGCCATGCGAAGCACGTTATACTCCAGCAAACTATACGTGCGAAATTCATCCATAATGCTGTCCTTGTAAACATCCATCAGTTTTCTAGGGTTATATTGGCCTGAAAGCTGAAATTTTTCAATAATCTTTATCGAAATATTATGGTTTGGAAAAAGCTGCTTTCGAATGTCCGATTCCAAACGGTAAATATTCGCTTTATGAATCAACCTGCTGCTCAAAAGATAGACCCTGATATGATCCCGCCTTCGATTGGCAGATACTTTTGTTACCTCCACCTCTGTCATGAGGTTTTCCATCCCGGAAGGCACTTTCAGATCTGGAAAAACATCAAAAAACAGCTTATTCATATTTTTTATTCACTCCAATGCAATAACTCATCCCTAAGGGTGGAAAGCAGGTCCTCTTCCTTTACCTTTTTATAAATTTCCCCATGCTTAATAATCAGGCCCTCGCCAATTCCTCCAGCAATGCCAATGTCAGCTTCCTTTGCCTCCCCTGGCCCGTTTACCACACATCCCATTACTGCAACTTTCAAGTCTAAGGGAATATCACTTACCATGTTTTCTACCTGGTTCGCCAAGCCGATTAAATCAATCTGAGTTCTTCCGCAGGTGGGACATGACACCACTTCAATCCCTCCTTTTTTCAAACCCAGCGTTCTTAAAATAATCTTTGCAGATTTAATTTCTTCCAATGGATCTCCCGTTAGGGATACCCGAATCGTATCCCCGATTCCCTGGCCTAAAATCATACCAAGTCCCATGGCAGACTTGATATTCCCGCTGGTTATTGTACCTGCTTCAGTAATTCCCACGTGCAGCGGATAATCTGTTCTATCTGCAATCATCTCATGGGCCTTTACACACATCAGCACATCTGAGGATTTGATGCTAATGACCAGGTTATCATATCCCATCTCCTCAATGATCCTTACCTTATCCATCGCGCTTTCCACCAGTCCCTCTGCTGTTACGCCATGGTATTTTTCTACCAGCTCCTTTTCCAGGGAACCACTGTTGACGCCCACACGGATGGGAATGTTACGCTCCTTTGCCGTATCTATCACTGCCTGAATACGCTCTTTTGTCCCGATATTTCCCGGATTGATACGAATCTTATCTGCCCCATGCTCCAAAGCTGCAATGGCAAGACGATAATCAAAATGAATATCAGCCACCAATGGAATCGTAATCCCCTTCTTAATTTCTTCTAAGGCTTCGGCAGCTTCCATTGTTGGTACCGCACATCTTATGATCTCACAGCCTGCCAAGGTCAGTTGTTGAATCTGTGCAATCGTTCCTTTGATATCCTCTGTCCTGGTATTTGTCATAGATTGGATTAAAACCGGATGGTTCCCACCGATTACCCGGTTCCCAATCGGCACTTCCCTTGTTTTTTTTCGAATGATTTTTTCTTCCATGAAACTCACACTTTCCTCTTTTAAAGAATGTTGCGTATGTCATTAAACATTACCAAAACCATCAATGCCATCAATGCCATCAATCCCACAAAATGTACCATGCCTTCTTTTTCTGGGGAAATCCTTTTTCTTCGAATCGCTTCAATAATCAGGAATACAAGCCGTCCGCCATCCAATGCTGGAATAGGCAGAAGATTCATAATTCCTAAGTTTGCCGACAAGAAAATAGAGAAATTTACCATACTTAAAATGGCGCTTACTGTTCCCCCCTGGGATTGGCTGCTGTCATAGGTATCCCCCATAATCTTCACAATTCCTACTGGTCCAGACATATCTTTGACACCTACTTTTCCGGTTACCAGCAGTCGAAGGCTCTCAATGGTATTATTAATCCAGTACCGCACTTCATAGACGCTGTTTTTCAGCACATCCCAGGCATTTCCTCTTTCCCGGTCGAAGGGCCTGCCGCTAAGGCCAACCAAATACCTGCCAGATGCTTCATCCAAAATAGGAGAAAGGGTTGACTCATAACGTTTTCCATCCCGTTCATACACAAGCGCTACGTCTTCCCCTGGATGAAATAGGGAATACTGACTTACTTCACGGTAAAAATGAGTACGGTAACCATTCATGGAGATAATCTCATCCCCAGCCTTTAGACCTGCTTCCTCTGCTGGAAATCCCTCCATTACCCCAGACAATACTGGTCTGTCATATCCCGTAATTCCTACCACAATCACCGCAAATATCCATGCCATAATAAAATTAAACACAGGTCCTGCCACCACTACACTAATCCGTGCCCAAACTGATTTACTGTTAAAAGAACGTTCATCCTGGCTTTCGCCGTCTTCCCCTTCCATCATGCAGGCGCCGCCAAAAGGCAGCAGCTTAATGGAATACTTTGTCTCACCTTTTGTAAAACCAATCAATGTAGGCCCCATGCCAAGACAAAATTCATTAACCTTAATACCGTTAAATTTTGCCAAAAGGAAATGGCCCAGTTCGTGAAATAAAATAATAATACTAAAAATAATAATTGCAATTATAATATTCAATTTACCACCTGCTCTCTATCAATGCGTAAGCTTCTGCTTCCGTCTCAAGGATTTCCGTTACGTTTGGATGCGCCACAAATTCACATTGCTCCATACATGTATGAATGATCTTAGGAATTTCCAGAAATGAAATTTTCTTCTCTAAAAACAATGCTACCGCCTTCTCATTTGCTGCATTATATGCAGTAGGAATATTTCCGCCTCGTTTCATTGCTTCAAATGCCAGGCCCAATCCCCAGAAAGTCTCTAAATCCGGCTTTTCAAAGGTTAAATTCGAAAGCTGATAAAAATCAAGCCGTTTTCCTGACAAATTTCTACGTTTGGGATAATACAATGCATACTGGATGGGCAGGCGCATATCTGGCGTACCAAGCTGGGCAATCACAGCGCCGTCTTCATATTCCACCATAGAATGGACTATGCTTTGTGGATGCACCACTACTTGAATCTGGTCTAGCTCCACATCAAACAGCCATTTGGCTTCCATTACTTCCAGTCCCTTATTTACCATAGTTGCAGAATCAATGGTAATCTTTTTTCCCATAGACCAGTTGGGATGCTTTAGGGCGTCCTCCACCTGTATCTGAGCCAATTCTGCTTCTTTTTTCCCTCGAAACGGACCACCCGAAGCCGTAAGAAGAATTTTTTGTATTTTATTTTCCCGTTCTCCATGCAAGGATTGAAAAATTGCACTATGTTCACTATCCACAGGAAGTATGGGCACATGATTTTGCTTCGCCAGGGGCATAATGATGTGTCCAGCGGTTACCAATGTTTCCTTATTAGCAAGAGCAATGGTTTTCCCTGCTTCAATTGCTGCGATGGTAGGACGTATCCCAAGCATTCCCACAATAGCTGTAACCAGGATTTCTGTATCTGGCATTGTGGCAATCTCCAAAAGCCCTTCCATGCCAGATACAATTTGCACTGGCAGATCTTTGACACTTTCTCTTAGAGAAGCTGCTGCCTCTTCCTCCCAAAGTGCCGCTATTTTGGGAGAAAACTCCCGAATCTGCGCTTCTAGCAGGGTTGTATTCCGCCCTGCTGCCAGTGCAGTAACGACTATGTCTTTTTGCTCTCGGACAATTTCAAGAGTCTGGGTGCCAATGGACCCCGTAGATCCAAGTATTGCAATTTTTTTCATAAAAACCTCTATTCTGCACCCTCACATCATTGTAATTTTATGATATGAGAAAACGTGCCAGATAATAAATAATCGGCGCTGTAAAGATCACACTGTCAAAACGGTCCAAAATTCCTCCATGGCCGGGAATCAATTTTCCATAATCCTTGATGTCACAATTCCGCTTTATGGCGGATGCGGCTAAATCCCCAATCATAGAGATAAACCCGCCAATTGCAGTAATCCCTGCCAGAATAAAAATATGTGCCAGAGAAAGCTGCATCTGGGTTTGAAAAACAAAACCGTACAAAATGGTTAGAAGAATTGTGCCAATAATTCCTCCCACAGCCCCTTCGACCGATTTTTTTGGACTTAATTTCGGCGCCATTTTATGTTTCCCAATCAACACGCCAACACAATAGGCACAGGTATCACACCCCCAGGAACATAGAAAAATCAGCCAAACAATATACTTTCCTGCTGGAAGCTCCCTGGTCTGATACACACAAGAAAGCATCACTCCCACATAAAATACACCAATAAATGCTGCAAAGATCTGATCCACCTGGTATTTTGGAAAAGACAGCACATAGACTGCCATCAAAAGAATTAAAAGGCCAAGCACAAAAATTTCAAAATCTGGGATAAACGGAAATCCAAGGTTTATATAAAAGACGACAGTCCCAGTATAGCCAATCATTCCAAGAAAAGACCGTTCCATATGAAATACCCGATACAGCTCATACAGCCCAATCATAGAAACTGTCATAAGGCCAAACAATAGCACTTCCCCTCCTGTGATAATCAGGATAAGAGCTGCAATTACCAGTACAATTCCACTTAATAACCGCGTCTGAAACACTTTACACCCTCCTCTACGTCTACTCTTTCCCAGCTTTGGATGTGTGCTCTGGCAAATTTCCTATACCGCCAAAACGTCTATCTCTTTTATTATAGTCCTGAATAGCTTTTTCTAATTCCTTTTTTGTAAAATCAGGCCAGGCCACATCCGTAAAATAAAGTTCACTGTATGCAAGCTGCCAAAGAAGGTAATTGGAGATTCTTTGTTCTCCACTGGTACGAATCAATAAATCTGGCGCTGGAATATCTTTTGTATCCAGATAGCTTTCAAACCGCTGTTCATCCAATTCTTCCAAGGTAAATCTATCTTCTTTGTAGTCCACAAGCATCTTCTTCATTCCTCGCAGCATTTCATCCCGACTGCCATAATTAATGGCAATCTGGAAATTCAATCCATCCTGGTCCTTGGAGAAGTCTTCCAGCCTGCGGATACTTTCCTGAATATCAGTATCCAATTTACTGGTATCGCCAATGACCCGAACCCGCATATGATTCTTTTCTGCAGTTTTGATACAATTTTTCATATAATTCCTCAGTAACTTCATCAGAGCACTCACTTCATCTTTTGGTCTACTCCAGTTTTCCGTGGAAAATGCATACACAGTCAGATATTTAATTCCCATATTCCATGCTTCCCGGCAAATAGTCTCTACATTTTTTGCTCCTTGGGTATGTCCATAATTCCTCGGCATGCCATGCTGTTTCGCCCATCTCCCATTTCCATCTAAAATAATTGCTACATGTTGTGGAATTTCCATAAAAAACCTCCCAAAATTTCGGTATGTCAATATAAGGAAAAGGGACAGACGCTGCCGCCATGCCCCTTTTAGACACTAAGTACAACCACTTGTCCGCACAGCGTAAGGTGGTATTATACTGTAAGAATCTCTTTTGATTTTTCTTCTACTGCCTTATCTACTTTGGCAATATACTTATCTGTTAATTTTTGCACCTGCTCCTCTAATTCTTTGATTTCATCTTCCGAAATGTCATTGGACTTTCCTAATTTTTTGAAAGAATCATTGGCATCCCTGCGAATATTACGGACAGCAACCTTCGCTGCTTCTCCTTTTTTCTTAATCTCCTTCGCAAGGTCTTTTCTACGTTCCTCTGTTAATTCCGGAAAGGTCAAACGAATCACCTTTCCATCATTGGTGGGATTGATACCCAAATCAGAAGTAAGAATTGCTTTTTCTATCACACGTACCATATTTGGCTCCCATGGCTGAATCAAAAGCATTCTTGGCTCAGGAACAGAAATATTTGCCACCTGCTGAAGCCCAGTGGGTGTTCCGTAATAATCAACTTTCAATTTATCCAATACATGGGGATTAGCACGCCCTGCACGGATGGAACCAAACTCCTCCAGCAGATTATCGTATGATTTCTGCATTTTATTATCATATTTTTGTAATCTCTCATCCATACTAAAACCCTCCCAATTTCTACGCTAGACCGTAACCTTTGTTCCGGAAAATGCTCCGCCCACTGCCTTAACAATACTATTTTCTTCATTTAAGCCAAACACATACATCGGCATTTTATTTTCCATACACATAATGGAAGCTGTCAAGTCAATCACTGCAAGCTTTTGGTCAATTACTTCCTGTATCGAAATCTCATCATACTTGACTGCTCCAGGGTTGACCTTTGGATCACTGTCATACACGCCATCAATTGCCTTTGCCAGAAAAATCCCTTCTGCTTCAATCTCAACCGCACGTAACACAGTTGCCGTATCTGTAGAAAAATACGGATGCCCGGTTCCCCCTGCAAAAAAACAAACTATCCCTTTGGAAAAATATTTGTTGGCTCTGTCTTTGGAAAACAGTTTCGTAAACGCTCCACAGGTAAAGGGCGTCAACACCTGAGTTCTCATTCCAACAGAACGGAAAATCTCAGACACATAAATACAATTCATAATTGTAGCAAGCATTCCAATCTGATCTGCCTTTGTGCGATCAATTGTCTCACTTGTTCTTCCGCGCCAGAAATTGCCTCCACCAATTACAATTCCAACTTCCACGCCATCATCTACAAGTTGTTTCACCTGCTTTGCCACTACAGTAACTGTATTTTCATCAAATCCAGTATGCTTTTCACCTGCCAGTGCTTCTCCGCTTAATTTCAATAATATTCTTTTCATCGGCTGCCTTTCTTACTTTTTATCAAAAAAAGTTTCCATATCCACATCTGCATAGCATTGAGAACAAAAGCCTTCAATGACTGCGCCATTATTAATCTGTACAGAACGTGATTTGATATTTCCCATTACTACCGCTGAAGTATCCACTACAACTGGTCCCTGCACATCAATATCACCTTTGATTGCCCCTGCGATAACCGCACTAGTTGCTGTGATATTTCCAACCACTACAGAGCCAAGGCCAATTTTAACAGTTCCGCTGGTAGAAATTTCTCCCTCTACCTGTGCAGCATCTGCAAAAAATTCTGATGCTTCTGCATTTCCCTTAATACTTCCTGTAACAGTTACTTTTCCATTACAACGTACATTTCCGTCAATTCTTCCTCTTAATTCAAAAGAACCAATGGATTCCAAATCACCTTTCAGTGTCGTTCCTTCTGTAATTATAGTAACTTCATCTGAAATTTCCTTTGGTAAACCAGCAGCTGGATTCTTATCCGCAGCCATCTCCTCTACTGGAATATTTGTTTCCTCATTTGCAACTTTCTCATTCATAACAGCTTCTGTACTCACAATCGTTTCCTCCTTATGTTCTGGCTCTTTCACCACTGTTTCCACTACTTTTACTTCTTTTTGTTCTGTTTGAACTGCATCCGGTATTGTTCTCTCTGGAACAGCTACGGGCTCCCTTTTGGCAGGAGCAACTGGTCTTTCGGGTCTTCTGGTTGCAGTTTCATCTACTTTTTCAAACAATCCTTCCAACTTTTTCAACTCAGACTGCACGTCCACTTCCTGCTCCAGGGTGTTTATAACCAGATCTGACTGACCTGAAGATGTTTTGGTCATCTCTTCTCCTGGAAGCAGTTCATTCACTGCCTGAGATAAATCCTCTTTAAAATCTTTAAAAAAGCTCATATATGTACCTCCATTATTTTTGTCTTTGTTTGGGCTATCATACAAACAATCCTATTTTGTGTAAATCCTCTCCATAATAATCATATCAAACGATTATTTTACGCTGTCTGCAGGTATTTGCTGAATTAGTGTTGTATTTTCATCAATTGGAAGTAACTCCACTCCCATCTCCTGTAACTTCTCAATCATTGGAATTAGCGCTTCTACAGTACTAGACTTATTGGCCGCATCATGCATCAATACAATGGATGTCTCATATCTTCCAACATCATTCATAACATTCTCAACCAATTCATCTGGTGTATAAACCTGGCTTGTAGCGTCTCCACTTGCCACGTTCCAATCATAGTAAGTAATCCCTTTTTCATTCAAGAAACGAATAAATTCTGTCATATCTGTATTACTCACCTGATTGCTGCTTCCACCTGGAAATCTCATGATCTCAGGTGTAATTCCTGTCACCTCAGCCAGATAAGACTGTAAATGTGCCACATCTTCTGAAAAGGCTTCCAGCGATTCATAAATTACATTATATTTATGTGAAAAAGAATGCATTCCAAGCGTATGTCCCTCTGCTACAATCCGCTGGTACAATTCTTTTGATTTTTCATCTTCTTGTCCAATCACAAAAAAAGTTGCCTTAATATTCTTTTCTTTTAAAATATCAAGGATCTTTGCTGTATTTTCACTTGGCCCATCATCAAAAGTGAGATATACCTTTTGCTTTTGGCCTTCTTTATAGGCATTATCATCCAACAGGCCCTGTGCATTTCCCAACATATCCGATGTATCGGCACTCTCTTCTGGAGACGGCGCACTCTTCTCATTCACATCTTCTACTACCTGCTCTACCGAAATAATTGACTGTGCAAGCTCATTCAGCCGGTTTTCCATGCGAAGCAATTTCACCAAAAGAGTAACCGATAATACGCTTGTTATTAAAATCCATGCAGCCACTCCTGCAACAATCGTCGATTTGATCTTCCTAATTCGCTTACGTCTCAACTGCTGCTCACGTAATCCACTGGCTGTATTCTCTTCCATATACGACCTCCCCAGTTTTTTTTACGTTACTACTCCTTATTGTAACACATTTTTTTAAAATTACATCATGCAATATGCGAAAAAATAGTGGTATTTTTTCGCATATTTTTCTGAATTTTCTAATTTTTCTGCTTTTTTCATATTTATGTTTGTAAATAATTGTTTTTTCTCCAAAATCAAAGGAAAAAAGGCTGTCACGCCCACGATCAAAATCATGGGCGTGACAACATCCCTTTCGGCTTCTTTTTCCGTTTCAGCCTTGCCGCTGCCAAACGTTCTCTCCGTTCCTCATCTACAATACGTTTTATGCCTGCAACTCTTCTCGCTTCTGCCTCATCAAGCTCTTTGCGCTTCTCTTTTGCCAGCTTCTTGCATTCCTCCTGCAAAACCGCATCTTCCAATATAAGGAATTTTTCAAAAGCAATGGGAAAAGCAAAAATTTTGGGCTGTTCTGCTTCTGAAAACTGTACCCATATTTTCAGGGCTGTTTCTTCCACAATTTTTCCTGTGCCAAACTTGTTATGAGAAACTTTTTCATTGACTAATGATTTCATCCTTTTCACCCCTTAATTGTTTTATAGTACTATTGTACTATAATCATAAGGATTTTTTCAAGGATTTTCCAGGAAAAAATATTTTTTTGTCAAAAAGTACAAGGCAGCGCCAAGGTATTTTTATGCTATTTTCACAAATTTCCCATTACTGGATGGAAAGAACCTTGTAATCTTTTTCCTCCACTGTTCTTTTCAGCGTTTCATCTGAAATTTCACCTGACAGCTTCACTACCGCTGTTCCTGCTTCATGGCTGACAACCGCTTCTGACACTTCTGCCAATGCTTCTAAGCTTTTTTTTACAGCAGCCTCACAGTGTCCACACATCATACCTTCGATTTTCATTGTTTTTTCCATTTTTATCTCCTCCTTAATTTGAATGTTTTCCCCTTGTCTGTCTGAATCATGAATGGATTGCAGGTTAGGGATTCTGTGCTTTTTTAGTGGTTTATCTTTTCCAGGGTCATGAATACGAAGCATATTCAGCCGCAGTGCGTTTGTTACCACACAGAAGCTTGAAAGGCTCATTGCCGCTGCCCCAAACATTGGATTTAGCTGCCACCCCAACAAAGGAATCCAGATTCCGGCTGCAAGAGGTATTCCTATAATATTATAGATAAAGGCCCAAAACAAGTTTTCATGGATATTTCTCAGCGTTCCTCGGCTCAACCGGATGGCTGCTGCAACATCGCTGAGGCGGCTTTTCATCAATACGATATCCGCCGCATCTATGGCAATATCCGTTCCTGCACCAATTGCAATTCCCATATCTGCTCTGGTTAGTGCAGGAGCGTCGTTAATACCATCCCCAACCATGGCAACCTTTCCTTTTTCCTGCAACAGGCGTATCACGCTTTCTTTGCCGTCTGGCAGCACACCAGCAATCACCTCATCTACACCAGCTTGTTTTCCAATGGCATTTGCTGTACGTACATTATCTCCAGTAAGCATTACCACATGAAGTCCCATGGCCTTCAGCTCACGGATTGCCTGGGCGCTGTCTTCCTTCATTACATCTGCCACCCCAATCATACCGATGCTTTTCCCTTCCCGGGAAAAAAACAATGGAGTCTTTCCTGTTTCCGCCAAATGCTCCGATTGAATTTTTAAATTTTCGGGAATCTGGGCCTGACTGCTGATGAAGGTATAATTTCCTCCACAAAGAAAAGACTGATTCCACATACCAGACAGCCCATTTCCTGGTAACGCCTGGAATTGAGAAACTTCTGGGATATCTATTTTTTGATCCTTGGCATATTTAAGAACAGCTTTTGCCAGAGGGTGCTCGCTCTTTTGTTCTAAGGCAACGGCAACTTGCAGCAGTTCTTTTTCTGAAACGCCCTCAGCAGGTATGAGGTCTGTTACCCGGGGCTCTCCATTTGTAATTGTTCCCGTTTTATCCAGGGCTATAATCTCCATCTTCCCCGTTTCTTCCAATGATACCGCTGTCTTAAACATAATTCCGTTTTTTGCGCCCATTCCGTTCCCCACCATAATGGCTACTGGTGTTGCAAGCCCTAATGCGCAAGGACAACTGATTACAAGAACAGAAATACTTCTTGCCAAAGCAAACCCAATGGTTGCACCAGACAACAGCCAGACTAGCAAAGTCACCAATGCAATTCCAATTACAGTTGGAACAAATACATATGACACCTTATCCGCTACCTTCGCAATGGGCGCTTTGGTGGCTGCGGCATCGCTGACCATCTGGATAATCTGGGATAATGTGGTATCTTCCCCTACTCTTGACGCCTCACATTTTAGGAATCCAGACTGATTAGAAGTAGCTGCTGACACCGCATCTCCCACTGTTTTATCACAAGGAATACTCTCGCCTGTCAAAGCAGCTTCATTGACTGCACTGTTCCCTTCCAGGACAATTCCGTCTACTGGAATATTTTCCCCAGGACGCACCAAAAAAATGTCGCCTTTTTTCACCTGTTCAATGGAAACTTCCATCTCTGTTCCGTCTTTCCACACAATTGCTGTCTTGGGCGCCAGCTTCATCAGGCTCTTCAACGCGTCGGTGGTTCTCCCCTTTGACCTGGCCTCTAACATTTTTCCTACTGTAATCAAAGTCAATATCATAGCTGCAGATTCAAAATAGAATTCATGCATATATGCCATAACTTCCGCCATATCTCCCCGCATCTGGGCATCTGTCATAGCAAAAAGTGCATACGTACTATACACAAAGGCCGCCCCGGAACCAAGAGCCACCAGAGTATCCATATTTGGAGATTTGTGGAGCAGGCTTTTACATCCGCTGATAAAAAATTTCTGATTAACAACCATAATAATTATTGTCAACAAAAGCTGCAGCAGTCCCATTGCCACATGGTTCCCATCCAAAAAGGACGGGACAGGCCATCCCCACATCATATGCCCCATGGAAAGATACATTAGCGCTGCCAAAAACCCAAGAGAAGAAAAAAGCCTCTGTTTTAAAACAGGTGTTTCCATATCCTTGAGCAAATCATCGGCTGGGACTGCCAGACCACTTGATTTTGCGGCTCCTTTTTTGGCTGCTCCATATCCAGCTTCTTCCACTGCTTTTCGGATTGCCTGTTCCGTTGCTGTCCCTTCCACTCCCATAGAGTTTGTCAACAGGCTGACCGAGCAGGAAGTAACTCCCTCTACCTGGGACACTGCTTTTTCCACCCGGGCGCTGCAAGCGGCGCAACTCATTCCGGTTACCGTATACTGTTCCATATTATCACCTCCAATTTCAATATTTGACGTTCTATTTCATTAATTTTTGCAAAGTTGCCAACAGTTCATCTACCGTTTCTTCTTTTCCTTCCCGGATATCGTTGGTCACACAAGTTTTAATATGGTTGGCCAGCAAAACTTTATTGAAGCTATTTAAAGCTGCGTTGGCAGCAGCCACTTGAATCAATATATCTGGACAATAAGCATCTTTTTCTACCATTCCTTTGATTCCCCGTATCTGGCCTTCGATCCGATTTAACCGATTAATCAAATCCTTATATTCTTTCTCAGAGCGTTCTTTGGTTCGACAGCAATTACATCCTTCCTCTGCCACTATCCTCCCTCCTTCCTGATGGTATTATATACCCTATGGGGGTATATTGCAAGAAAGATTTTCACTTTTTTGAAAAACAATAGAAGGGATTGCCGTAAAATAGAAAATTTTACAACAATCCCTTATTTGATAAATATATTTTATTTCCGCAAGCGCTGAGCCAAGCAGCCGCCCTTGCACAGATATTTGGCTCCAGCAACGCATCAACATACGGCTACCATACGGATAAAGATTCTTTCGGATTCTCATCTTCAAATTCAAACACACATTTTTCATATGCATTGATGATATGGGTATCCTGATACTTATCGTATCGTTTCTGGTTGACGCCATAAGATAAATGTACATGTCCATGGAGGAAAAACTTAGGCTTATACTTCTCAAGTAACGTGCGAAATGCCTGGAATCCCTGATGGGGCAAATCCCGCCCGTCATTTAACTGATAGGCTGGAGCATGGGTTACCAATATGTCAAACCCTCCTTTCCGAAAAATCCTGAACCAAAGCCTTGCCACCCGCTGCTTCATCTGCCGCTCAGTATATTGATGCTTCCCTGCACTGTAACGCATGGAACCTCCCAATCCCAAAATTCTTACTCCCTTGTGAACATAAATCTGATCTTCAATGCAGATACATCCATCTGGTGGAAATTTTTCGTATTTCCCATCATGGTTCCCATGTATATACAGTACTGGCACTGAAGAAAGAGTCACTAAAAAGGATAGATAAGCAGGATCTAAATCTCCACAGGAGATGATCAAATCAACATCCTTAATCTTACTCTTGTCAAAATATTCCCATAAACCTTTTGATTCTTCATCTGCAATCGCCAGTATCTTCATCGTATAAACTAACCTTCCTGTTTCTTTATCCCCTGTTGCTCTATGACGGGTTTTGCTTGATCTTTTAATTCTTCCTTTTTCGGAATAGCTCCAATGATATTTTCAGCCAGCCAATCCATGGTCATAATCTCCTCTGGAGACAGAACACGTTCTGGATCGTCCACTACAATTCCTGTCTGAGAATACAAAATGCCAGAAAATGGATTGAACAGCTCGGCACTAATGGAAGATTTCAATAATCCCGCCAAACGTTTCAAGCCAATGGGCAGATATTTTGAAAATACCACGTCAATTACGCCCTCTGACATTCCCCACCAGTAATTGATTGCCTTTTTGGTAGAAGGATCATCATCGTACTTCCATGTTCCATCCAGAATCGCCCAAATTAGCTGTTCATAAAAGCTTCCCCAATGCCACAACGGCATAGCAAAATTCCTGGGATGACCATCATCCATATGATAAAGACCGAAAAACCGGGAAGCCTCTTCTGGTATCACCATATCTCTTCCAGAGACAACGGAAGAACCATTTTTCTTGATGTTTTCTTCAATGTCCATTTCCTTTTTCGCTGTCCATTCCAGGAAAACCTTCGCCCTTGGATTAATCATCTTTGCTCCCAATGCAAAAGCATTAATATTGGCAATGGAACCGTAAATAGGATAATCTGCAAGATAAGTCAGCCGATTATTCTCTGCCATCGCCCCTGCAATGGCTCCCATTAGAAACTTTGCCTCATACATTCGGGAATAATACGTCCGAATATAACGATGGGATGTATTCAAGGAACAATTTAAAATTCGTATCTTTGGATGATCAATGGCTGCTTTTACGCTTGCTGGGGCAAAAGGCGGTGTGGTGGTAAAAATCAAATCACATCCTGCATCGATGGCATCTCCAAGGAGCTTATCTATATTTTCCTGGGTTCCATTTTCATAACAGATGGTATGTACCTCCCCTGGGAAGGTCTGTTCCAAATGGAGCCTGCCTAATTCATGGGCATACGTCCAGGCAGAAGTTCCTGGTGTCTTTTCATAAATAAAGGCAATTTTCAGTTTCTGCGGCGCCAAGGATGGCAAGTGTATCAAATCGAGCACGGATTTCTTCTTCTGATTTGGCTTCATTTTCAGTTCAATTTCTGATTCTTCCCCCAGTAATGCAAATTCTTCCCAGCTCTTTGTAATCAATTTCTGCAACTCACTGGTTGTCTTTTCATTGATATCTTCATATCCATACAGTGTAATGAAAGCAAGAAATGCATCTCCAGTAGAAATATTCAGCTTTGCGCCCCCTTTTGCCCGATACTCTGCGCTAAACCTGGTATAGATCGAACTGAATTTCATCCGCTCTTCTTCTGTCCACACTTCTCCAGGCTCTTTTCCTACTGCTTCCTGTAATTTTGCAAACCTGCCCTCCTGAGTAAACCAAATATAATTAATGGGTGCTAATTGATAAAAATCCAAGAATTCATAATAAATCTTATTTTCTTTTTCTTCGGTTTTTCTTGGTACAATACGAGTCACATATCCAGCAATGGAAACTGCCTCCAAATATTTCATAACACTGACCCGTTTGTTCCCTTCCACCACATAAAATTTATTCATATATTCATAAGCCTTGATGGGATCACGGATTCCTTCTTCCAAATGGGAATCTAACAATTTTGTCCACTTTGATGCAAACTCTGTGTCTTCCCGTAATATTGGCATAAAATTCCCTGCAAAAGAGCTGCTCCTGCCAAATGTCTTGGTTCCCACAATCTGTTCTATGGGAATCTGTACCAGGCCAAGAGGCACCTCAGAGTAAGATCCCCGTTCTGGCAGAATATCATCCAACACCTGCAGAATCGGCCGCTGTCCATGAAGCATCCGTGTCTGGTAATCCTTCTTTCCCAATTTAAATGCCTTATTGTAATCTTCTCTTGCCATGATGACCTCCCACACTTATGCTGTACCTTGTAGTTTTCATATTTACGCTCATTCTTATGGTTTCTCTTTCCTCTCTTTTCGTATTCTGCTCTATCTTACCACATATTAACAAGATAATCCATATCTCTTTTTCATATATTCTAAATCATTTACTTGAAAAAAATACAAATGCTCAACTGATTCTTTTCATATTTTGCTGATATGCTCCCATTCATCTGTAAAACAAGGGTTCTTGCAATTGACAGCCCCAAACCGGTGGATGCCCTGGCCGTTTCAACCGTATAAAAACGGTCAAACAACTGGCCAACCTGTACCTTGCTCAATCCAGAGGCAGTATTTGTAACTATCATTTCACCTGTCTCAGATAAAATAATATTCAAATCACCATCACTGTATTTGACAACATTCTGTAAAATATTGGAAAAGATACGCGCCAATGCCTCACGGTCTAACATTCTGATTACCTTTTTTTCTGGAATTTGTATCCTTGGCGTAATCCCTCGCTCCCTGAGAGAAGCATAAAATGCTGCAATACTTTCTTCTAATACATGATTGATTACCACAGGCTCTATACGAAGGTTATCTTTTTCCACGAGAATCATCGAATATTGAAAAAATTCTTCTGTTAATTTCGTCATCATTTCCGTTCGGTTTCTGATTACTTCAAGATACCGTCCTGCTGCTTTTGTCTTTTCTTCCTCCTCCAACAAATCCAAATAGCCGCAAATAGCAGTCAGCGGCGTCCGCAAATCATGAGAAATATTCATAACGGCATTTTTAAGCTCCAAATCTCCCTGCAAATACTGATGCCGCTGTCTACGAAGCTTTCGTAACTGAACATTGATGGTATCTGCCAAGCTACGCATATATTGGTCATGACAGGAAACATCAATTACGGTATTGGTATCATTCATGAGCCGATCGGCAAAAGCGTCTTCTATCTCCCTTGCCGCTTTTTGCAGTATGCGGATTTTTACAAATAAAGCCAAGATAACAATCGCCATCATACCAAGAAAGGCCATAAACCAATATTCCATAACGTCTCCTTACTTCAAATCTTTTTTCTGAAACATCAAAATTCCTCCACCCATGGTAACAAAAATAATTAGGCAATCATAGAGCGTCATTGTTCCAACATTACCACTCTCTCCCATAACCACTTGGTACAATTGGGAGATTGGAAGAAAATTGTTTAAAAATTCATAAACATCCCTCTTTACTCCTGTTAAATATTTTGGATTTTCCACTTTTTCCCCTGTTATGATTTCCCCCGTAATTTCATCCATATAAGAATACCCATCCGAATACTTTGGCGCTTGCAACCTCTGCCAGATTGTAAGTGATGCAAACAGCATAACCATTGTCACAAGCAGGCAGACCACAGAGCCAGCGGCCTTACTTTGCATGGACATGGAAATCAAAAGCAGGATTGCCGTCATAGCCAGCATTGCTGCCGACCCAGCGGCTATAAATAAAAGAATTTCTTTTCCCTCCATGGTTGTGCCTTCAAGCAGCAAGCTCCCTGCAGCCAGAGAAGCTCCAATATATGATCCATGCATGAGCAGTGAAGCAGCCCCACAGACCACCAGCTTTGAAGCATAGATACTTTTTCGCTTATGTCCAACTACCAGCTTGTTTCGAATCGTTCCATCTCCATATTCCGTCCCGATAAATATCCCAATAACTACTGCAACAACAAAAACAACATATATTCCTCCTACAAAAATCAATCCATCTGCACTGGAATACTCTGCACCTAGTTGTGCATACGCCTTTGGATGCTTTTTCACATCGATCCACCGCATGATAACAATAAAAATTCCAAGCCCCGCCGAAAAAAAGAAACCCAGTTTGAAAACAAAGCTCTTACAAAGTCTGACAAATTCCGCAATCAATAATCTATTCATTGTCCACACCTCCAATCAAATTGACATAGTAGCTTTCCAGACTTTCCCCACATTCCTGCATAGAAATTACTTCACAGTCGTATTTTGCAAGAGCCAGTGCAAGCTTCGAAACACTTATTTTCACATACAGATCAGCATTCCTATGGGAAAAAATCTTATACGCAATTCCCATTTCATCCAGTACATGGGCAAGAATCTTCGTATCACTCACCTCTACGCGAATACATTTCCTGCAGGCAGCTTCCAATTCGTCTGCACTCACCTCGCGGACAATCCTGCCATGATCAATAAAACCATAATGTGTTGCAAATTTTGCCAATTCATCCAGAATATGACTAGAAACCAAAACCGTAATCTGCTTCTTTCGATTGAGCTTTAAAATCAATTCCCGCATTTCAATGATCCCCTGAGGGTCCAGTCCATTGACAGGTTCATCCAGAACCAAAAAATCTGGCTCTCCCACAAGGGCTATGGCAATCCCCAGCCTCTGACGCATACCTAAAGAAAAATTTTTGGCCTTCTTTGTTCCTGTGTCTTCCAGTCCTACCAGTTTCAGAATATCCAAAAGTCCGCGAAAAGATGGAAGCCCCAAGATACGATATTGCTGCTTTAGGTTATCTTCTGCCGTCATATCAAGATAAACAGATGGAGTTTCCACAACTGCACCCATTCTTCTGCGTGACATCACAATTTCTTTCTCTGTATTTTTTCTTCCATAGAGAATATATTCCCCAGATGTAGGCTCCTGAAGCCCACAAATCAGCCGGATTAATGTGGTCTTACCAGCGCCGTTTTTCCCAACAAAACCATAAATTGCTCCTTTTGGGATATTCATGGACAGGCCATGCAATGCCTGGAAGCCCTTATAATATTTGCTTAAAGCATTTGTTCTCAGAACATAATCCATAGATATTAATCTCCTTTCCTCATGCCAGATTAAACTTTTTCTAACATTTTACCAAACAGGAGTAAAGAAATCGGTAAAGAAATTAATAAAGATATGGTAAAGATTTTGCTGCAATTATATAGCCATCTAATCTCAGCCAAAAGGAGCTCTATCCGTTATCCCCACGCAATTTGAATCCAATTCCCCAAACTGCTTCTATATAGTCCTTGCCATTTACCTCACGAAGCTTCTTCCGCAAATTGCTGATATGCATTTTGAGAGAACTTTCTGTACAGTCCAAAGTATCCTCACTGATGCGGTCTAGCATCTGTGATTTGGGAATCACCTGTGTGGGATTACCCATAAGCAGCTTTAAAATCGCATATTCTGTCGGTGTGAGCTTCACCTCATTTCCTTCAACGGTTACCATATGACTATCCGTATCAAGCATTATCTCATCAAATCTGAAAATAGAAGCGGATAAAAGGGTTTTCCCATTACGGAGCTGAACAGCAATCCGGGCCAGCAGCTCCTTTTTATGAAACGGCTTTGTCACATAATCAGCGGCACCCTCCAGCAGCAATTTTACCTTATCATCAAGATTCGTTTTTGCACTTACTACAATAACCGGAATTCCTTTTATCTTTGGCAAAACCTCCTCCCCTTTTAATCCTGGCAGCATTAAATCAAGTAATACAAGGTCTGGCTTTCCCTCTGACAATACAAATAATGCCTCTGTTCCAGAGTAGGCCCGCAAAACACGATATCCTTCCTTTTCCAACACTTCTTCCAGCATATTGCCAATATATAAATCATCATCAATAATCAAAATATTTTTCATTATTGTCTATACACTCCTATTTTACTAATTTTATACCTGCAGTCATAGAAAGTGAAATATCCTCACAGGAAGCTACGGGGGATAGCCTGGCTTGTTCTTCCGTTCCAAAATGCAGGGTAGAAGAAAATACAGCCATTCTTCCCGTTACTGTGAAAAATGGCTGTACCTTATCTAATTCCTATTTTTATTCTCGCGAGCAATGAGCCAAGCAGCCGCGCTCGCGCGGATATTTGGCGAATGCCGCGAAGGTCAAATACCCCGCAAGCTAGATCATGCCCCGTAGCTTACTGCGGGGTATTTGACTTTTTCGGAACATCCTTCATTGAAAAACTGATTCTTCCCATCTTATCTTTTCCAAGGCAGACTACTTTCACCATATCTCCCAATGTGAGTACATCCTCTACCCGATTAATCCTCTCTTTGGAAATCTTGGAAATGTGAACCATTCCTTCTTTTCCTGGCGCAAACTCCAAAAATGCACCAAATTCTTTGATACTGATCACTTTTCCTACAAAAATCTGTCCAGCTTCAAAGTCTGTCGTAATAATTTCTATCATTTTTACAGCTTTATCCATCATCGTCCGGTCAGTTCCACAGACGGATACAGCGCCTTCATCACTGATATCTATTTTTACTCCAGTCTGTTCTATAATAGCATTGATTGTCTTACCTCTCTGACCCACCACATCACCAATTTTTGCTGGATCAATCTGAATCTGAACGATCTTAGGTGCATATTCTCCTACTTCTTTACGAGGCTCAGAAATAGCCTTAGACATTACTTCATCCATAATGTAAAGTCTTGCTTCTCTTGTCCTTCGGATTGCTTCTTCCACAATGGGTCTGGTTAATCCATGAATCTTAATATCCATCTGAATTGCAGTAATCCCTTCATGGGTTCCAGTTACCTTAAAGTCCATGTCACCGAAAAAGTCCTCTAATCCTTGAATATCCGTCAACACAATATAATCATCATCGGTGTCACCTGTTACCAAACCACAGGAAATACCAGCTACCATTTTCTTAATTGGAACGCCTGCCGCCATCAATGCCATACAGGATGCGCAAGTAGATGCCATAGAGGTAGAACCATTGGATTCAAAGGTCTCCGATACTGCACGAATCGCATAGGGGAATTCTTCCTCTGTAGGCAATACTGGTATCAATGCACGTTCTGCCAAGGCGCCATGGCCAATCTCCCTTCGTCCTGGTCCTCTGCTAGGCTTCGTTTCTCCTACTGAATAGGAAGGGAAGTTATAATGATGCATATAACGCTTATTTACTTCATTTTCATCCAATCCATCAATACGCTGAACCTCTGACAATGGCGCTAAGGTTACTACATCACAGATCTGAGTCTGTCCCCGGGTAAACATCGCTGATCCATGAACTCTTGGAATCAAATCTATCTCAGCAGCTAACGGACGAATCTGGTCAATGGCACGTCCATCCGGCCTCTTATGATCCTTTAAAATCATTTTACGGACAGTCTTTTTCTGATATTGGTAAATTGCCTCTCCCAATACCTCCAGCCACTCTTCCTTTTCTGCAAAAGCTTCCTCTAACTGCTCCGTGATCTTACGGATATTTTCTTCACGAACCTGCTTTACATCTGTAAAAACAGCCTCTTCCATTTTTTCTGGTGGTACCAATTCCTTAATGGCCAAAAACAGCTCTTCTGGCACAGCACAGCTTGTATACTCATGCTTGGTTTTTCCAACCTCTGCTACAATTTCATGAATAAATGCAATGATTGTCTGATTAATTTCATGGGCTTTGTAAATTGCCTCAAGCATTCTATCCTCTGGAATCTCATTGGCTCCAGCCTCAATCATGATAACTTTTTCGCTAGTAGACGCCACTGTCAGATTCAAGTCACCATTTTTCCACTGTTCCTGGGAAGGATTAATCACAAATTCTCCATCTATCATCCCTATCTGCGTGGTTGCACAAGGACCTGCAAATGGAATATCGGAAACGCTGGTTGCAATTGCAGAGCCAAGCATTGCCACAAGCTCCGGCCTGCACTGAGGGTCCACGCTCATAACCAAATTATTCAAGGTTACATCATTCCTGTAATCTTTTGGAAACAAAGGACGCATGGGGCGATCGATGACCCGAGAAGTCAAAATCGCATTTTCAGAGGCTTTTCCCTCCCGTTTATTGAATCCTCCAGGAATCTTCCCAACGGAATACAATTTTTCTTCATATTCTACACTTAACGGGAAAAAATCAATACCCTCTCTTGGTTTCTCGGATGCTGTTGCAGTACACAATACAACCGTATCACCATAATGCATCAATGCCGCTCCATTCGCTTGCGCCGCAACTCTTCCGATATCTACACACAATGTTTTTCCTGCTAATTCCATGGTAAATTGTTTAAACATATTATTTTTCCTTTCACTCATACTTGCAGAAGATACCGAAACTACTGAGCTATATACAAAAATTATATACAGCTCAGTGGTCTCGGGACTTGCTTCTGCTGATTACTGGGAAAGCTAAAACTTTCACAGTAAAAACGGCCATGGGGCCTGCCAAACAGACAACTAAACTGATATCCCGTATGAAAGGGATATCATAAAAGTTCATCTTAACATTAGAAATAGAGCGGAAAACCGCTCTATTTCAGAGAAAGGAACTACTTTCTGATTCCTAAACGTTCAATTAAGCTACGATATCTTTCGATATCTACTTTCTTCAGGTAATTAAGCATTCCACGTCTCTGTCCAACCATTTTTAAGAGTCCACGTCTGGAATGATGGTCCTTCGGATTCTCCTTCAAATGTTCTGTTAATTCCTGAATTCTTGCTGTTAAGATTGCAACCTGAACTTCCGGTGAACCGGTATCTCCCGGTGTTCTTGCGTATTCTGCAATAATTGCCTGTTTCTTTTCTTTTGCTATCATACTATGATAACCTCCTCAATGATTATTATCGCCCAAACTATGAGATATTAAGCAACGGTCGGAGTTATCCTGTTACTGAATACGGGCTACCTCATAAAACAATGAGCATTCACAAAAATCCATCTGCTCATCGTTTGCTATTATAGCATAGCTTATGGTACTTGTAAAGCATGATTCCGCTTGTATCTACGATAAAAGCAAAATGGCTGTCCATCTAAGCTACCTTGCTTTTTGCCAGCTCCGCCAAAGTTGCAAAGCCTTCTGCATCATTAACTGCCAGCTCTGCTAACATCTTCCGGTTTACTTCCACACCTGCCAGCTTCAATCCATACATAAACTGACTATAAGAAATCCCATTAATTCTTGCTGCCGCATTGATTCTCGCAATCCACAAACGACGGAATTGTCTCTTTCTTTCTTTTCTTCCAACATAAGCGCTTGCCAATGCACGCATAACAGACTGTTTCGCTACACGGTACTGTTTGGAACGTGCTCCTCTATATCCTTTTGCCAGTTTCAATACTCTATTATGTTTTTTTCTGGCGTTTAATCCGCCTTTAATTCTTGCCATGATTTTTTCCTCCTCAACTCATTTTTACAAATATGGTAAAATTTTCTTCATATTCTTAACATTTGTAGCATCAGTAATTGCAGGCTTCCTAAGGTTTCTCTTTCTCTTAGGAGATTTTTTTGTTAAAATATGGCTTTTATAAGCTTTATTTCTTCTTAACTTTCCAGTACCTGTTTTCTTAAAACGTTTTGCTGCTGATCTGCTTGTTTTCATTTTTGGCATTTTTCGTTCCTCCTTAACATCCAGTTAATTATTTCTTTTCTGTCAGCACAATACTAATGCTCCGGCCTTCCAGCTTAGGAGCCTTCTCTACGGTAGCAATATCCGCTAACTGCTCTGCAAAATCATCCAGAATATGCTTACTGCTCTGCATATGGGCCATTTCCCTTCCACGAAAACGCAAAGTAATTTTTACTTTATTGCCCTTTGAAATAAATTTCTTTGCTGCATTAATTTTGGTGTTCAAATCATTTGTTTCAATATTTGGTGACAAACGGATTTCTTTAATTTCAACAGTTTTTTGTTTTTTCTTGGCTTCTTTTTCTTTTCTTACAAGTTCATACTTGTATTTTCCATAATCAATAATCTTACACACAGGCGGCTTGGCAGTAGGAGCAATCTTCACCAGATCAAGCTCTGCTTCCTGGGCAATCTTCATTGCCTCTCTTACTGGCATAATGCCAAGCTGTTCTCCGTCTTCTCCGATTAGACGAACTTCCCTGTCTTTGATTTGTTCATTAATCATTAACTCGCTAATGGTCGTGCACCTCCAAAAATTAATTTCACAAAAAAAGTGAATAGATAGACTATCCACTTATTATTGTTATATTGAATCAAACCATTTCTCCCCGAAACCTGTATAAACTGTATAAAATACAATTTCCATATTCCATTTGGAAAATGAATTTCTTCAAATATGAACCATTAGTCACCCAATTGTGCTACGGTGAGAGTGGATACTCTGCTTTCTTTTCTTATAACTATGTTAGATTACCATGTTTTTATTCCAACGTCAAGCTCTTTTTTCTTATTTGCTATTATTTTTTAAATATTTTTTCTTTTCAAAGTTTCAAATTTCTGTTATTATGTTTTCATACATCAAATTTTTATAGTAAGGAAAAATATTATGAAGCATTTAATGGAAAAAATCATTGATTTGCATACTCATTCCACAGAATCAGATGGAACTTTTACCCCAGAAGAGCTAATGGAACAGGCAAAGAAAGCCGGACTTACGGCTATCGCTCTTACTGACCACGATACCATAAGAGGAATAAAAAAAGCAGAACCAACTGCAAAAAAGCTGGGCTTAGAACTGGTTCCTGGCGTTGAACTCTCCACAGGCTACAACGATATGGAGATTCATGTTCTGGGATATTATATCAATACCGAACAGCCGGACTTCTTAAACAAATTACAGGAATTTGTGGACTGTAGGCATAACCGGAATGAAAAAATGGCAGCTCTTCTTCGACAGGAAGGATTTGACATTACTATGGAAGCCCTTTACCAGGACAACCCTGACAGTGTAATCACACGGGCTAATTTTGCCCGATATCTGGTAGAGCATGGAATGGTAAAAGACCGTGAAACCGTATTCCGAAAGTATCTGGGAGATGACTGCCGTTGTTATGTGCCTCGGAAAAAGATTACGCCTTTTGAAGCCATCCGCCTGATTCAAGCTGGAGAAGGCATTGCTTTTTTGGCCCATCCAGTTTTATATCATATGAACCATGACCGACTCCGCTTCTTTCTCCGGGACTTAAAGGAAGCAGGATTAACAGGCTTAGAAGCAATCTACTCCATGAACGAGCCTGGGGATGAACGAAATTTTCTGAAATTTGCCAAAGAATTTGATCTGCTTGTCAGTGGAGGCTCTGATTTCCATGGAGAAAATAAACCTCATATCCACTTGGGTACTGGAAGAGGAAATCTTAATATTCCCTATGAAATTTTAGAAAAAATTAAATTATCCGTAAAATAATTGAAGTGTGTTTGAAAATTGCTTTTGCCACTATCCCACAGGCGTGGCCACTTAGCTCATCGCTTGCTGGGACATATTTTCAAACACACTCCATCATCATTTTTTAAGAAATCTCTAGCTGCACATATTCTTGGAGTTCTGGATATTTTCCATTTTTATGGGGCAGCAAATGTTCCACATTTGGGTCTTGTGTTTCTATACTGCTCAAATTTTTCTTTCAAAGCCTCTACAAGGCTTGTTTTCCCACTTCCATTTTTTCCTGTCAAAATTAAATGCCTGAGCTGCTTTTCTGACAAAGGAACGGAGATATCCTTCAAATGCCTGACTTTCTCAATTGTAAAGCTTGTGATAAATATCTGTTCCATACTACCCTTCTCTCTACCTGACTTAGCTTTGCTTATCTCCATTATCCTTCCACACCATCACACAATTCTATGCATCCTCATTTAAAATAAACTTCTCAATAATCTCCGCGATTGCTCCGTGCTCATTGTCATGCTCCGTTACATAATCCGCCGCTTCCTTCAGCTCTGCATGTGCATTTTTAACTGCAACTCCCACATGGGCCGCTTGAATCATGGGGATATCATTGCGCTCATCCCCAACTGCTACCGTGTTTTCCAGAGGGACGTTTAAAAATTTACTCATGTATTTTAAGCCGCTTCCCTTGTCTGTCTCTTTCGGGCAATACTCCATAAATTCATTGTAAGAGAAAAAGCAGTTGCTCCGCTCCAAAAGCTCCGGATGCTCCCTGCGGAATTGCAAAAGTCTCTCCTGATCATCCAAATCGATCAACAAAACCTTATGAGGTTCCTGCTCCAAACTACTGTAAATATCATCCACCACCCGATATTTCATCCTGGCATTTTTTAAGTAAAAGTTTAACTCCCTTCCATGATGTTCAGCCAAAATAGTGTCCTGCTGATAGGTTTGCACATAAATTCCATCCTTGTGAGCTGCTATGATAATATCCTTTGCAACCTCCATAGGGAGGGTACGCTCTGCCAATACCCGATCTGCCACACAATCATAAACCACCGCTCCATTGTAGGCAACCATGTAGCATCTTGGAATAGATAAACCTAGCTCTTTCACTGCAATTCGTCCGGTCTCGATAGGGCGGCCAGTCATCAGAACAAAATCATGTCCGGCATCCAGCATTTTTGCAATCGCTTCCCGATTTTCTTTTGAAATGCTCTTGTCATGATTCAACAATGTCTCGTCCAAATCCGTAAACAAAATTTTTTGCTTCATAAAAATCCCTCCACTCTCTTTTTTACTTTATTCCATCGGTTCTGCTGGAATAAATACTCTATCTTGATACACATTCACAGTTTTGGGAAGGGCCTTTTTTGCTTCTTCACAAAATTGTTCCTGCGAATTGACCAGTTTCTTGCCTCTTTTATCTATCTTCTCATATTCGCCGTCTGGCTGTAAAACATGGGCTTTTGTATTATCTGAAAGCTGGGTTTCCAAAATATGGCGCACTTGATCCATCAGCGTCTTATTTTCCACTGGGAACATAATCTCTACCCGGCGGTCCAGATTCCTGGGCATCCAGTCTGCGCTTCCCATATAGATTTCTTCCTGTCCTGCGTTATGGAACCAGAAAATCCGGCTGTGTTCTAAGAAATTTCCTACAATAGAGTGTACCATGATATTTTCACTAACACCAGGAATTCCAACCTTCAGACAGCAAATTCCCCGAACAACCAATTCAATTTTTACCCCTGCTGTAGAAGCCTCATACAACGCTGCAATAATATCCCTGTCACAAAGAGAATTCATTTTTGCTTTGATAAATGCCTCCCGTCCTGCCTGTGCGTGCTTGATTTCCCGCTTAATCAGCTTTAGGAACCGTTTGCGCAGCCAAATGGGTGCCACCACCAATTTATTCCAGGATGGCGGCTCAGAATAACCAGACAACATGTTAAAGACTGCCGTAGCATCCTCTCCAATTGCTTCTGAACAGGTAAACATCCCCAAATCCGTATACAGCTTTGCCGTAGAATCATTATAATTTCCAGTTCCAAGATGAACATATCTTCGGATTCCATCTTCCTCTTTGCGCACCACCAATGCAATTTTACTGTGGGTTTTTAAGCCCACCAATCCATAAATTACATGGCAGCCTGCCTTTTCCAGCTTCTTTGCCCAAACAATATTATTTTCCTCATCAAACCGTGCCTTTAATTCAACCAGTACAGAAACCTGTTTTCCATTTTCTGCCGCCTGTGCCAAAGAAGCAATAATAGGAGAATTGCCACTGACACGGTATAAGGTCTGCTTAATAGCCAAAACATCCGGGTCTACAGCAGCCTGCCGGATAAAATCCACTACTGGGTCAAAGGTCTGGTAAGGATGATGCAGCAAAATATCATCTTTACGAATCGCTTCAAAAATATCCTCTCCTGGTACAATCTGAGGTACGCGCTTGGGTTGATAAGATGGATAACGCAATTCTTCTTCTCCTTCGATTCCATACATCTTCATAAGGAACGTAAGGTCTAAGGGTCCATTAATCTTAAAGATATCCTCCTGGGCTATATGTAAATCCTCTTTTAAGATTCCTAACAGCCTTTTATCTACTTTATCTTCCACTTCCAGCCGAATTACTTCACCCCACTGACGTTTCTTTAACTGTTTTTGAATTTCCTTTAACAAATCTTCTGCTTCATCTTCTTCAATGGTAAGGTCTGCATTCCTCATAATCCGGTAAGGATACGCGCACACCACATGATAATTTAAAAACAACCGATGAATGTTACGTTCAATAATCTGTTCTAATAAAATAAATGTCTTAGTTCCTTCCTCCTTGGAGGGAATTCGTACAATCCTTGACAGTACAGAGGGGACCTGTACTGTGGCAAATTCCAATTCCTCTTTCTTATCCCCCTTTTTCATCAAAAGAGCTGCAATATTCAAGGATTTATTCCGAATCAGAGGAAATGGCCGAGAAGCATCCACCGCCATGGGAGTTAATACTGGATAAATGGTCTCCTCAAAATAACGGTCCACGTATTCCCCCTGGGCCTCGCTTAAATCTTCATAGGCAGAAATAATGTCTATACCGTGATTATGAAGCAATGGCACCAAAGAACGGTTATAGGTACTGTACTGCATTTCCACCAAAGCTCTCGTATCCTTATTAATTGCCTCTAACTGCTCCTTTGCCGTCATTCCGGCAATATCCTTTTTCTTGTATCCTGCATGAACCATATCTTTTAAGGAGGCTACCCGAACCATGAAAAATTCGTCCAGGTTGGAAGAAGTAATGCTTACAAACTTCAACCGTTCCAGCAGGGGAATATTTTTATCCCTTGCTTCGTTTAATACCCTATGGTCGAACTTTAACCAGCTTAATTCTCGGTTTTCATAATATTCCGGTTTGAGATAATCCTTTTCTTTCTCCATATCATAACCTCCCTTAAAATACTTTCTTTTCTCTTATCCTTGGTTTTACACTGAAAATTTCTTCAAAGGAATTGGCATAAGCGGAGAAAAGCCCTTTCTCCAGCACAATGCTTTCTGGAGCTTCTACTGTAATTACAAGCTCCCGTTCCTGTAATGCTGCCTTTATATTCTTAAATTTCTGTTTATGGCTTCTGTCCATAGCATTGGCAATTTTTAAAATAGCTGTGAGTTTTGATACCGTCATATATCCTGCCTGATCCATTTTATCGCTGACGCTACTATAAGGCTGTAAAGGCTGGGAATTGTATTTTACAGCGCTTGCCACAATTTCCCGTTCCATATGGGTCATTCCGATGATTTCAGTAGCCAGGATAATCTGGTAGGAACACTCCGATTGGTTTACCAAACTGATGTATCGGCCGCAATCATGAAGAATTGCCGCCACCTGCAATAACAAGCGTTCCCGTTTCCCCATTCCGTGAACCTTCTTCATCGCATCAAAAATGACAACTGACATATTTAAAACAGCTTCTGTATGGCTGGAATACCCCTGGTAACGTTCTGCCAGATTTTTGGCAGCCGCAAGTACATCTTCCTCAAAATCATGCTCAAAGTAAATCATATGGTTGCTTTCTGCATAATCACAGACAATCCCATCACAGATATTTACACCTGGCACCCAGATATATTTTGCATTCAATTCCTCACTCAGCCGCTTATACAAAACCACTGAAGGTAAAATCAATGGATCGTGATCATTCGTTAAATTCAATTCCAGGGAAATCTCTTCGGTAGATTTCTTATACCACTTATTCAGAAGCTTTATAAACCGTTCTGTCTCTATGGTTCCATCTTCATCCTTCTTGGAAAATCCCTTTGTCATATCCTCTATATAATCTCCCATGACAATGATATATTTAATGTCCCTGTCCTGCAAATAAATCCTCTTAAAAATTTCCAATTCCTTGTCAATCAACTCTTGGATCTGTGTCTCATAGTGGGAAACCATATTTACAATTTGAGACAGCTTTTCTCGAATACGCATAATTCCAAGTTCAATATGCTGAGTAGTAATGGCCGTTCCTTTCCGAAATAAAGTAATTTGCATGCTTCCTCCGCCTACATTTACCACTGCAGCTCCTTTTTGAATCATTTTTTCAAATTTGGGTAACACTGCCAATGATTTATAATCCATCAGCCGATGCTCAGAATTACTCAGTACAGTCACTTCAATTTTTGTACGGAGCCGTATTTGGTCTAACACAAAAAGCTCGTTCCCCACATTGCGAAATACATTTCCTGCATAAGCCTTGTAACCATCCACTTTATATCCATCCATAATGGAACGGAACTCCTTTAAAATCTGACAGAGCTCTTCTACCAATTCATATCCGATTACCCCTTTTCCAAAGGCATCCCGTCCCAATTCCACATGACTGCGCACATAATCTATTGCTCGTATTTTCCGGTTCGCGGATATCTCAAATACCTTTAGGCTCACTTCATAAGAGCCAATATAAATTGCTGCAAATGTTGTAATCTTCATATCTGTTCCTTTCTGCCAGGCTCATTCTCCCAGGCCCTCGACTACTGTTTCCCCAACAGATAATTGACAAACTGCTGAGCAGTCCTTCCCGAAAGCCCCCCATGGCTTAATTCCCACTTATTTGCTTCTGCCAGCAGTTCCTCCTCTTCCATCTGAATCTTCTGCCTCTTTGCCAAATTCATTACAATTTCCTGAAATTCTTTCTTATCCGGCTTTCCAAAATAAATTGTAACGCCAAACCGTGATACCAAAGAAATCTTTTCCTGTACCGTATCATTGGTGTGAAGTTCATCATCACGCTCTGCCTTATCGCTGAATTTTTCCCTTACCAAATGCCTCCGGTTGGAAGTAGCATAAATCAATACATTATCTGGCTTTTTCTCCAATCCTCCTTCTATCACTGCTTTTAAATATTTATATTCGATTTCAAACTCTTCAAAAGACAAATCATCCATATATATGATAAATTTATAATTTCGATTCTTAATCTGACCAATCACATCATTTAAATCCTGAAACTGATGCTTATAAATTTCAATCATCCGAAGTCCTTTTTCATAATATTGATTGATAATCGCCTTAATACTGGTAGATTTTCCTGTTCCAGCATCTCCAAACAGAAGACAGTTGTTGGCCTGTTTTCCCGATACAAAAGCTTCCGTATTATCGATCAATTTCTGTTTTGCATCCTCATATCCCACTAAATCATCCAAATGCACATGAGCAATATTGGTAATCGGCACAATCTTAACCTTATCCCTTTCATGCTCTACACGAAATGCTTTATGTAATCCTAATTTTCCTACTCCAAATTCCCGGTAAAACTCCGTCACCTCATCCTTAAATTCCTCTACGGTTTCTGTCTGTCTCAGTCGGACACTCAGTGCACAGATCCTGTCCCGAATCCGGTGATTGAATACTTTTCCACCTCGGTCGGTCCTTTTGTAATCCTTTAGGATAGCAAGTTCTGGTACTTCTAGTTTTTCTTGAAGCTCCCCAAAATCAAAATCAAACAATTCTTTCAACACAGAAAAATCATGAAATGCCAGTTCATTAATACTCCCTTGGACGGCTCCCTTAATCTCACAGGATGTGCTATAAGCATTTTCATGATTCACTAACAGAAAGGTTAAGTAATTCTGCCAAAGATTCCCTTCAAATCCATGACTGGCAGACAGTTCAATCAGTTCATGAATCCCTTCATAACACAAGGACTGTATCTCCTCCTTGTTAGAATCCACGCTGGCATTATAGTCCATCATCCAGGTAAAATCATAAAAAGCCTTTCCTAATGCAAAATCCCGATATAAAATAAGTTTTTTTCCACTCTCCATTTCCAAAACCCCGATTCCATATTTTATATTCTTTAATAATTACCCAGCACTTTCAGGTAAAGGGCTCCTTCCTTTAATCCCTTCAAGGCATTTTGTACTGCCCCATCTCCTAGATTTCCTTCCATATCTACAAAAAAACGATATTCAAAGCTCTTATCTTTAATTGGCCTGGACTCAATCTTTACCATGTTCAGGTTGTTAAAGATAAAGTGTGAAAGCATGTGATATAAGGAACCGCTTTCATGGGATACTTCAAAGCAAAGACTCACTTTTTCTGCTTTTTCTAAACAGATTTTTCTCCCAGAAACAATGATAAACCGGGTACTATTCTCATCGCTATAATTAATGTTATTTTTTAGAATTTCCAACCCATAAATATCCGCTGTTACGGTGCTTGCAATGGCCGCTTGGTTCTTCTGTCCATCTTCCAATACTTTTTTTGCTGCAACAGCAGTATTTTTTGCTTTCATCCTTTTCCAATCTTTATGTTCATCCAAAAAATCAACACTCTGCATTAATGCCTGAGGATGAGAATATACATGCGTAATATCAGAAAGCTTGCTTCCTGGAAGTCCTAGAAGAGCATGTTCTACTTTAATCGTTTGTTCTGCCACAATACAATTGTCATATTCTACCAATAAGTCAAAATTTTCTCCTACAATACCCGCAGAAGAATTCTCAATAGGCAAAACTGCATAATCCGCTTTTCCACTGTGTATCGCTTCCATAGCATCCCGCCAGGTTTCTACATGGTAGCTGTCCACTTCTTCACCAAAATAGGCTTTCATTGCCAGTTGACTATAGGCACCTTCTGTCCCCTGATACACTACCTTATGAGTGGTAAATGGCAGCTTGTCCACTTGTGAAAATCCCATATCTCGTCCCTGTCCATGCTGAATCATCATTTGATATTGACGTTTCCGGCTAAGAGCCATAACCTGCTCAAACAACTCTCCGACTCCATATCGATTTTCTTCTTCCTGCACCATATCCTTCACTTTTGCCAGCTTTTCCTTTTCCCGTACTTTATCTAACACAGGTTTTCCTACTGACAGCTTATATTCTGCAACTTCAGCAGTCAATTGCATCCGTGCTTCATATAAAGCCACAATCTGACTGTCAATGGCATCTATTTTCTCTCGAATTTCACTTAACTGTCTCATATGTCACATCCTTATTGTTTTTAAACGCAGCCACTTTCCTGTCGATGAGAAAGTGGCTGCAAAACTTCAAAACATATCATAAACTCCCATCTGTATGGCCCCTACCATAAGCCGCATGGCCATCCTTACTGTGAAAGTTTTCATAGTAATCAGGGAATATAAATATAATTGCACTTTAAGATCTCAGAAACCATCCCATAATGATCTACTAAAATCAAAGAAAGAATATTATTTCCTTCCGGCATGCCAATTGGCTCTGTATACTGAGCGGATTCCTGGGTTGGGGCTGTACCGTCCCAGGTATAATATACTTGACATCCCTCTGGTACATTTACAGTGATCGTTTGTGGACTGTAAAAACTTCCGCCACTAGGTACCACCCCTGGCATGTCAGGTTTTTGCAGTTTTATAAAGAAACGCTCCTCGGATTCTTCTCCATACACTCCAAATTTATTACAAGAAACCGCACGGATTTTAATGCTTTTTCCTGGTTCTAACAGAATCGGACCCTGATATTCTTTTCCATTTTTAGGATCGGAACCATCGATCGTATAGTAAATCCTACAATTCTCTTCACTGGAAAGCTCCACCGATATTTCTTCCTCATAAGTCCCTCCCCTGGTTTCAAACACTGGAGGTTTGGCTTGATACTCTTCAAATAACTCTAGAATATCACTTTCTGTAATTTCCCTGCTGAACCGTTCAATAAATTCATACTCTTTCCTATCTACATAAATCTGGATAAAATATTCATATGCTTTCCTGTTCTTTTTATTTTTTTCAATGATTTCCTCTAGCAATTCTAACGCATCATCATCTTCCTCTTGTAACAAATGTACCTCTGCCAGTCGCAGCTTAGCATCCTCACTGCTATTGTCAAGTTCCAACGCCCGCTTCAAATACTCCTCTGCCTTTTGGTACTCTTTTTTCTCTTGACACTCCTCTGCTTTCTTCATCTGATATTCATAAGAATGATTCTGGGCATAACTCACAATAAGGGCAATTCCCACCAATAAAACAATCAGTATCGCTACCATCACAAATGCCCATACTGGCTTTTTTCTTTTTTTTCGGACTTTACCCTTTCCCGAGTGTCCTTGTTTCTCTTTTTTCTTACCAGCAGATATTGCCTGTTTTGTTTTCTGGATAGACTGTTTCTTATCCTTTAACAATTCCTTTAAAAAATCATCTTCTAAAACATTATAATCTGACACAATCTGGGCTTCTGTCCCACAAACGGAACAATATACGCATCCAACTTTCAGTTCTGCCCCGCAATTTGCACACTTCATGCTTCTTCCTCTTCCATGGCCTGTACACAGTTATTCATCAGCATTGCAATTGTCATGGGGCCTACACCGCCTGGAACTGGCGTAATGGCAGAGGCAATCCTCTCCACTTCCTCAAATTTTACATCTCCACATAATTTATGATTCTCATCCCGATGGATTCCCACATCAATCACTACTGCGCCTTCCTTGATATATTCAGCACCAATAAACTGTGGTTTTCCCATGGCTACAATTAGAATATCCGCCTGCCGACAGATTTCTGGAAGATTTTTTGTCTTGGAATGAGTGATCGTCACAGTTGCATTTTCACGCAGCATCAAAAGGGCCATAGGCTTTCCAACAATGTTACTTCTTCCAATTACTACGCAGTGTTTTCCTGCCAGTTCTATCCCTGACCGCTTTAAAAGCTGAATAATCCCTGCCGGTGTACAAGACACAAACCCTTTCTCTCCAATCACCATAGCCCCTACGCTTTGGGGATGAAATCCATCCACATCCTTCCTGGGACTGATGGCCTGAATCACTTTATCCTCACAGATATGGGCTGGAAGGGGAAGCTGTACCAAAATCCCCTTCACTTCCTCTTTGTCGTTCAATTCATTCACCAACTGTAATAACTCATCCTCTGTTGTCTCTTCCGGCAATTCGTACGCCAAAGACTCAATACCAATATAGGCACAAGCATTTTTCTTGTTCCGCACATAGACACTGGAGGCTGGATCTGCTCCTACTTGAATCACTGCAAGGGATCCCTTCTTTCCCTCCGCCTGTAATCTTTCTACTTTTTCTTTTAATTCATCTTTGATCTGCTGGGATATCTTTTTTCCATCTATGATTACTGCCATGATTTTTCCTTTCTCTTCTTGGAATTGAAAACTAAAACAATCCGGTAATGATCCCTTCATCATCCACGTCAATCTGATATGCCGCTGGTGTCTTGCCCAGCCCTGGCATTGTCATAATTGCTCCCGTAATTGCAACTACAAAACCAGCTCCTGCAGATACATATACTTCTCGTACATTTACAGTAAATCCAGTGGGCCGGCCTAATTTGGTCTGATCATCCGATAAAGAATATTGTGTCTTTGCCATGCACACTGGAAAGCTGCCCATTCCCAGCTCTTCAATTCTCTTTAATTCTTTCGCTGCTGCTGGAGCATAAGTCACCCCATCTGCACCATAAATTTCTTTTGCAACTGCTTCAATTTTTTCTGTAAGTGAAAGCTTATCTTCATATAGCGGTTTGAACTGGCTTTCCTTAGTTTCTATGGTTTCCAAAACCTTTTCTGCCAAGGCAATACCACCTTCTCCGCCTTTCTCCCACACTTCTGACAGGGCAAACTCACATCCCCGTTCCTTACAAAACTGCTCTACAAATTCTGTTTCCTCTTTCGAATCACTTACAAAAGAATTCAACGTTACTACAACTGGAACCTGATATTTCTGTAAGTTCTCAATATGCTTCTCAAGATTTACAATCCCCTTCTTTAACGCCTCAAGATTTTCCTTGGAAAGCTCTGCCTTTGGCACTCCGCCATTATACTTTAAGGCCCGGACAGTTGCTACAAGAACAACTGCATCTGGACGAAGATCTGCCATCCGGCATTTAATATCCATAAATTTCTCAGCGCCTAAATCTGCGCCAAATCCTGCTTCTGTTACCACATAATCTGCCAGCTTCAATGCTGTCTTTGTAGCACGGACACTATTACAACCATGAGCAATATTGGCAAACGGACCTCCATGAACAATGGCTGGTGTATGCTCTAACGTCTGAATTAAATTTGGTTTCAGCGCATCTTTCAAAAGAGCTGCCATTGCTCCAGTCGCCTGCAGGTCATCTGCCGTCACAGGCTTTCCTTCAAAATTATAAGCCACGATCATTTGACCTAGACGCTTTTTCAAATCAGCCATATCCTCTGCCAGACATAACACTGCCATAATCTCAGATGCTACAGTAATCACAAAATGGTCTTCCCTTACCATGCCATCCATCTTATTACCAAGCCCAACCACAATATTTCGGAGCACTCGGTCATTCATATCCATACATCGCTTCCAGACAACTTGTCTTGGATCGATTCCCAATATATTTCCCTGCTGAATATGGTTATCCAACAAAGCGGCAAGCAAATTATTTGCAGAAGTAATTGCGTGGAAATCTCCCGTAAAATGTAAATTCAAATCTTCCATAGGAACCACCTGTGCATAGCCTCCTCCGGCTGCACCACCCTTGATTCCAAAACATGGACCTAACGAGGGCTCTCGCAGAGCGAGAACAGCTTTCTTTCCAAGCTTTCCAAATGCTTGTCCCAATCCAACACTCGTAGTCGTCTTTCCCTCTCCTGCTGGAGTTGGGTTGATTGCCGTCACAAGGATCAGTTTGCCATCCTTGTTATCTTTTACCCGATCCATTAATTCATTGGATAACTTTGCCTTATATTTCCCATATAACTCCAAATCATCTTCTTCTATTCCTAACTGTGCTGCTACATCTTTAATATGAAGCATTTTTGCTTCCTGAGCAATTTGAATATCTGTTTTCATTTTTACCTCCCATGTACCACAGTGTTATTTTTGTTTCTATTTATATAGTATCACAATCATAAAGATTATCATAGCTATAATTACTCATTTCATACCTACACATATTCCTCCACATATTCTTCGAACTCAGCCAAGGACATCAATATCTTTCGGGGCTTTGTTCCCTCTTCTGGTCCTACTACTCCAGCCTCCTCTAACTGATCCATAATTCTTGCTGCTCGGTTAAAACCAACCTTAAACATACGCTGCAGCATACCAATTGATCCTTTTTCTTTTTCAATTACAAATTTTCCTGCTTCTACAAAATATGCATCCCTTTCATTTCCGCCGCCTAAGCCTCCGCCATGACCAGTAGACGCAGTTGCCATCTTCTGTTCAATCTCAGAGCTATACACCACGGTACTCTGCTTTTTCAGGAAATCCACCACTGCTTCTACTTCTGGGTCAGAAACAAAAGGTCCCTGTACACGCAGCGGCTTCTGATACCCTTGTGGATAAAAAAGCATATCTCCATTTCCCAAAAGCTTCTCTGCTCCATTCATATCAAGAATCGTTCTGGAATCCACACCTGAAGACACAGAAAAAGCAATACGGGAAGGCATATTCGCCTTAATTAATCCAGTTATAACATCCACAGAGGGCCGTTGCGTAGCAATAATCAAATGAATGCCTGCTGCTCTTGCAAGTTGGGCAAGACGACAGATTGCATCTTCCACATCTCCTGGAGCCACCATCATAAGATCTGCCAACTCGTCCACAACTACAACAATCTGAGGTATTTTTGTCGGCTTCGTTCCATCCTCCACCTGTTCAATAGCCGCTATCTTTTGATTATATCCTTTCAAATCCCTTACCTGACAATCCGCAAATTTCTGATAACGGTCCATCATCTCTGCTACTGCCCAATGGAGGGCCCCTGCCGCCTTTTTCGGATCTGTCACTACTGGAATTAATAAGTGAGGAATTCCATTGTAAACGCTTAATTCTACAACCTTCGGGTCAATGAGAATCAGCTTCACATCTTCTGGATCTGCTTTATAGAGAATACTCATGATAATTGTATTGATGCATACAGATTTTCCAGAACCAGTAGCCCCAGCAATCAAAAGATGAGGCATCTTTGCGATATCAGCTACTATTGGCTGTCCTCCAATGTCCTTTCCTGCTGTAAAACAAATACTAGATTTATGTCCCTGGAACTCTTCCGTTTCTATCATCTCCCGGAACCGAACCATTACATTTTCTTTGTTGGGAACCTCAATTCCCACTGCTGCCTTCCCCGGAATCGGGGCTTCAATACGGATATCTGCCGCTGCCAGGTTTAACTTTATATCATCTGCCAGATTCACAATTTTGCTAACCTTTACACCCATTTCTGGCTGCATTTCATAACGAGTAACACTTGGCCCACAGCTTACGTCTGTAATGGTAACGTTCACTCCAAAATTTTTCAACGTCTGTTGTAATTTTAAAGCAGTTTCCTGCAAATGCTTTCTGGAATCCCCCTGGGTATTGATACCCTTTTTCAACAAGGAAACCGGTGGAAATATGTATGGCTTCTTTGGCTCTGGTGTTGGTTCTGGCAGCGGAGCAGAAGCTAATGCCGATGGTTCCTGTGTATTGGAAGCTGTGTGAGCTGTTTCTGACTTTATCCCAGAAATAGAAGCAGTATTCGCCGTTGAAGCTTCTGCTTCCCCCTGGGATGGAAAAGCAGTTTCCATAGACGACAATTCCACCTGGTTTTCCAAATCTGCTTTTATAAACGTCTCCTTTGGCACTGCACCCGCCAGCTCCAACCCATTCTCCTCTGGTACTGCACCCGTTAGCTCCAACCCATTCTCCTCTGGCACTGCATCTGTCGGCTCTAATTCATTCTCCTCCATGGCTTCAGAAATAATTGCAGACTCTAATCCTTCCATCCTATCATTTGGAATTACTGCTTCTACTAATGTATCTTCTTTGATTCCCTCAAACATACCTGAAGGTTCCGAACGGATTACCATAGGTTCCTCCCTGGTAAGAAGTATCTCTGTCTCTGGCTGCCACAGCTGTTCTTGGTTTTCCATAGGAAATGGTATTTTATCGGTTCGCCTTTTGCTTTTCCTTGGACTTTTCCGCACTTTTTCAACCACTACTGGCTCAGAAAATATCCCTTGGGATAATTTTTCCTCTTGAATTGGTTCAGAAAATACCCCTTGCAATGGGGGTTCCACCTCATTCATATCCGGCACTGCCTTCCGGGAGGATTTTCGCTCTGCTTGAGTTGGCATTTCCACAATAGAAACAGGAGAAGAGCTTTCACGAAAGTTCCAGCCCGCAATATCTCCAGACGCACTTTTTTGAATTTCCTCTTTTCCTACAGACAGCTTCTCCAGTAATTCTCTAGAAAGAGCTTCCGTCTCCTTGGGCAATTTCAACTCACTGATATTATCCGAACGCTTTGCGGAGGCTGGCAGAATTCTTGTATCAAATGCCACACCTTCCGCCTTTCGGTCTATTCTCCTTTGAACCTGTTCCTCCCGCCTTAACTCTTTCACTTCTCTTCGCCTTACCGCATCCTCCCGTGCGGTATCATACATTTTCCTGCTGCCTTTTTTCACACCATTCAAAAAAGAACGCTCTGTTAAGAGCACCAAGGAAATAATCAATGCAATAATATCTAAGACATATGTTCCAATTTTTCCAATGGCAGGACAGAGGACAAACGCTAATATCCCGCCTAGCGCTCCTCCTCCGCTTTTATGCTCTACGGCATATTGAAATGATTTCTGTATTTCATAATCAGAAGAATCCCCTGCTACTAATTCCATAAACAAACACAAGAATGTCACAAATACCACACCAGCTACTAATTTTATCATAGCTACGCTATTCTCTCGATTAGACACAAAAAAAGCTGCTCCTACAAAAAAGCAAACCGGAAACAGATACGCCATCATTCCAAATAATCCGAAACAGAACCCACTTACTTTTGCTCCTACAAAACCTCCAATTCCAAAATTACTAATAAACAAAATAATGCAGACCGCCAGTATGATCAAAAGAACTACTTCACTTCCAAAAGATATCTCCTGGCTGCTCCCTGATGTTGTGCTGCCTTTTCTAGAAGCATTTTTTCCTCTCGTGCTTTTTCCTTTCGCTGCATTCTTTGGTTTTGACGCCATACGACTTCCTCCCAAATTGTCACTCATTTCCAAAATCTGGTATAGCCCACACAAAATATAAAGCAATTTTGTGTGGATTATACTAGTTACAGTTTATCACATTCATTTTAAAATGTCATCCCTACTTTTTCAGACTTTTCCATCCAGGTATTCCTCATACATTTTATTAATTTCTGCACACACCAATAAAATATAGATTCCAAAATATAGCCACATCATAACTAATATAATCGTAGTCAAACTGCCATACATAGAAAAGCCATTAAAATAGTCTACGTAAACTGATATCCCAAAAGACAAAAGAGACCAACCTACTGCACTCAATGCGCTGCCAAGAAGCTGATGCTTTAATTCCGCTTTTCGATTGGGAAGCATCTTAAAAAGCATTAGAAAAAATACCATCATCATGACCAACAATATCAAGGAACGGCGTTTTAAAATTCCTTGGGTAATATTTGCCACAATGGGGATATATTTGGCAATTAAATGCTGCAGGCTGTTCCCAAATACCATCAACGTAAGGGAAACTACAATTGCAACTACCAGCATCAATGTATAAAGAATCGCTCGAAAACGCAGGAATATCCAGTTCCTGGTCTCCTCAATATCATATACGCTGTTCAGCCCGTTGGTTAAACACTGGATTCCCTTTGCTGCAGACCAAACAGCCATAATTGCAGACACTGAGACAATCCCCACAGAATTATGATACACTTCATTGATAATTCCAATCAAAAATGGTGAAATATATTCTGGCATCAGCCGGTTTATAAGTTCCATAATCATACTTTTTGTCACTGGAGTGTATTGGATCAACGAAATAAACAACATGGCAAAGGGTATCAAAGACATGATAATAAAAAATGCCGACTGTGCCGCGTATGCGCTGACATTATCCTTTCTGCATTCTTCCAGAAAAGCTTTTGTCCTAGCTATGATTTTCCAAAACATAATTATTCCTCATTATATATATTTTCTATTGTAATATTCTGATAAAATTTCATTAAAATGTCAACATAATTCATTCCTGTTTTTGCCATTCCATTTGCCCCATTCTGACTCATACCAATTCCATGGCCATAACCGCCGCCATGGAGAACATATGCCTGTTCGCCAGATACAAGGGTAAAGTAAGCACTAGGTAAAAGACGCATATCTATGGACTCTCCATTTTTATTTTTCAAATTTTCAGCAGCCGCCCCAAGTACATAGCGCACATTATATTCTGTAAACAAATTCACAGTACCCTTTTCAAAAGAAATACACAAAGTGCGGATACCGCCTCCAGTTCCTCGCTCTCCTACAGACATTTCTTTTACCGAGCCAAATCCTGCAAGTTCTGCATCTGTACCTTCTGAACCATCTTCTTTTAAAATCTGGACATTTCCTGGATTCGCTTTTGCCCGTTCTGCAATTGTATTCCTTATAGTTTCTGACTCCTTAGTAACTGCAACCTCTGCCTGCCATCGGAAATATGGGCTGTCGCTATCAAAAGCTGTCACCTGAGTATCTTCTATATACGCGGCAAAATTTTCCTCATTTGAAATATCTGTTCCTGCATCCTCGGATACCAGAGAAATCCCTTGCAAATACCCATATTCTTCCCCTTCTGGAAGGTTCCACAAGCCCATATCCCCCGTATAACCGCAAGAAGTGGAAAAAAAGTATGCTTCTGCCACCTCTCCCTGATACTTTATCACTTCTCCTACCGTATCATCCACTGCAAGATTCGTCTCAATGCTCTCCTCCTGCTTATTATACACCTGATAACTGGTACTGTCATCTACATGGGCCCCTAATGCAGCATAATCGCCTTTCATAAGTTGTATACATGCATAGCTTCTGGCGCAAACTGCTTGAACACATAAGGCTTCCCGCTCATAAGAAGCTGGCATTTCACTTGGAACAACCCCATATAAATACTGCTCCAAAGACACTTCATTTACCACTCCATATCCCTCTTCATATTTACGAACTTCAAAAGCTCCCCGATACCCTAAAGAAGTATGTGCGCCATTCCCATCAGAAAAATAAATCCTCCCATCCTCATTTTCCAAGGTAACCTTAACATAATCGGAATCTTCTTTCAAAAGCTCTGATACCATAATAGGCTGATTTGCCTTCACTTGTTCTGTTTTATCCCCAACAGTCACAGAACCGTCTGCATCTGCTGTAAAAACAGGATTCTTATGGTAACTGCCACCTTCTTCATTCAGTAAAAGCACTCGGATAATCTCAATGGAAGCGGGTTCCTTCAAAATAACTCCGCAAACCTGCTTCTCTGCCACTACAAAGTCTGCTTGAAGATTGCCAATCACAAGTTTTGATTTTCCCAGTTCCTCCACTGTCCCATAAGTCTTATATATTTTCAAAGGTCCGCTATATGGAAGGGTTCCATAACCAGAAATCTCAATCTGTTCATCGTTAAAGCTTAATACCTTTCCTGAAATCATATCTTCCTTTTTATAAATAGCAGAAACCTTCCGGTCTGTCCATTCAATATCGCAGATAGTATCTGTAATATTTTCTTTTAACCCATCCATATCCAAAGATATTTTCTGCCGTTCATATAAGATTTCCGCTTGCTCCTGGTTTGTGGAATGTACAAACACATTTTCCAAAGTCAAAGAACCTTTATATTCACTGTTTATTCCAATGATCCGGTTATTTTTTACATATACTTGATACATGTCATAAGTGTGAAAATAATCAATTCCTTCGGCCACACTGTAATATCCTTTCTGGGTCAACCGCCGCAAGGTCTCTCCATCTTCTGAAGCCTCAGATTCTTTTGTAAGAAACATCAAATTCTCCACAGACACCTTTTCTTCTGTGTCCAACAAATCCAAAATCTGCTCATATACCCCATTCCATTCTGAACGTGGCACATAGATCCAAGGTAATTTTTCTTTATATGTTATGTATTCTTGAACAGAAAGCTGTTGCAATAATTTTTTCAATTTTCCATAGGTAAGTTTTCCATTCAAATTCCTTCCCGTATTAATTTCCTTTAACTTCTCTTTCCATTCTGATTCCTCAAAATATGTAAAGTCTAGCTGTGATGGCAGCTCTGCTATCGCCACATACTCATCACTGTACTCTCGAATCACTTTTTCTTCTGTCATAAAACTAATAAACAAAACCACCAGAATCAATGCTGTCATTGTGATAGCTACAGCTATAAGATTCTTCCTTTTCACCGAATATTTCTTTTCCATGCAACACTTCCTGTCCCTTTTCAAATTCAACAACGCCCTTATTTGCCCAAGTATATCAATCGAAAAGGCTGCCTTTCTTCAAAGCAGCCTTTCCTCTTTTGTATTACATCTTTTGTACTTTCAGATTCTTTTGTAAGGGTATCTTTTGTACTTTATATCCTTCGTACTTTATTACTCTCTTTTGAAACTTATGCGCAATCCGCTTTTGTAAAAATCTTTTGTACTTTGAGTTTTTTCTGGAAAGTACCCCAAAATGCCGTTTCCTGCAATTTTGACTCCTAGCCTAAGCCAGGTGGGTAACCGCAACCTCTCTTCTGCCTTCCGCTGCTTACGACGGCCTGGCATCCAATTGGCAATATAGGAATCCCATAAAAGTAAATGTAGGTTCAAAATAGCAGGGTATCGAACACCCCAGGAATACTTTAACCCATAACTGATTATACCTTATTATTCCCAGATTATCAACTAAAAATTAATGTTAATTCTTACACTTCCTCAACTTCAAGTTCTTTCTCAGATTCAAGGCTTTTCTCCAGTGTTTCTGGTTCCTCTATATCTTTGATTTCTGACTGTTTTCCTTCATCCTGACTATTGGCTTCATCCTGATTGTCAGCTTCATCCTGATTGTCAACTTCACTCGGACCATTGGCTTCATCCTGACTAATAGCTTCATCTTCTGGTTGATTTATCTCTTCTGGTCGAGGGTTGGTGTATCCTGATTCTGGCTGTGTAGCAGCATCCCCTGTAACATCCTGCTGCGGCTTCACAATAACCATAAATTCCTTACTGCATGTCTTCAAAGCATTATTTGGATTCACTGCCACATAAGTAATCTTATAAGTTCCTTCTTCCGCAAAGGTCACCATTCCATTTTCAACCGCAACATTCTGGCCATTGCTATCTGTAACTGTTACATTTATAGTTACGGATGTCTGGCCCACAACTGCAGTAACACCCTCCAGCACATCATAGGAAGTTCCTGCTGTCACTTCTGTTGGCTTATCATTGACTATCGTAATGACTGGCTCACGATTATCTGTTACTACAATTCGTTTCGTTACCTGTGCAACTGCTTGTACATTCGTGGGATTTGCCACAGTATATACAATGGTATATGTCCCTACTTGCTCAAAAACATATTCTGTTTGGGTAAGCTTGTTTGAAGTTCCATTTGGCGCTTTCACAGTTATTTCCATACGAGAAGTAATATCTTCGCCAGATACCAATTTTGCAATAACACCATTTCTGAGATTTCGCTTTGTTCCAAACTCAACATTTTCATCCGAGCTTACTCCTGTAATGACAGGCGCCTTCGTATCTTTTACTGTGACAGTCATCTCCTTTTTGGCAACTGCTTTCTTATTGCCCGGATTTGCCACGGTATAGGAGATTTTATATGTTCCTACCTGGTTAAAGGTATATTCTGTTCCAGTAAATTTAGCAGAACTATTCTGTGGTGTCGTTACAGTTACAACAATCTTACTTGTAACATTTTTACCAGATACCAATTTTGCAGTAACACTGGATTTTAATTTGAGCTTTGTTCCAAATTCCACATTCGGATTTTTAGCAACCTCACCCTTAGTCACATTAAGCACAGGCTTTTTGGTATCCTTTACTGTAACCTTCATTACTTTCTTTGCAACAGCTTTCTTATTGTATGGATTCGTCACAGAATATTCAATCTGATACGTTCCAGTTTTGCTAAACTTATACTTCTTATACTGTTTGCTGCTGAGCTTCTTATAGCTTTTCTGTCCTGGGGCTTTGGCTTTAATCACAATCTTGGATGTCATATTTTTACCAGATACCAGTTTCGCCTTCACACCAGACTGCAGATTCATCGTAGAATTATATTCCTTCGTTCTTGTACTTCTAATTCCACTAAATTTCGGCTTTTTGGTATCGCTGACTTTTACTTTACAGGTTACTTTCGTCACCAGACCATTTGCCGGGTTTGTCACATAATAGTTAATTCTATAAGTTCCAAGCTTGTTAAATTTCAGTGTACTCTTCTTATAAGTTTTTTCTTTTTTACTTCCAGGAGTAATAACCTTGATGCTTATTTTATTTGTCAGGTTTAAACCTGTTATAGCTTTAGCTTTTACATTCTTCTTTAAATTAAGCGTGGAATTATATTCCTTTTTCAAACTTTTTTTCACTCCGGAAATAGTGGCTTTTGACATATCCTTAACAGAATACACTACATCTGCATATGCCGTTCTTCCCAAAGCGTCTGTTACGCGATATGTAATTCTATAATCTCCTAATTGCCTTGTATTTACACTTCCAGCATATGCCAAACTTCCGCTGATGTCATTTCCCAGAGAATCTCTTGCTACAATTCCGGCCAGAGGATTAAAATTACTTCCAAAAGATACCGTCGTATTTGCACCGCTTACATTGATAGAAGGCATTGCTGCACTATATGGATTGCCTGGAGCTGGATCCGTCGGATCCCATCCTTCCCTGACATTTGGCACTTTAATTGCTGCTGGTTTCCCAAGAGGGTCATTTGCAGACGAACCATACAAAACAGTTACCTTTGTGCCCAAAGGACAATTATCATAGATCCACTTCGCATCTGCAACTGTCAACCGAACACATCCATGGGACGCTGTTGTCCCTAATTTATTATACTGTACATAAGATTGAGACGCATAATCCCCATTGCGGTAATACCACACTGAATGGAACAAATAGCCAGCTACAATACGGGTACAATATTGTCCATAGGATGGTCCATCTAACTCATGCCACCGATATTTATTCGGTGTATAAAAAGTTCCAATTGGAGTAGCGCTTCCCACAGAACATACAAACGCTCGTTCTGGTGTTCCATCGTTTCGGAAAACGGTGACCACATTTGTTCCTTTATTTACCTGCAGCCAATAATTTCCTGCTGCATGCGCTTCCTTTTTATCCATTGCAAAAAAAGAAAACACAAGCAGAAAACAAAGGATAGCAGAAATTAAAAATTTATTCCTTCTCATTTTGATTCTCCACTTATTTCTTAGCTATTTCACTACTTAAAATTACCTTTTATACAAAAATCCTTTACAATTTACATACATTTCATTTAATACACATTCTCCCACAGGATACTTAGTATCCTGTGGGAGCCATAAATTCATTATAATGTATTTGCTTCGTCTACCACTTTCTTGATTGCAGCAGCAGCATCCTCTGGCAACTTATTAAAGCCGCCTTCTGCCTCATCAAGATTTGTCACATAATTCAATCTATCCTGCATACGTGCCTTCAACTGCTCAATATACTCTTTATCAGACAGATTTGGAACAAATCCTTCCCATTCAAAGATTTCAATATCGGAGAATGGTCCCCATGGTTTGAAATCTGCTTTCTTCTCAACAATAGCCTCCAAAACTCCCAAAGTATCTTTGGGCTGAACCTTCTTGCCCATAAATTCACCAGTATTGATAATGTAGCAGTCTACATTCTTATTCTCTACCAGAGCTTTGAACTTCTCATAGTCATTTACCAGAGGATAAGTTCTAAATGGGTTTGCATAAGGCTCTACCACCAATGCATTGGGGTCTACGCCTGCTGCAAGTCTTTCTGCAGTAGAACGTTTTGTTGCAAGTGTTGCACCCATAACAGAAGCCAGGGAAGCTCCCTTTAATTTTACTACTGGTGGAATGGTTGGGTCTTTCATAATCCAGAAAATAGCATTTACTGGAGCTTCAATTTTATCTACACGGTTTGGAGACCACAATTTGGACTTAATTGCACGTCCATTACCATTACGTATATCTTCTGTTACCAGAACTACTTTTCCTTCTTCATCTAAAGTCGCAGAGCAATTCTGAGCTGTTAACAAGAATTTGTTATCTTCACATGCAGTAGGATAATCTGCTGTTTTATCAAAGTAAGTAGGCTCTAATGCTACTGAAGAACATGTTTCTGCATTGATAATAAATGCATCATCATGAAGTACCTTGATGGATGGATATTTGTTGTTATGTTTTGCATGTGTCAATGTTGATTTTCCAGATCCAGATAACCCGAATACAGCAGCAACATATTTAGAACCATCTTCTAAGGTGTATTCTTTCTGTCCACCATGACAGGAAGCATAACCATTTCTATTTGCCAAAGCCCATGCCAAGGTCAATGTTCCTTTTTTGTGCTCACCAAAATATCTCATACCCAAAATACCTGCGCAGTTTGTATCTGTATTGAAATAGCACAGACAATTGGGATCAGAAATATCTGTCTTATCTGTTCCAACCCACTGAGGATCTGAGAAAATATAAATATCTGGCTCATTGTCATATAACTTAGAAGATTTATACATCTTCACATAATTATCAGACATATACTGGAAATTCAGCATCCAGGAATAAAGGAGGTTTTCTTCTCCTTCTGGAATTAACAGGTGCGCTTTCACCATAAATTCTGGATCAAGGCCAATAAATACTTCTGCATGGTACATAGTCTTCCATCTGGAATCATAAACTGCATCCATCAAAATCTTATCCAGCTCTGTCGTATTCACGCCAGGTTTCCCAGTAATTCTTCTTGCAGGTGCATAACGTCCTGTAATAGATCCGTCATTGAACAGTAATACTTTTGCATCTGGCTCCAAGCCGAATTCCTCTCCTCTGTATACAGGCATGTCTGTTACGACAGTTCCTGGAGAATTCTTAGCCAATTCATATGCCTCTTTCAAAGTATTCACCTTCACTACATTGTTGCCATAGAAAGCAGCTTCAATAATAGAACGGGTCTTTGAAAAACCAACCTTATTTGGTCCGATCTCTGTTCTTGGATAATATGCCTTTGTTGCCATTGTTTACTTTCCTCCTTAGACCTTAAATTTTAAAGTTCTCTATCATATAGCATATCCTTTTGTTATTTCTTTGTCAATCTTTTTTTGTCTTTCTGTGGAAAAAATTGTAACAATTCCGTCATTGACTGCACCATTGTAAACTTTGCAGAAAAATACAAAGCCTTTCTTGTAAAAATATCAAGTAAAATTTTTTACTATATCTTGCATTTATGATGTTTCTGTCTGCTTTTTTGACTTCAAATTTTCCGGTCGAAATGCCTCTGGAAGCAACTCACCCAATGTCATAATCCGGTAATCCTGCTGATTTTTCGCAAAAATCACCTGAAATGTATCAGGATCGCAAAACTCTGCCAGTACTTGTCTGCATACACCACAGGGTGGTAAATAGTCATGATTATCTCCATTTATTACAATTGCCTCAAATTCTCTTTCCCCTTCTGACACCGCCTTAAATACTGCTGTCCGCTCTGCACAATTGGTGGCTGAAAAACCTGCATTCTCAATGTTGCAGCCCGTGTAAATTCTACCGCTTGTTGCTAAGAGCGCAGCTCCTACACGGAAATTTGAATAGGGAACATAGGCAAATTCTTTGGCTTTTACTGCTTGGGCAATCAACTCCTGATACTCCATTCTTTTCTCCTTTCTAGCTTTTTTCAGACATCCATATTCTAAACTATTTTCGAAGAAAAATCCATGAAAAAAGGTCAAAAATAAATAAATTTTTATACAAAAATATAAATTTTTTGTAAAATTATAATATTTTCTTGAAACAAACTCAAAAAATATGCTATGATATATTAACTATGCAAGAATACAAAAACTATAACTATTGAAATATAACATTATATTTTTCCTTTCTTTTTGCAGCTTTTTCATGTATAATAGTTACATTCATTGATTATCAGCTATAATATACAATGCAAGAAATAATCCAATTGTTATTTCCTAAAAAGAAATGATTGAAACTTCCAACCACTTAGTGTAGAATTAAAATATATAAATCAACCAGCAAGGAGCGATTCGAATGGAAAACAGAAAAATATTAATCTGTGATGATTCTGTTCTGGCAAGAAAACAGTTAAAAGACATCATCAAAAAATGTGGCTACGATAATTTTATAGAGGCTTCTAATGGCCAGGAAGCATTTGACCTGTATAAGGAACATCAGCCAGACCTTTCTTTTTTGGACATAGTTATGCCTATAAAAGATGGTGTAGAGGCAATCCGTGATATCCGCGGTTTTGATCCCAAAGCATATATCGTTGTTGTTTCATCCGTTGGCACTCAGACACAATTAAAGAATGCCATTTTAGAAGGAGCACGTGATTTTGTACAGAAGCCTTTCTCTTCTTCTGCAATTGCAGAAATTATAAAAGGACGTTTTGAAGGGAGATAAGAGTTATGCATACGCAGTTTTTTGGTAATTTTTTGCTTAATAAAGGAGTAATCACTCCTGAACAGCTCATTGAGGCATTAAAAGTTCAGTCCTCTACCCACAAAAAATTCGGTACTCTGGCAATTCATTCTGGATATATGTCAGCAAGCGAAGTTGCAGATGTCTATATTACACAAACACATTATGACAAACGTTTTGGAGAGCTTGCCGTGGAACTTGGCTATCTCACTCCCGAACAAGTGGACAAACTGCTAACCATTCAGCTTCCTAATTACATGTTACTTGGGCAAATTTTAGTAGATAAAAAAATAGTAACACATATTGAATTAGAAAATCTGATTACAGAATATAAATCCGAATATGAAATCTACGAATTAGATATGATGGAAGAACAAAAAGATATGGTAGACAAACTTCTTACCAATCTATATCTTCCAGAAGATTTGCCTGATACTCAAAATATTACTTCTTACCTTACGCTCCTTTTTAACAATCTGGTACGTTTTATTGGAGAGGATTTTACACCATTGAATATTATGACTTTACCAGAAGTTCCTACAAACTTTTGTGTGTCCCAGAAAGTAGAGGGAGACTTTGCTTTTTTGTCAGCGCTTGATATGGATTCTGAAACTGCTATTGCTTTTGCAAGCAGATATGTAGATGATGAATTTGAAACATTTGATGAATATGTCAGTGCTTCCATGGAAGACTTTTTAAACTTACATAATGGATTATTTTCTGTAAATATGTCCAATGACTACACATTAGAACTGCACTTACAACCCCCAGAAGATCATGAGAATTCTATTTTGTCGACAGAAGCGCCTTCTTATCTGCTTCCTGTCATTTATTCTTTTGGAACGGTGAACTTTATATTTTCTGTCACATCTTAAGAAAGAATCCTGCTTTGCAGGATTCTTTGCCTGCGACAGGTTTCATGCTCGCCGCAGTGCAATAAGAACTTTTGTTATTCTATAGGAAAGATGCCTTCACGCGTCAGCGCGACAAGGTCTTTCCTATAGAATAACAAAACAGGTTCCTCATAATGAGGAACCTGTTTCTAATTTCAGCCTATATGGATTAAGGTGCCAAAAGGACGTGTAGCGCCAAAGATACTTTTGATACCTTAATCCTATATATTCAAAAATTTCTTTACTGTAGTCTGCATTTCTTCTATTTCACATATTGTCTTATGAAGCACTGGCGCTGTGCGGATATCTTCAATCGCTTGTGGCACTTTTACCCCTGACAAAACTGCAAGCTCATCTATCAAAGCAAAGTCTGGCTTATCATTATATTTTTCATCAATGGCTGACATCACACTTCTTGTGAATTTGTAAGGGCTTGCCGTAGATGCAATGACTGTTTTTGCTGTATCCCCTGTTTCTTCCTGATATTTTTTATATACGGCAGCTGCAACTCCGGTATGGGTATCCACAATATAATTATGTTCCCTGTAAACTTCTCTAATAATAGAAGCCGTTTCTTCTTCACTGGCATAATTTCCATAAAAATCCAAAAGCTGCTCTTTCATTTCTGCTGTAATCTCATATGATCCATTCTCCTGCAGATCTTTCATCAATGACTGATTTTTCTCAGAATTGTTTCCTGCAATTCGGTAAATCAACCGTTCTAAATTACTGGAAATCAAAATATCCATAGATGGAGAAGAAGTCAACACAAATTCTCGGTTTCTGTCATATGTACCTGTGGTAAAGAAATCATATAATACTTTATTTTCATTGGAAGCACAAATAAGCTTGCCAATGGGAAGCCCCATATTTTTTGCATAAAATGCAGCTAGTATATTACCAAAATTTCCGGTAGGAACCACCACATTTATTACTTCTTTGTTCTTAATCTCTCCCAACTGTACCATTTTTGCATAAGCATAAACATAATATACAATCTGAGGAACCAGCCGTCCAATATTGATAGAATTGGCTGATGAGAATTGATATCCTGCTGTTTCCATCGCTTTGCCCAATTCTTTGTCTGAAAACATCTGTTTTACGCCAGTCTGGGCTTGGTCAAAATTCCCATTAATCCCTACTACAAATGTATTGTCTCCCTTCTGAGTTACCATTTGCTTCTGTTGAATAGGACTCACTCCATCCTTAGGATAAAAAACAATGATTTTTGTCCCTTTTACATCAGCAAATCCTGCCAATGCTGCTTTCCCAGTATCTCCTGAAGTTGCAGTTAAAATAACAATCTCATTTTCTATCTGATTTTTCTTTGCAGCAGTAATCATAAGATGTGGTAAAATTGAAAGGGCCATATCTTTAAACGCAATGGTAGCCCCATGGAATAGTTCCAAAAAACAAACATCTCCTGCCTTCTTCAAAGGCGCAATTTCTTTCGAATCAAATTTCTCATCATACGCATTCTGAATACAGCCCTTTAACTCTTCCTCTGTAAAATCAGTTAAAAACAATTTCATAACCTCATAGGCTGTCTCCTGGTATGTCATGGATGTCAATTTCTCCACTGAAAGATCCAATGTGGGTATTTTTTCTGGCACAAACAATCCTCCGTCTGCTGCCAGCCCTTTTAAAATCGCTTGAGAAGCAGTTGCCTTCTCTTCCTCATTTCTTGTACTTACATATAGCATACTATATTCCATCCTTTATTTTTCTTTATACTGATATAGGGGTGTCCAAATTCTAAAGACACCCCCATTATAAAAGTTTTCCTCTTTTCTGTCAATTGTCACACCTTACAATTTTAATATTCAAGGAAGCGTATAAAATTCATGTCCTCCATACTGAAACAACCAGGTTAAATTATTATCAAACCATGCCATATCATTTGGATTGGCTTTTCTTCTAGCGGAGAAAAATAATGCCCCCTGGGATAAATCTTCTTCATGAATTGCCTTTTCCACTGCCTCAATGGTACTCTGTGTTACCTCAACGGAATAATACCGTCCATCAGCAGTGGGAGCAAACTGTGAGCTTCCACCGCTTTTCTCAAAAATCACATCATATACTGTAGACGCAAATTCCTCTGCCAATACCCTATTTAAAATGACCTCTGCTACTAGAATTCTTCCCTGTTCATCCTCTCCTCCTGCTTCTGCCTGTACAATTCGAAGAAGCGCTTCATAATCTTCCTGGGAAATGATAATTCCCCCATATGGGTTTACCGGAAGTTTTTGGACTTCATTGTGTATCGGCTCTATGCTGGCACACACGGCAACCACCTCTCGTTTCTCTATCTGGGCTTTTTCCGCCTCTTTAATTTTATTCTGTTCTGATTCTATTACCTGTTTGCAGGAAGCTGCAAAGTCACTGACAGCGGCATTCTCTGACTCTGGATTTTCCGATTGAATTTCCTCCACGTTTCTCATACTGCTGCACTCCACCACACTTTTGTTTTTTCCTGCACCGCCAAATCCGTTGGTATTCAGGGAAACCATTGCAAATACCGAAAAACCAGAAACAAGGACTGCGCAATTCCGATAGGATTTTTTAGATATATTTCGAATACAACAATATACCTTCTTTAGTAAGTTTTGAATTGTCAACATAATCGTTCCTCTTTTCCATTTGACTTTTCCATAATTTACCATTTCATTTCCACTATCCCAAAAACTTGCGTTTCTGCATTTTTGTGATATACTTATTTTGTATTTTTTTACCGAAAAAATACATGGAAATATGATTTATGGAGGATCTCATGCTGCCAGGTGTCTATATTGCTTACAAAAAAAATGGAACTGCATATTATCGTGCTAGCATCACTTATCGAAGCAAACATATATCTCTTGGCAGCTTTGATACCGAGGAGAACGCAAATCTTGCTTACCAGGAAGCTGTCCAGTTACTTGGAAATACTTCCATCTCTTTTGAAGACGCTTTCTCACTCCCTACTATTTTAAGTTTTGGTAAAGTGATTTCTTTGTTGAATTTTCGGGATAATCTTATTTATTTTAAAAATCCAATCTATTTGAGGAATAATTATTTCATTTACTATATTTCAAAATCAGACGAATTAAAATTCGACATTGACGATTTATTTTATTATTCCAGCCACAAAATCATGCGCAGGCAAGGACATCTCTTTGTCAGCGATTATGGGATGCAGATTAATATTCTTTCCCGTTATGGCATTAAAAATTATGCCGTTGCTGGACGAGATTATTATTTCGTCAACGAAGACCCCACCGATTACCGTTATTCTAATATTGTAATCGTCAACAAATACTATGGTGTGACAAAAATTTCCTCCTCGCGAGGAGAAGCTTATAAAGTACAGATTCATGTCAATGGAAATTACATAGTAGGAACCTACCAAAATGAAGAAAAAGCTGCAATAGCCTACAATAAAGCTGTAGATTTGGCAAAAAAGCATGGCATCTCTAAAAATTTCCAGGCAAATTACCTGGAGCACTATTCACCCCGTCAATATGCCGAAATCTACAGCCAAATAAAAATTTCAGAAAAATATATTAATTATCTGCAGAATCTTTCTGGTTAATATAATTAATCAAACCTTCCGCTTTGATGATTTTCTGCATAAATTCTGGGAATGCCTGTCCTTGGAAAATGGTTCCCTTTGTTTTGTTAGTGATAATTCCGCTGTCAAAATCAACTTCTACCTCATCCCCATCTTCAATGCCCTCAGCGGCCTCTGGGCATTCAATAATGGGAAGTCCAATATTGATAGCATTCCGATAGAAAATTCTTGCAAAAGTCTCTGCAATTACACAACTTACTCCTGCTGCTTTAATAGCAATCGGAGCATGTTCCCTGGAGGAACCACATCCAAAGTTCTTATCTGCTACAATCAAATCTCCAGTTTTTACTCGGTTTACAAAATCCTTGTCAATATCTTCCATACAATGAGATGCCAATTCTTTTGGGTCAGAAGAATTCAGGTATCTTGCTGGAATAATCACATCTGTATCTACGTTATCTCCATATTTAAACACTGTTCCATTGGCTTTCATGATCTATTTTCCTCCTGTTCTGGCACTGAAATTTTACCAGTAACAGCACTAGCTGCCGCTACTGCTGGGCTTGCAAGGTATATTTCTGATTCTACATGTCCCATACGCCCTACAAAATTCCGATTCGTAGTCGACACACAGCGTTCCCCTTCTGCCAGTATTCCCATATAGCCTCCCAGACAGGGACCGCAAGTGGGTGTACTCACAATTGCACCAGCTTGTATAAATATTTTAAGAAGTCCTTCCTCCATTGCTTCCAAATAAATCTTTTGCGTAGCAGGAATCACAATGCATCGTATTCCCTTTGCTATTTTCTTTCCTTTTAGCACCTCTGCCGCTGTACGTAAGTCATCTAAACGTCCATTCGTGCAAGATCCAATTACTACCTGGTCAATAAAAATTTCCTCCACCTGATCAATCGTCTTTGTATTTTCTGGTAAATGCGGAAATGCTATTGTAGGTTTAAGAGTACTCAAATCAATGGTATACTCCGCATCATATTGAGCATCTTCATCGGCTTCATATACTTTGAATTCCCGGCTAGAATGCTCTTTCATATAATTAATGGCTTTCTCATCTACAGGAAAAATTCCATTCTTTCCACCTGCCTCAATGGCCATATTAGCAATTGTAAATCGGTCATCCATAGAAAGGCTGCTAATTCCCTCCCCAGTAAATTCCATAGATTTATACAAAGCTCCATCTACTCCTATCATGCCAATGATATGCAAAATAATATCCTTTCCACTTACCCATTTTGGCAATTTCCCAATAAGGTTAAACTTAATTGCGGACGGAACTTTAAACCACGCTTTTCCTGTAGCCATTCCAGCTGCCATATCTGTACTTCCTACACCAGTAGAAAAAGCTCCCAATGCTCCGTAGGTGCAAGTATGAGAATCTGCCCCAATTATTACATCGCCTGCTACGGTAAGTCCTTTTTCCGGAAGAAGAGCATGTTCAATTCCCATCTCTCCCACATCAAAATAATTGCTAATTTCATGTTTGCAGGCAAATTCCCGAACACATTTACAATGCTGCGCCGATTTGATATCTTTGTTTGGTACAAAATGATCCATAACTAAAGCAATTTTATCTTTGTGAAAAACTCCATCCACTGCAAATTTATCCATCTCATGTATTGCTACTGGTGCAGTAATATCATTTCCAAGTACCAAGTCCAACTCTGCTTCTATTAACTGCCCTGCTTTTACTTCTGGAAGTCCTGCTGCTGCCGCCAGAATTTTCTGCGTCATCGTCATTCCCATTATTACAATCCTCCTATTCTTTTCTTTCTGCTTGCTATTTTACCATATTACATAGTATAATAGAAATACATAATAAATATAATTATTATAATTTATAGTTATAGGTGGTGATATCATGGAACAAAATCTTTCCTCTTACCGGATTTTTTATGCCGTTGCCAATACCGGAAATATTTCAAAAGCTGCAAAAGAACTGTATATTAGTCAGCCTGCCATCAGCAAGTCCATTCAAAAACTAGAAGAAAATATAGGTGTAAAGCTATTTGACCGTAGCTCCCGAGGAGTTACCCTCACTTCAGAAGGAGAACTTCTATACGCCCATGTAAAATCTGCTTTTGAAACCCTTACCTCAGGAGAGGAAAAACTACGCCGTTCCATTGCATTGGGGATAGGAAATCTGACCATTGGCGTCAGCTCCACTTTATGCAAATATATTCTGCTTCCTTATCTACGGGATTTCATTAAAAAATATCCTCACATAAATATCTCAATTGCCTGTCATTCCACCCACCAAACTTTAAAGCTTTTGGAAGATGGGAAACTGGATATTGGACTCATTGGCAAACCAGAGCTTTTTAAAAATATTGATTTTTACCCCCTTCGGGAAATTGAAGACATTTTTGTTGCTTCCAAGGATTACCTACGTAATTTAAAGATCCGTGGTGTAGAAAAGCAATATATATTGCAAAATTCCACTCTACTGCTTTTGGACAAAGAAAATATGACACGCCAATACATCGACAACTATTTCCAAAATAGCCAAACAATCATCCAAGATATCATTGAAGTCTCCAACATGGATCTTTTGATTGAAATGTCCAAAATCGGCCTGGGCATAGGTTGTGCCATTCGTGATTTTGTCCAAAATGAATTAAAAATCGGATCTCTAGTAGAAATCCCACTGAATCTTCCAATTCCTAAACGATTCGTAGGTTTTGCCTATAAGAAAGATGCCAAAATCTCCAAATCACTGAAACATTTTATTGATTTTTATGAAGAATATCACTTATAATTTTATCAGTTCCTTCGTAATAACAAAGAAATCCATTGATTTTGAATATACGTAATTGAATGTTGACCCGTATATTTTAGAGTTGCTTACGGAATTAAATCTTTTGCATTTTTTGACTATGATCCCTCACTACGCTTTTTAATACATCTACATCAGTTTGCATTTTATCTAACTGAACAATTCCATCCCTGTAACGATAAAAGGTAGAAGTATAACATTCCTCAATTGTGTGTAAACGTGGTGAAATATCGTTTTCCATTTTCAAATTCAAAACCAAAATACCATCTTTTAAAATCTGTACGGCATCATCTATATGTTCTACATCTTTCTTCAATACTTCCGTATCTTCCCTGATCTCTTTTACTTCTTCTTTCAGTACCTTCACATCTTCCTTCAATGCTTCCGTATCTTCTCTGATCTCTTTTACTTCTTCTTTCAGTACCTTCACATCTTTCTTCAATACTTCCGTATCTTCCCTAATCTCTTTTACTTCTTCTTTCAGTACCTTCACATCTTCCTTCAATACTTCCGTATCTTCCCTGATCTCTTTTACTTCTTCTTTCAGTACCTTC
>ERZ778511.63-NODE-63-length-102274-cov-9.392168_pt1 | contig 102274 bp, 104 predicted proteins | sample MGYA00510347_ERZ778511 | MGnify/ENA primary metagenome ERZ778511 (study PRJEB29527, sample SAMN07138967) | mouse gut metagenome | material: feces | host: mouse | place: China:Nanjing | collected 2016-01-25 ...
GAGCATCTGCCTTACAAGCAGAGGGTCACAGGTTCGAGCCCTGTAGGTCCCATTTGTGCCGGCGTGGCGGAACTGGCAGACGCGCAGGACTTAAAATCCTGTGGTGGCAACATCGTACCGGTTCGATTCCGGTCGCCGGCATTTTGAAATACGCTTGATATGGATTTTCTAAAAAATAGTATAATAATTTTATTGCAGATATGGTTCATCGGTAGAACGCTAGCTTCCCAAGCTGGAAAGGCGGGTTCGACTCCCGTTATCTGCTTTTTTGTTTTGGTTCTTGACTTATTAGAAAAGCTTATGTTGTTGTGAAGTGTTAGATTAAGATGAGGAGAAAAGAATATGATAAAGCACATTGTAATGTTTAAGCTAAAGAATGAATTTAATGGGAAGACTGCAATGGAAAATGCGAAAGAGGCTCAGGAGAAGGCTGAAAAATTAAGGGATCTTGTGCCATCTTTGGAAAAGATGGAAGTGGTATGTAATTCTCCGGATGCAGATGGAACGAATTACGAATTGGCTCTTATCTGTGAGTTTAAAGATATCGAAGGGCTGAATGAGTATCAGAAGCATCCAGAGCATATAAAGTTTGGAGAGTTTATAAGCCAAATGCGAGAAAGCAGGGCTTGTATTGATTATGAATATTAAAAGTGTTTTGAAAAGGTATCAAAGGGGCCGTTGTGCTAAGAGAGATGCATACAGAAAATAGCTATTAGGAAGTTTGGAATGATTATATTTTGTGTTTGTTTCTCTTAGGATGACAGTCCCTTTGATCTATTTTAGGTAATGGGTCAATAACAATTTTATCTGTGGCAGGCAGAGTTTATGTTGTGAAAATTGTATTTTGTAGAAAGGCAAGGGTTAAATGATGGAGAATGTGTCTGCCAGCAGCAGCCAATTTGCTCGAAAAAGCTGCATAATTTGCCAGTAACCCATGCCACGGAGATTATATTCTTTTACCAATTCGAATTTAGCAGAAATGCTTCGAACGTCTTCAAACCATACTTCATGGGTCAATCCTTCTGATACGTAATTGAAATAAGGTGACTGGGCAGTTTCATCAAACTGAATGGTAGCATTATGTGCAATAGCAATTTGGACAGCTTCCACATTACCGATGGTTGTGGCTTTGGAGGTTCCTTGAACATAAGGGAGTGTCCAGTTGTAACCGTAATTGGGGATTCCAAGGTTAATTTTAGAGGCAGGAATTTTGGTCAGAGCATACTCTACCACTTGGCGTACTTTGTTAATAGGAGCCACTGCCATGGGTGGGCCATAAGTGTATCCCCACTCATATGTCATTAAAAGCACAGAATCAGCAGCTTCCCCAAGGAGACCATAATCTTTGCCTTCATACAGCAGACCTGCCTGGGTATCAGAGACTTTTGGAGCCAATGCTACAGACACAGGATAGCCTAATTCATTCACTGCCGTTCTTATATCACGAACAAAATTCACAAAAGGAATTTTATCTTCTGGAAGAATGTATTCAAAGTCAATATCTACCCCTTCGAATCCATGCTCTTTGATTTGTAAGGTTAAATTTTGAATCAATTGCTGTGTAGCAGCTTCACTGTTTACTACTTGGGAGATGAGATAATTGCTAAATTGTCCCGTTGGTCCAAATGGCGTCAGAGTCAAAATGGGAGAAACGCCAAAAGATTTTGCTGTAGTAATCATAAAAGTATCGTCTAAAGCAGGAGGTATCAATTCACCTTCCAGCGTAAATCCATAAGAAAAAATAAATAAGTTAGAGAGGTAAGGAAGCGTTTGTTCCAGTACCCATCTGCTAATGAAAGGATAAGCATATCCGCCAGTGAATACCCTGTAGGTCTCATTAATTTTTGCTTCAGAAGGAGTTTCGTCTGACAAAAGAAGAGCCTGCCCGACGGCCAAGGGGTAGGGATAAGAAATTTGATTGTTATAGATGATGGATTGCGCAGAGATACCGTGGGAATCTGCAATGGTATCTACGGTGTCTCCAGAGCGCACGATATAAATTTCCATAAACACAAATATCCTTTTTCTTTAAAGTATGAGGAAGGATTCTCAAATGTTCCCAAGATTGATTTTTGATGGAAATGTATGGTAGAGACAAAGGATATGAAGGAGAAGAAGGATACAAAAATGAGGAAATATAGTTGCAAAATAGAAAAAAAAGGAATAAAATTTAGGATAGATTGAAAGAAACAGAACAATAAAGTTTGTTTACAGAATTTAATAGGGAGCGGTATGGAGGAGTTGCGTTATGGAAATTGGTAAGTTAAATACAGGTCTGGTTTATACGAATGGGAAATGTATTGGATGCAACCATTGCATTTCAGTATGTCCGGTTTTCGAAGCAAATTATTCCCTGGTGCAGGATGGAAAGGATTTTATCTATGTAAATGGCGAAACCTGCATTCATTGTGGTGCGTGCATTGATGCATGTCATCATCATGCAAGAGATTTCCGAGATGATACAGAACAGTTTTTTGAAGATTTGAAGCGAGGAGAATCCATAAGCCTTTTGGTAGCTCCTGCATTTATTGCAAATTATGGGAAACAATATGCAAAAATTCTTGGATATTTGAAAAGCCTTGGGGTGAAGCATATTATCAGTGTAAGTTTTGGGGCAGATATTACTACCTGGGGATATCTGAATTATATTACCAGAAATGATTTTACAGGTGGCATTTCTCAGCCATGTCCAGCTATTGTGAATTATATAGAAAAATTTGTTCCTGAGCTTATTCCCAAAATTGTCCCAGTACATAGTCCTATGATGTGTGCGGCGATTTATGTAAAAAAATATATGAAGATTACAGACAAGCTGGCATTCTTAAGTCCCTGTATTGCGAAAAAATCAGAAATCATGCGCCCCAATAATCGCCAGTATGTGTCTTATAATGTAACGTTTGATCATTTGATGGATGTGTTAAAAGGAGTGAACCTTTCCTCTTATGAAGCGGTGGATGAGTTGGAATATGGTCTTGGGAGTGTGTACCCCCAACCAGGTGGGTTGAAAGAAAATATAGAGCACTTTCTGGGAAAGAATGTGCTGGTAAGGCAGATTGAAGGGGAAAAGCATGCATATCAGTTTTTGAAGGAATATGCGAAGAGAGTGAAGAGTGGGAAGCAGCTTCCTTTTATGGTGGATGCATTGAATTGTGGAAATGGCTGTCTCCATGGCACTGGTGTGGAACCAGAAACATCGGAAAGTGATGATACTCTTTTTGAAATCAATAATCAGAGAAATAAAGCAAAATCCAACAAGCAGGACAGGAGAAAAGAGAAAAATAATCCATGGGGAAAATCCATTAGCTATGAAAAACGGCTTGCAAATTTTAATGCCCAGTTTGCAGAGTTAAAGCTGGAAGATTTTATGTGCAGTTATCAAAATCAAAATATGCAGACGTCAGTAAGTGAACAGCAAATAGAGTCTGGATTTGAACAAATGAAGAAGGATACACTGGAAAAACGGCAGATTGACTGCTGTGCTTGCGGGTATGAAAGCTGCAAGCAGATGGCGGAGGCGATTGCTCTTGGCCTGAACCGGAAGGAAAACTGCATGCATCATGAGAAGACTGTTTTGAGAGAAGAACAGGAGCGGATGAAAGAAATAGCAGAAGAGCTTAAGGAGGCACAGAAAAGAAAGCAGGCGCTGTATGAGGAGGTCATTAGTGATTTCCAGAAAATCAGAATTTCCATGGGAGAACTGGCGGACGGCAACCAATCTTCAGCAGAGGATTCTACCAGGATTGCCCAGGCAGTAGGCGGAATGTCTGGCTTTACGGAAATGCTGCGGGATTCTATGAAGCAGGTAATAGATGCTGTACAGGGATATGATGTGATGAATGAAGATATTATTAGGATATCCAACCAAACTGGTATGTTGGCATTGAATGCTGGAATTGAGGCTGCAAGGAGCGGAGAGGCTGGAAGAGGCTTTGCAGTAATAGCTAGCCGCGTCCGAGATTTGTCGGAACAAACAAAGGAGGCGGTTACTACTGGAAAAGAGCAGAGTGCGATTTTGATTCCGGCTATTGAGAAATTGAACGATGAGACGATACAATTTGTAGAGAATATTGCGAAAATCAATGAAGGGACTTCTGCTTTGGCTTCAAGCAGTGAACAGATTGCAGCGCAGACGGCAATGGTGGATGAGATTATGAACCGTCTGGCAGATAAGATGAAAGAAGTTGTGGATTAAAAGAGGACAAAGCCGTGAAAGAAAAAATATATACTATCCCCATCCAGGATGCCTTTCAACAGGAGTCGGAATGTCCGGTTTGCGTTATGTATCGAAAATTGGAGGAGAATGCAATCCATTATACCATAGGTCCAGGAGCCAGTTATATGGAGGAGGATATCCGCGCGCAAACAGACGACCAGGGGTTCTGCCAGAAGCATTTTAGAGATTTGTATGCATATCCCAATAAGATGGGACTGGCATTGATGGTGAAAACTCATATGGATAAGACCATAAAAGAGTTGGAAAAGGCGACAAAAGCGCCATTACCGATTCCAAATTCCATGTTTCGGAAAAAAGCAAAGCCATCCTCCCCAGTAATTGATTATATTGAAGAGCAGGAAAAGAAGTGCTTCGTGTGCGGATATATTAACCAGACTTTTGAGAGCTATATGATGACGATTTTTTATCTGTATGAGCGGGAGGAGGAGTTTCGGGAACAGTTTGCCAAGTGCAAGGGATTTTGTACCAGTCATTATAAAAAATTATTTTGTTTGGCTCCGAAATACCTGAATAAGAAATATCTGGAAGCTTTTTTCAAGGAATTGAATGAAATCTATTTAGAGAATTTCAAACGGGTACGAGATGATGTGGAATGGTTTATCTGTAAAAATGATTACCGTTACAAAGAGGAACCCTGGAAAAATGCAAAGGATGCATTGCCCAGGGCATTGACAAAGACAGGGAGTATTATTGTTTCGTCAGAGGAAGAATAAAAGTGGCATGGCAGCAAAGGGCGCTTGCCATAAATCCTGGAAATCGCAGGTGTTGGATTGCAAGGTTATCTGCCCGACTGGTGCAAAAGATGACGCATCTTTCGGATTCCTTTTTCCTGACAGGTGATGATGTTGTCCAGGATAGGCTTAAGCTGTGGACAGATATCATATTGCAGGGTAGTTTTTGACATTTCAATGGCGCCTATATGGTGAGGAATCATTTCACGGATAAAGTCTGCATTGATTTGGTTGGTATCTGGTGTACCTGACATTTTGGAAAACATGTTTTGCATAATCTGATCCATTCTGCGCTGATACAAGCATAAATCCTGACTGCAATTTTTGCGGATGCTGCAAGCGCACTGAATTTCCTGCATAGCTTCAATGCTTTTTGTCTGTTCTTCAATCATGTTGCATGCGATGTCTTGCAGAGGAATGTACGTGGTGTATTGCAGAAGATTATGGGACATTTCAATGGCTGCCTGGTGATGAGGAATCATCTGGACAATAAAATTATAAGAGATACTGTTATTTAGTTCTGCTTCAGTCATATTTTGAATCATTTCGTCTAAGATGCAGTGAAAGGTGTTTAAGTAATTTTTAGCGACATTGCTTAATTTACATGATGTCTGCATAGAAAAACTCCTTATCAATCATTTCAGTTATTTTATTATATGCAGAAAAAATGGAGTGTTGCGGAAGGGAAAATGTTATTTCTTCAAAATTATTCCTAGTTCTGCTATTGGGTATCTATGAAAAAAACCTGCTGGACAAAAAGCCAACAGGTTTTTGATGTATTCGATGATAAGTGAAATGGGATTATAGCTTACTGTAAGTCCTTCTGCACTTCATCTACCAATGCAGCGGTGATAATTGCCATAGAGTATGCTTCATCTGCGGTACATCCACGGGACAAGTCATTGATTGGAGAATTCAGTCCAAGAAGGATAGGTCCATAAGCTGCAAAATTACCCATACGCTGTGCAATCTTGTAACCAATGTTACCAGCATTGATATCTGGGAAAATAAATACATTTGCATGTCCCGCTACTTCATCATTGGGGCATTTTGTACGTGCCACACGAGGAGAAACAGCAGCATCAAACTGCATTTCACCAGAAATTGGAAGGTCTGGTCTTAATGCTTTGGCCTTGCGAGCGGCATTGTGCATCTTGTCCACATCTTCACCTGCGCCAGAGCCAAGAGTAGAATAACTCAAAAATGCGATTCTAGGCTCAATACCAAAAAGTTGGCTGCAATCTGCAGCTCCAATTGCAATATCTACCAGTTCATCTTCATTTGGTTTAATGTTAATGGAACAGTCAGCCATGGCAAGTACTTCATTTTCACCAGTAGCAGAGGGACGTACTAGAATAAAACAGGAAGATACAATGTTCTTTCCTGGTCGTGTTTTGATTAGCTGCAGTGCGGGTCTTACAGTATCTGCGGTGGTATAAGTTGCGCCACCTAACAGGCAGTCGGCATAGCCCATTTTTACCAGCATAGTCCCAAAATAGTTGCCGCGTTTTAAAATTTTGTGGGCTTCATCCATCTGCATGTTTTTGCTTTTCCGAAGTTCACACAGAGCTTCTGCCATTTTTTCGATATCCTCAAAATTTTCTGGATCGATGATTTCTGCTCCTCGGATATTGTAGCCGTATGTTTCAGCGGCCTCTTCTACTTCTACTCTGTTTCCAACCAGTACAGGAGTTAGGAAATAGGAAGCCAGCAAACGGGAAGCAGCCTCTAAGATACGTGGATCGCTACCTTCTGTGAATACGATCCTTTTGGGATTCTTTTTGAGTTTGTTAATCATCATGCCAAAGCCTTGCATATTTCTGTCCATAGGAATAATCCTCCTTAAAAAAATTTTTAAAATCTATAGTAATATTAATAGCATGTTTTTCAGATTTTTCAACTAAAATATTTGTACAAAAATGGAAACAGAGGGAAAAATATGTATTTTTTTAGAAACAGAAAGGATTAAGATAAATATTATCCATATAAAAGAGGATTTCCATGATTATAATTGTCTATTCAATTATATTAAAAATCAATAAGTGAAAAACAAATAAATTGTCAAAAAATTAACAAACTTTTTTTATAAAAAATTTATTTTTTTGTCATTGTATTTTGCTGGCATGATGCGTATAATGGAGTAAAACCGACCAGTCAGTCGGAAATGAAAGCACAGGAGGAGAAAAACCATGCTGTCAAAATTCAGTGTGAAAAAACCTTACACCGTAATGGTAGGGATTGTCCTGGTAATTATTCTTGGAGTGGTATCTTTAAGCAAGATGAGTACAGATTTGCTTCCAAGCATAAATTTACCATACGCAATCGTAATTACTACATATCCGGGGGCAAGCCCGGAGCAAGTGGAAGATGTTGTGACCCAGCCCATAGAGGCGGCGATGGCCAGCACTTCAAATATCAAAAACATTAGTTCAAATTCTGCCAATAATATGTCTATGGTAGTTCTGGAATTTGAGCAGACTGCAAATATGGATGCTATCACAGTGGAAATGCGTGAGAGCTTAGATCAAATCAGTGGTTATTGGCCAGATACCGTGACCAATCCCATTATTATGAAACTGAATCCTGATATGATGCCCATTATGATTGCAGCTATGGAAGTAGATGGGATGGACAGCTTGGCCATCAGTGATTATACTGATAAGGAGCTGATACCAGAGATTGAAAGCGTAGAAGGAGTTGCTTCTGTGACAGGCACCGGATTGATTGAGGAGTCTGTACGGGTAACATTAAGCCAGGAAAAAATCGATGCTGTAAATGAAAAGATTATGGCTTCCCTGGATGAAAAATTTTCTGATGCAGAAGAGGAAATCAGCTCTGCTGAAAATGAAATCAGCAGCGGGAAAAATGAATTGAACACTGGACGGGATGAAATGGCAAGTCAGATTGGCGACGCCCAGAATCAGTTAAATGACAAAAAAATTGAATTGTTCCAGACAGAGACAGACCTGAATAATAAGCTAGCGGAGCTTAAGGAAACTAAGACCAACACAGAAAAAGGAATTGCATCCCTAAAGGAGCTAAAGGATCAGGTCAATACGCTGATCGATAACAAGAAAAAGCTGACGGATGGAATTGCAGAGTTAAAAAAGCAGATTGAGACGCTGCAAGGACAGAAAGGCCAATTGGAAGATGGAATGAAACAAGCCCAGGCAGGGCTTAAACAGGTACAGCTTGCGTTGGAGCAGGCGCAAACGGGACTGGAGCAAGTGCAGCAGGCATTGAAGCAAGCGCAGGCAGCACAGCTTGTGGAACAAGTAGCGCAGCTTCAGGCGCAGGCAGAGCAGCTTCAGACCCAGATTGATCAATTGGAAGAGCAGGAGAGCCAGCTTCAAGGTCAGATTACACAGTTGGAAGAACAGGGCGGTCAGCTTACAAAGGCGTTAGAAAAAATGCAGCCTCAGTTGGCACAGCTGGAGGAACAGCTTGTTCAGTTAGAAGGGGGGCTTTCGGCTATCAAATCAGAGCTTGCTGCACAGGAAGGCAGTACGCTAAAAGAAAATGCTTCTGACAAACAGTTAGTTTCCTATATCTCCAAATCTCTGACTCAGGCGGAGCAGGGACTGGTTCAGATTAATGGTGGTATTGCAACCATAGAGGCAGGACTGCAAAGTGTTGCGGAAGGAAAGACTACCATCAACGATACGTTGGCAACTTTGAATCAGAGCCAGATTACAGGTTCCATAGAAATGGGAAGCGCCTCCGCCCAGCTTGCAAGCGGAGAGGAAAAGCTCAAAGAATCCAAAGAGACTTTTGAAGACACGAAAAAGGATGCTTATGATTCTGCAGATTTAAACAATATTTTGACCATGGAAACCTTGACCAATATTCTGACTGCACAGAATTTTTCCATGCCGGCAGGGTACATTGCAGATGAGGGCGAACGGTTCATGGTGCGTGTGGGAGATGCCGTGGACAGTGTAGATGCTTTGAAGGATATGGTTTTGATGGATTTAGGCATGGATGGCGTAGATGTGATACATATGTCTGATGTGGCAGATATTGTGGTTGTAGACGATGCCCAGGAATCTTATGCCAAATTGAATGGTCAGCCAGGCATTATGCTATCGATCGAGAAACAGACTGGATATTCCACAGGAGATGTTGTAAAACGGATTTATGATAAGTTTGACAGCATGAAAAAGAATAATGAAAACCTGAATGTATCTGTTTTGATGGATCAGGGAATCTATATTGATATGATTGTGGATTCTGTACTGAATAACATGATTTTCGGCGCAGGGCTTGCGATTTTGATTTTGCTTCTGTTTTTAAAGGATATTCGTCCTACACTGGTAATTGCGGTGTCTATACCGATATCTGTTATTTTTGCGGTGGTATTAATGTATTTCAGCGGTGTTACTCTGAATCTGATTTCTTTGTCGGGATTGGCTCTTGGCATAGGTATGTTGGTGGATAATTCCATCGTGGTCATTGAAAATGTTTACCGAATGAGGAATGAAGGATTGTCAGCCCGGAAAGCGGCCGTAGAGGGAGCCAAGCAGGTAGGAGGAGCAATTACAGCTTCTACCTTGACTACTGTTTGTGTATTTGCGCCTATTGTATTTACTGAAGGGATTACACGGCAGCTTTTTGTAGATATGGGACTTACCATTGCCTATTCACTTCTTGCCAGTTTGCTGATTGCTCTTACTTTTGTACCTATGATGGGAGCAAAGATGCTGAAAAAGACCAAGGAAACGAAGCATCCATGGTTTGACAGGTTCCAGGAAATGTATGGCGCAGCATTGGAAAAGCTGCTTCATGTAAAGCTGATTGTACTTTTGATTATGGTGGCGCTTTTGGTGGTTAGCGCAAAGGCGGCTTTATCCAAGGGAACCGCTTTTATGCCAGATATGGAGAGCACCCAAATGTCTGTGACAATTTCTCCGCCAGAGAATGCAGAGTTTTCAGATGCATGTAAGCTGGCAGATGAGGTAACAGAGCAGATTCAGACGATTGAAGATGTGGAGTCAGTAGGAGCTATGGCAGGTGGCGGTGGAGTTGCTGTAAGTATGATGGGAGGAAGCGACAACAGTAATTCTATTTCTCTTTATATTATTTTAAAAGAAGAGAAAAAGCTTACCAATAGTGAAATTGCAAAACAGATTATGGATTTAACGAAAGATATGGAAGGAGAAATTAATGTCAGCAGCTCGAATATGGATATGGGAGCGCTGGCAGGAGAAGGACTTTCCATACGAATCAAAGGACGAGACTTAGAAAAACTGCAAGATCTTGCAAAGGATGTTTCTGCTATTGTAGAAAAGGTAGAGGGAACGGCGCAAGTATCCGATGGCATAGAGGAGACAGAACAGGAATTTAGAATTACCGTGGATAAAGAGAAAGCAGCAAAATACGGAATGACAGTGGCCCAGATTTATCAGCTGGTTTATGGGCAGATGGAGAACGATACTTCAGATGATACGATTTCCACGGATATTAAGGATTACGATGTATATTTAGAAAGTGTGGAGCAGAGTGAAGCTTCCATGGAGACATTGAAGAAGCTGACATTTACTTATACGGACAAGGAGAATGGGGAAGAGAAAGAAATTTCTCTGTCTGAGGTTGCAGAATTTGAAGAGAAAGAAAGCCTTACTGCTATCACTCGTGATGGACAGGAGCGTTTTGTAACAGTCAGTGCATCCATTGCAGAAAATTATAATGTAGGTCTGGTAGGAGCTGAGGTGGAAAAGGCCCTGAAAGATTATGATATGCCAGAAGGTTATTCCATGGAAATGACAGGGGAGAACGAGACAATTAATGAAGCGATGGAGCAGTTGATGTTGATGCTGATCTTAGCAATTGCATTTATTTATTTGATTATGGTAGCTCAGTTTCAGTCTATTAAGGCTCCGTTTATCATTTTGTTTACGATACCTCTTGCTTTAACGGGAGGTTTCCTGGCATTGTTCTTTACCAACAATGAAATCAGCATCATTTCTATGATAGGATTTATTATGTTGGTAGGTATTATTGTAAATAATGGTATTGTAATGGTGGAATACATCAACCAGCTCCGAAAAGAAGGAGTGGAGAAGCGGGAAGCAATTGTGATTGCGGGTAAGACACGTCTGCGGCCGATTCTAATGACGGCCATGACCACCATATTGGCGATGTCTACCACTGCCTTTGGAAATGATATGGGTTCTGATATGTCAAGGCCCATGGCGGTGGTGACCATTGGAGGTATGATTTATGGAACATTGATGACGCTGGTAGTGGTGCCCTGCATTTATGATTTGTTCTATAGTAATAAAAGCATGGTGGAAGAAGAAATATAAGGTATCACAGAAAGAAAAGCCATATAAAGGAAGGAATAAAATGGGAAGTGAAAATGGAGGAAAAGCCAGAGGATATGCTTTCCTGGATTTGGAGAAGGAATATCCTCCGAAGGTAAAGGCCATGTATGAGGCAGTGCTGGAGCTGTTTGCTTCCGGAAGGGAATTGAGTTCGCTGAAAGTATCAGAAATCACTGCAAAAGCGGGGATTGGCAAAGGCACTGCTTATGAATATTTTTCTACGAAGGAAGAAATGATTGTAGGAGCAATCCGTTATGAAGCGGCGAAGCATCTTCTGATTATTGTTGAGTTGATTGAAAAGGGACAGAGTTTTCAAGAAATCATTCTCCGTGGCATGGATATGCTGGAAGCCGCCAACAAAAAATATGATGGATTTGCATTACTGGAAAAGATTTTGCGGGACCAAAGCATTACGGGAAATGCTTTATTGAAGGAATTGGAAAAGAAAAAGGAAGGCTGCGCTTCAGCCAAAAATATTACCATGAAGCTGTTAGAGCTGGCTGCGGATAAAGGATTGGTGCAGGAGAAGAATGCTTATAAGGTATGGAGCGCTATTCTTTCACAGTTTGCTGTGTATGCTTTTTATCTGACGCATTTAGAGTTAATCCCGGAAGTGGGACGTGAGGAAGCCAGGCAGTATGTTTATGAAAATATCATAAAATTACTGAATTGAACTATTGACATTTTTGACATTACCTTTTAAAATGGACAGAAACATATGAAATAATAAAGGTAATGAGAAAGAGGAGTATGCAGAAGCACCCTTATCAGAGAGGACAGCTCATAGGCTGGAAGGCTGTCTTAAGAAGGAACTGCAGAAGGTAGCTTTTGAACTGGAGAGCTGAACAGATGCAACGATATGCGTTTCGTAAGTTTTCCCGGTTTATCCCCGTTACAGGATACAAAAGATATGCTTTACATTAACATCTAGGCAATAAGATGTGAAAGTCGGATGTTTCGATAAGGTATAAATAAAGGTGGTACCGCGATAATTCGCCCTTTACCGTTTTGGTAAAGGGCGTTATTTTTTATCTTATTAGGAAAGACTGTGCTGCTGTAAAGCGTTAAAGTCTATGACTTTCCTATAAGATAAAAATATAGATGCGCACTCGTGCGAATAGAAGATGTCACTACGTGACCGCACTCGGCGCAGCAAATCGTCCAAGTCCCTCATGAATGAGGGGTTAGGGGAGCCCCAGTGGACTTGTCCGCTTTGTTTTAATAGGAAAGACCTTGTTTCGTTAAAGTGTGAAAATATTTTTCTAAAAATAAAAGGAGAGCAGCCATGAAAAAAGAATTAGCAAAAACTTACGATCCAAAATCCATTGAAGACCGTCTCTATCAGAAGTGGGAAGAGAATAAATATTTCCATGCCCCAGTGGACAGAAGCAAAAAGCCATTTACTATTGTGATGCCCCCGCCTAATATCACCGGACAGCTCCATATGGGACATGCATTAGACAATACCATGCAGGATATTTTAATCCGTTACAAAAGGATGCAAGGCTACAATGCATTGTGGCAGCCAGGTACAGACCATGCATCCATTTCTACGGAGGTAAAGGTGATTGAAGCCTTGAAGGAGCAGGGAATTGACAAAAAGGATCTTGGCCGGGACGGATTTCTGGAAAAGGTTTGGGAGTGGAAAGAAGAGTACGGCGGAAGGATTGTGAAGCAGCTTAAAAAAATGGGTTCTTCAGCCGATTGGGACCGGGAACGGTTTACCATGGATGAGGGATGCTCCCAGGCAGTGCAGGAGGTTTTTATCAAGCTGTATGAAAAGGGATTGATTTATAAGGGCTCCAGGATTGTTAATTGGTGTCCAGTATGTAAAACTTCCATTTCTGACGCAGAGGTAGAGCATGAGGAACAGGATGGATATTTTTGGCATATCAATTATCCAGTAAAAGGAGAAGAGGGACGGTTTGTTGAAATTGCTACTACCAGACCGGAAACTCTGCTAGGTGATACTGCAGTAGCGGTGAATCCAGAGGATGAGCGCTATCAGGATCTTATTGGAAAGACCTTAATTCTTCCGTTGGTAGGACGGGAGATTCCGGTGGTGGCAGACCACTATGTAGATAAGGAATTTGGAACCGGGTGTGTAAAAATCACTCCAGCTCACGACCCCAATGACTTTGAAGTGGGGAAACGCCATAATCTGCCAGAGATCAATGTGTTAAATGACGATGCTACCATTAACAAAAATGGAGGCAAATACCAAGGTATGGATCGCTATGAAGCAAGAAAACAGATGGTTCAGGAGTTAGAGGAGCAAGGGTTACTGGTAAAAGTGGTTCCACATTCTCATAATGTTGGAACTCATGACCGTTGCAGCGCTACGGTGGAGCCTATGGTAAAACAGCAGTGGTTTGTGAAAATGGATGAGCTCATCAAGCCAGCAGTGGAAGCAGTGAAAAAAGGCGATATCACCCTGCTGCCTGAGCGTATGGACAAAATATATTTCAATTGGACGGACAATATTAGAGACTGGTGTATTTCTCGTCAGCTTTGGTGGGGACATCGGATACCGGCATACTATTGTGCAGACTGTGGAGAGTTTGTGGTTGCTAGAGAAAATCCTGGGAAATGTCCCAAGTGTGGGTGTACCCATATGACCCAGGATGAAGATACCTTAGATACTTGGTTTTCTTCGGCATTGTGGCCTTTTTCCACATTGGGTTGGCCGGAAAAAACAGAAGAACTGGATTATTTCTATCCCAATGATGTGCTGGTAACTGGATATGACATTATTTTCTTCTGGGTTATCCGCATGATTTTCTCTGGATATGAACAAATGGGGAAAAAGCCTTTTCATACGGTACTGTTCCATGGGCTGATTCGGGATTCTCAGGGTAGGAAAATGAGTAAGTCCTTAGGAAATGGGATTGATCCTTTGGAAGTTATTGACAAATATGGTGCAGATGCATTGCGTCTTACCTTGATTACTGGAAATGCACCAGGGAATGATATGCGCTTTTATTGGGAGAGAGTGGAATCTTCCCGAAACTTTGCAAATAAAATATGGAATGCCTCACGTTTTATTATGATGAATATTGAGGATGAAAAGCTGGAAACACCAAAGCTGTCGGAACTTGCGCCGGAGGATCGATGGATTTTGTCTAAAGTGAATACGCTGGCGGCAGATGTAACCGAAAATATGGATAAATTTGAGCTTGGAATTGCGGTGCAGAAGGTGTATGATTTCGTCTGGGATGAATTCTGCGACTGGTACATTGAAATTGCAAAGACCAGAACTTTTAAGAAGAAGGAAAACCCGGAATCTGCAAAGGTAGCAATGTGGACGCTACAAACGGTATTGATTCAGGCATTGAAATTACTTCATCCTTATATGCCTTTTCTCACAGAGGAAATTTTCTGTACCCTTCAGGAAACAGAAGAAACCATCATGTTGTCTGCATGGCCAGAATATAAAGAAGAATGGAAGTTCAAAGATGCAGAAGATGCAGTGGAGCATGTGAAGGATCTGGTAAAGGGTATCCGTAATATTAGGACAGATATGGAGGTTAAGCCTAGCCGGAAAGCAAAAGTATATATTGTTACAGAAGATGCAGCGCTTGGGAATATATTTGATGAAATGCAGGGTGCATACAGTCTTTTAGCAGGCGCCAGTGAGGTTTTGGTGCAGCAGAATAAGGATGGCATCGGTGAAGATGCGGTTTCTGTGGTGATTCCTGGCGCAGTGGTATATTTGCCCTTGGAAGATCTGGTAGATTTTGAAAAGGAAAAAGAACGGTTGCAGAAGGAAAAAGAACGGTTGACAAAAGAGCTTTCCCGTTCCAGGGGAATGCTTTCTAATGAGAAATTTTTAAGTAAAGCGCCAAAAGAGAAAGTGAAAGAGGAGAAAGAAAAACTTGCAAAATATGAACAAATGATGGAACAAGTAGAAGAGCGTTTGAAGCAGATGGCATAAATTGTAAAGTGTTGCAAATATTCCAAAAATATTAAATTATTAAATTTGCATAAATGTGTTGAAATAAGACGCAAAAATTGATACTATAGTATATATACAACATTTTAACGAAGATTCCAGACAAGGGGGAATTTATAATGGCAGCTTTGGCGAATAATGAACCACAAATACGAGTTAGTCATGATAATATGCAGGCTTATCTTTATCTGCCGGGTCCCGAAATGGAAAATTATACAGTGAGTAGTGTAGAAGAAGCATTACAAAGCAGTGGTGTAACATATGGGATTCAACAGGATAAGATAAAAGAAGTAATAGAAAATCAGATATATAACCGAGAAGTTTTAGTTGCACAGGGTGATATACCCAAGGATGGTGTAAATGGTTACTATGAGTACAAATTTGATATGAATTTCAGCAAGAAACCAAAGATTCGTCCAGATGGTTCTGTGGATTACTGGAGCATTAAGATGGTGGAGATTGTCACTGAAGGGCAAGAAATTGCGGTGTATCACCCTTCAATTCCAGGTAAGGATGGCATGGATCTAAGAGGAAAACTTATATTGGCAAAGCGTGGCAGGGATTTAGTACCGTTGCGTGGTAAGGGTTTCCAACGTTCGGAGGATGGTCTTACTTATACATCTCTGATGGATGGCAAGATTGAGATGACCAATGAGCGTATTACGATTTTGCCGGTCTATGAAGTCAGTGGAGATGTAGATTTATCCATAGGAAATATTGATTTCCGTGGAGATGTGATTGTCCATGGCGGTGTTTGCAGCGGTGTGTCAGTCAAAGCAACAGGAACCATTGCCATTGACGGAGTGGTAGAAGGCGCTCAGATTGAGGCAGGTAAGGATATCGTACTTAGAAGCGGCGTTATGGGAGCTTCCAGGGCAAGTATTACCTCAAAAGGAAATATTTCAGCCAAGTTTTTTGAGTACGCGCGGGTACATGCTAATGGTTCTATTCAGGCTGATGTTTTCTTAAATTGTCAGGTATCTTGTGGAGGAAATATTATCCTGGATGGCAAGAAGGCCAGCATTATTGGAGGCGATGTAGGGGCAATCCAGGGAATTGTAGTCCATACCTTAGGCAGTGACGGAGAAGTCAGAACTCAGGTGAGAATTGGAAATGATGCATCTGTAAGGCGTCGGATTGGCGTGTTAAGGAATAAAATTGAAGTAGAGAAAGCCAACCTTGAGAAAATTGAGAATGGACTTAAGATTTTGCAGGATCTTAAGAATGATCCAAGACGAACAGATCTTTTGCGGGTGAAGATACGGGATACTGCATTATTGGCAGAAGATACCGCTGAATTAGAGAAGCTGGAGGACCAGATGGAACGGGCCAAGGGTGGGAAAATCCGCGTGGATGGTTATGTGTATCCAGGGGTGCAGGTAGAAATTGATGACTTGGAAGTCCATGTCAAAGAGATGCAGGAGAAATTAGAGTTTGTAAGGCAGACAGATAAGATTATTATGTGTGCCATTGAGATGTAATCTTGGATACAAAAATATAAAGGCACATACAGCAAAAGCATGCTATCAGAATGAGACTTATCCCAGATATTGGAAGTTTTCCGGTATCTGGGATGTATTTTTTTGTGGTATGCTGTCATACGAAAATTTTTGGTTGTGGAAAAATTTTCTGGATTTCGGCGGATGGGTATATTATAATAGGGGAAGTGTAAAGAGGTGTATGGAAAAGTGGAAACATATGAGAAAATTGTAAAAAGAATTTTAGAAATCCCGAAATTTACCAGCAAGAATACCTTAGATCATACCAGAGAATTCTTGGGCAGGCTTGGAAATCCACAAGACAGGTTCCAAGTGATTCATGTGGCTGGCAGTAATGGAAAGGGTAGTGTCTGTGCTTATATTGATAGTGTATTGCGGGCAGCAGGCAAGAGAACAGGTCTCTTTACTTCTCCTCATCTGGTTCATTTGGAGGAACGGTTTGTTTTGGAAGGCAAGCCCTGCAGTCAGCAGGAATTTGTCTGGGCAGTGAATGAAGTGCAACAGATAGTAGAGGCAATGCTACAGGATGGACTGCCTCATCCTACATTTTTTGAATATATTTTTGCGGTAGGAATGGTAATATTTTCCCACAAACGGGTAGAATATGTAGTGTTAGAGACAGGCTTAGGGGGACGGCTGGATGCAACGAATATTGTGGAGCATCCTATTCTTACTGTGATTACTTCCATTAGCTTGGAGCATACAGAGATTTTGGGAAATACGATAGCAGAAATAGCGGCGGAAAAGGCGGGAATTTTAAAGCGGGGTGTGCCAGTGGTATATGACGCTTCCCAGCCGGAGGCAGAAAAAGTAATTGTACAAAGGGCAGAGGAATGGAACTGTTTACACTATCCAGTAAGGCCAGAGAAAATAAAAATTTTATTAAACACAGGAAAAAAGATTGATTTTTCATATGATTCTGGTTATGATGTAACAGAAGTTTCCATTCCTTTTGGGGCGCCTTATCAGGCGCAGAATGCAGCAATTGCGCTGCAGGCATTGGAATGTCTTAGAAAGACCGAATTGATTTTGCAGAATGCAGTCAGACAGGGGATGGCCAGGGTCATATGGAAGGGAAGAATGCAGGAGGTGCAGCCAGGCGTATATGTGGACGGTGCACATAATTTATCAGGAATTGAAAGATTTTTAGAGGCAGTGAAGCAGATTACTAAGGAATCTGCTGTTTTGCTATTCTCCATGGTGAAGGAAAAGGATTATATACACGTGGCCAAACAGTTGATTTTGGAAGGAAACTGGGATGAGATTGTAGTGACTGTTGTTCCCGGCTCACGAGGAGTTTGCTGTGAGACATTGACAGAAATATTTCAAAAATTTGCCGGAAGCGGGGAGCAGGGAATCAGGGTGATAGGAATCCAGGATATAAGGGAGGCATATATCTATGCTCTTTCTTGCAAAAAACCAAAGCAGAAGCTTTTTTGTGCAGGTTCCTTGTACCTGATTGGTGAATTGGAACAGATAACAGGAGGAATGCAGAATGATTAATTTTGAAGAAGAATTAAAAAAATTTAAGCCCAGCCTGGAAGTAGAGGAGGCTGAAGACGCCATATATGACAGAGATTTGACGGATATGACAGACATTATGCAGGAGATTCTCAAAGAGGCAAGGCAGCAGCATTAAGGAAAGAGATTGGAAGTAAGGAAGGAAATATATGGATTCTTATAATAAAATCATTTGTATATCCAATGCGTTGTATAATGATGGATTGGAAAAAGCGAAGGCACGCGATTTGTCTGGGGCGATAGAGTCCCTGCGGAAAAGTCTGCGCTTTTACAAGGCGAATACTCAGGCAAGGAACCTATTGGGATTGATTTATTATGAAACGGGAGAAGTGGTGGATGCCCTGAGTGAGTGGGTGCTCAGCCGCAGCTTGAATCCGGATGGCAATCCGGCAGAGAAGTATTTGGAAGAGATACAATCAAACCGCTCTCAGCTCAATGCGGTAAATCAGACGATTAAAAAATATAATCAGGCTCTTCTTTACTGCCAGCAGGATAGCAAAGACTTGGCGATTATTCAACTGAAAAAAGTGCTTTCTATGAATCCGGGATTAGTAAAGGGATATCAGCTTTTAGCTTTGCTGTATATGGAAGAAGGAAAGTATGAGCTGGCGAAAAAAGAGCTGCGTTTGGCAGCAGAAATTGACACCAATAATGTTACAACATTACGTTATTTGCAGGAAGCGGATCGCTTTTTACAGGAAGGGTCCCGTCAGGCAAGAGAAGGACGTAAGGAAAAAAAGGAGAAGGCGGCTGCCTATCAAAGTGGCAATGAAACCATTATCCAGCCTACAAATTTTAAGGATAATTCAGCAGTTATGACAATTATCAACTTAATTATCGGGGTGGGAATTGGTGTATTGATTACCTGGTTTCTAGTAATTCCCGGAATACGTCAGAATGTTGTATCTGAAGCAAAGAAGGCGGAGCTTGCGGCAAATGATTCCCTTGCTACCCGCAATCAAGAAGTGAAAAGTTTGGAGAGCCAGATCGAGTCATTGAATAAGCAAATTAAGAATCAGGAGAAAGATTCAGAAGATACGAAGAAAATTGTTGATAATTATGAACAGCTATTAGTAGCCTATGATGCATTTGCTCAGCAGAATATTCAGGGAGCGGGAGATACGATTGTCAATGTGGACCCAAATCTGCTGGGTGGCCAGGCGAAGGCAATTTATGAAACATTGAGTACACAAGTAAATGAACAGTATATTACAGCGGTTTATGCCCAGGCAGAACAGGATTATCGGGGAAATCGTTTTCCAGAGGCAATTACCGGTCTGGAAAAGGTTGTGCAGGTAGAAGAAGATTACAATGATGGGTACGCCATTTATTATCTTGCCCATTGCTATCGGCAGACAGGTGATACGGAGAATGCGAAAAAGTATTATCAGAGGATGGTGGAGCTTCACCCGGGAACTGCACGTGCAAACAAATCCCAGCAATATTTGAATGAACTGGGATTGTAGCATCCTTAATGGGTGAGAAATTGTATATGATATAGAAAGATACCAAAGACGTCATAAATTTTGTGGCGTCTTTTTTTATCCTTAAATGAAAGGAAAGGAAGGGAATTATGGAACACAGATTTGAAAAGGAATATGGATGTCTTATTTTAAAGATGCCAAGAGAGCTGGACCATCATCAGGCGGAGGTTTTAAAGGAAGAGGCGGATAGCTTAATTTTACAATATCCGGTGCGGAGCCTGGTGTTTGATTTTTCGGATACTTGTTTTATGGACAGCTCTGGCATAGGGGTGGTTATTGGGAGGTGCAAGAATGTGCGTTTTTCTGGAGGGTATGTAAAGGCGTCTCATTTGAATCAACAGATACAGCGGATTTTTAAACTGTCTGGATTACAGAAAATCATTGAAGTAGAGCAGGCAGGGGAATGATAAGGAGGATTCTATGGAACAGATAAAAAATGAAATGAAGATGGAATTTCCGGCATTATCTTCAAATGAAGGTTTTGCCAGGGTTACGGTGGGGGCGTTTGTGGCAGAGCTAAATCCTACCGTGGATGAGCTTGCAGACATTAAAACAGCAGTCAGTGAAGCAGTGACCAACTGTATTATTCATGGATATGAGCAAAAAGGGGGCAGCATCTGGATTCAATGCAGTATCGAGGGACAACAGGTGGAAATCTCTGTGATAGATATTGGAAAGGGAATTCGTGATATTGAACAGGCCAGAGAACCTTTGTTTACTACCAAGCCGGAATTAGAGAGATCTGGTATGGGATTTGCATTTATGGAAGCATTTATGGATGAGGTGGAAGTGATTTCTGAATTAGGGAAGGGAACTTGCATCACTATGCGAAAAATCATAGGGAAAGGGTGATATAGTGGCAGGTCAGCAAAAAGGCGAGGAGGAATGTACATATAGAAAAATAAGAAAAACACAAGAGCAGACACAGAGAAATGGACAAGCACATAGCAAAGAGCAGGAGATCATAGAAAAGCAAATACATAGAGGGGAAACCTGGGAACTTTTGGCTGCGGCCCATCAGGGAGATAAAAATGCAAGGGAACAGATGATACAGAATAATCTGGGGCTGGTCTGGAGTATTGTCCATAGATTTTCAAACCGCGGGTATGAATTGGAGGAATTATTTCAGGTGGGAAGTATCGGATTGATGAAGGCCGTTGATAAATTCGATTTATCCTTTGATGTAAAATTTTCTACCTATGCAGTTCCTATGATTACGGGAGAAATCAAGCGTTTTCTGAGGGATGATGGAATGATTAAAGTAAGCAGGGGACTGAAAGAAAATGGTGCGAAGGTACAGAAGGCCAGGGAAAAATTGCAGGCAAGCCTTGGTCGGGAACCAACTTTACAAGAAATTTCGGAAATGACAGGCTTCCCCAGGGAAGAAATTGTGATGGCTTTGGAGGCAAATGGTGAGGTAGAATCTCTCAATAAAACCTATGCGTCTGGGGGAGGAAAAGAGGTCTCTTTAGGAGAACGGCTGCCCCAGGATAAGGATAACCATGAGGTATTACTGAACCATCTGCTGTTGGAACAGCTTATGGCAGAGCTTGGAGAAATGGAGCGTAATTTGATTGAGCTTAGATATTTTGGAGATAAGACTCAGGTGCAGGTGGCAAAGGAGCTGAATATTAGCCAGGTACAGGTAAGCAGGCTGGAAAAGCGGATTTTATTGAGAATGCGGGAGCGGATACGCTAAAGGGTGTTTCAACATTAAAAAAAATGAATAAAATCTGGATAGGATGGCATACTAATTCCAAAGATGGAAAAAGGATGTGAGAATATGAATCGTAGTCATAGTATGATTTACCGGATTTGTCTTCTGGCAGTAGTGCTTCTCACCATTGCTGGAGGAGTTTTCTATTATGTGAATTATGTAAAAAATCAGACCACGGTAACAGAAGGAACACTGGTGAAAGAAGAAACTTTTGTGGATGAAACAGTGGTAGAAGGTTTCCGGCCATTTGGCAGCGCCGGAAAGTATGCATAGGACGGAGGGATATATGGCAGCAAATTCAGATACCGTTTACCTGAAAATAGAACAAAATGTGCTGGTACATGAGCCTTCCGTGTCCCTTAAGGATATTGGGAAAATTACATCCACCAATCAGTCCCTGATTCATAAATTAAAGACCATGAAGGTTTATACCTTCCACACTCCATCAAATCAGAGTAGAAAGAAAAAGCAGGCGGAAGTATTTTCTGTTTTAAAGATTATCGAGCTGATTGGAAAAGAATTTCCAAATGTGGATATTCAGAATATTGGAGAAAAGGATTTTGTTCTGGAATATGAACCCAAACAGGAGCCGAAATGGTTGCTGTATTTGAAGACGGCGGTTTTATGTGTATTGATTTTTTTTGGATCAGCATTTACCATAATGACCTTTAATAATGATGTGGGCGTGGGAGAGGTCTTTGCGGATTTTTATCGACAGGTAATGGGAACGGAATCCAGTGGATTTACAGTGTTGGAAATATGTTATTCCATTGGGCTTTTTTTAGGAATTATGATTTTTTTTAACCATGTGGGACATAAAAAGATTACCCATGATCCGACGCCTATTCAGGTGGAGATGCGTACTTATGAAAAAGACGTAGATTCTACATTTATCGAAAACTGTGGAAGAAAAGGAACCAGCAATGATGTGGATTAAACAGATATTTTTGGGCTTTATAGGATTTGCAGCAGGATCTGCAATTGCAGCGGGAGTGTTCAGTTTCATTATTTCTATTGGGGTGGTCCCAAGGATTATAGGAAAGAGCCGCACAGCAGCAGATATTATCGCTTATGAAAATGCAGTGATTTTAGGCGGGGTAGCAGGAAATATTCTTTCTCTTTTTTCGGTGCGTGTGTCTGTGGGAATCTGGATATTGATTTTATTTGGTTTGTCTGCTGGGATTTTTACTGGCTGCTTGGCCGTGGCTTTGGCGGAGATATTGAATACCTTCCCTATTATGTTCCGTCGATTTGGCGTGAAAGAGGGATTAAGCTTTATTATGCTTTTTATGGCGCTTGGCAAGGCGTTAGGAGCATTGTACTTTTATGCAAATCACATGCAGCAAATGTAGCCTTTTCAATCTCACCCAATGGGTCAAAAAGTTTTAAGGAGAACAGAAAGAAAGCGAGGGATCGTCATGGCACAGGAGACCATGGAGCAAAAGGAGAAAAAAAATCAGGAGTATAACGAATATGTCAAGCAGGTGACGCCCACCCACTCCCTGCCGGCAAATATGATAAAGGCATTTTTGACTGGAGGAATTATCTGTATCCTGGGACAATTCATTTTAAATGTTGCTGTGAATACGTTTGAGTTGGATAAAGATACAGCGGGAAGCTGGTGCAGTTTGATTCTGGTATTTTTGAGTGTGCTGCTGACAGGCTTCAATATTTATCCGTCCATTGCAAATTGGGGCGGCGCCGGAGCCTTAGTGCCAATTACAGGATTTGCTAATTCTGTGGCGGCTCCTGCCATTGAATTTCAGAAGGAGGGACAGGTCTTTGGGATTGGGTGTAAGATCTTCACCATTGCAGGACCGGTGATTTTGTATGGGATATTTACCAGTTGGGCATTGGGGCTGGGGTATTGGCTTGGGAAATTGATTGGGATATGGTGAGTGAAAATAAATACAAGGCAGGATGGCAGATGTTGGATAATGTTTGTACATCCTGTTTTTTCATATTCTAGGAAAAATACTGTTGGAAGCCGGAAATCTATTGTGATATGTAGTATAAAATGTTATGATATGTAACAAAAGAAGATATGCATGGTAAATTGTTTTCTTGGAGAAAAGTGGTGATAAAATGCAACAGGTTGAGTTCCAGGTTGGTGCGAAGACTGCAAGATTGATAGGACGGGAAAACATAGCAGATGTTGATGGGGCATTGATTGAATTAATTAAGAATGCATATGATGCAGACGCAACTTGCGTTTATGTTGATTTTTTTATGCCATTTCCTGATATTCCTGACAGGGCAGTAGTTGGTGATTTTTCAGACTATTTGTCTGAAAGTGAATTATTTTTTGTACAGAATTGCTATGAACAGAAAAAAGGAGAGTGGATTAAGAAGAGAACTTTGTCTGAGCAGGAGCAGGATGCGTTGCGGGAAATATTGTTTTCTCATAATAGAATTATAGTGGCAGACAATGGCTCTGGCATGAGCTTGGATATTGTGAAAAACGTATGGATGTATATTGGAACTAGTAATAAAGAGTACAATAGTATGTCAGATAAAGGACGTATCAAAACAGGCGCTAAAGGAATAGGAAGGTTTGCACTGGATAAGCTTTCCACCCAATCTGTTATGTATACGAAAGACCGGACTGCTCAGGAAGTATTGATATGGGGTATGGATTGGGAGCAATTTGAAAATGCGAAGTTAATTGGGGATGTAAAGGCCCAATTGGATTTTAGTCGCGCAGGATATAGGAAGATTGTGGAGAAAATGCTGGGGGAGAAAAATCCTGTCTTAGCAGAACATAACTGGTCCACAGGGACTTTGATTCAGTTGGCTCCAATTAGGGAAGCTTGGAGTATGAGGCTCTTTCAAAAGGTAAATGCTAATTTAAAGAGTATCAATCCCATTGGGAGTGCGGATAGATTTGAAGTTATTGTAAATAACCATTTTTTTTCGGAATATAATTACCAGGCAGAGGAAGTATCTATAGATGGGGATGATTATGACTATAGGATAAAAGCGGAATATGATGGAAGAGAATGCCTGAGTATTCGATTACTTCGGAATGAGGTCAATCTTTCTAAAAAATATATTACGGTGGAAAAGTATGAAACGACTCAGAAAAGGTCTTTGGAGGAATTTTGGACAAGAGAGAAATTACAGAGAAAAGGCTATCAGAAGGAAGATTATGATAAAGAAATAACGATTACAAGAAATGTACAAGATATTCTACCCTTGGACGGATTGGAAAAAATACAGAGAGTAGGGCCGTTTACTGCAGAAATGTATTTTTTGAGAAATATGAACAATGAACATGCTATTATGAAGAAAGTAGCTGTAAAAAAGAGAAAAAATTTATTAAATCAATTTTCTGGCGTGAAATTATATCGAGATAATTTTAAAGTACGCCCTTATGGAGATGTGGGAGCCATGTATGATTGGATTGGAATGAGCGAACGGGCACAAAAAAGCTCAATTTCTGTGGCCAATCAAACTGGTTCCTGGCGTGTACAGCCTTATCAGATGATAGGATTAGTAAAAATAGGACGGGAATCCAACCCATATTTGGAGGATATGGCCAACAGGGAAGGAATTGCGCTCACAGATACATATTATATTTTTGTTAGTCTTCTACAGGAATGTTTGAAGGAATTTGAGTTTGATCGGCAGTACATTTACCGAGAATATGCAAAATGGGTGAAAACCATTGAAGATGAGATGGCAGGCTACAAGACAAAGATCATGCTGGAGGCTTCCCGTAGGGCAGAAAGTTTCAAAAGAAATGCCAAGGTATCTGAGAAAGTGGACCAGGTAACAAGTGGGGAAGAGGAGAGTGGTATAAAGCAGAAAAATGGGTTTTCAGAAGAAGAAATGTTTGATACCGTATATGAGATTATGAAGGAATCGGAAAGGGAGTTGAACAGTAAGCAGATTCAGCAGATTTTGAGTTCTTCTGGCATTATGTTGAATACATTTTTTCATGAGTTTAATGCCATCAATACACAATTCCATGTAGAGGCATCTCAAATAAGGAGTCGCATAAATTATATTTTAAAAGGTAAGGGGTATGAAGGATTAGCAGCATATAATCCATATAGCCGTATCGATAGCCTAGAAAGGAACGATATGGTAACAGCAGCATTTTTGGATGTTATTATGGATGGACTAAAGAAAGAGAATTTAAAGGTACAGAACAATTCCCTGAAAAAGATGCTTATGGAGATATTATCTAAATGGGAAGTTCTTTTAAAAGAAAAACATATTTTAATTCGTTTGGTTTGGGATGAAAACGAAAAGATAAAAGACGATATGCCAATTGCACTGGTAGATATGTATATTATATTGAATAATTTTATTTTAAATTCAGCCTGGTTTCTGGAACAAGAGCATAACCAGGAAAGAGAGATTTCTTTTAGTCTAAAGGAAGCAGAGAATGAATTATATTTTTTATTGGAGAATAATGGGCCTGTCCTTGCAGAAAAATATCGTGGAAATCCGGATAAAATATTTGAATTAGGAGAAACTTCTAAGGAAGGTAAAGGAACTGGTTTAGGTCTTTGGGTGGTGAAGGAAACCGTAGAACGTAATGATGGAACAATTTCAGTAATGGACAAACCAAAGGGATTTGGACTGAAAATCATATGGAATCTGTAGCTGGTAAAGTTGCCAGGAAATGTGTAGAAATTGAGAAGCTGTTTCGGGCAGTTTACCGAGGAACAAAAGTATTTCAGCAATTGGATCAGCAACTGATTGAGCCCACAATTCCAGATAATTCCAACGGTAAAAACCGAAGCAGCAAGAATTGAAGGTGAAAAACTTCCACTAATAAGGTATAAAGTATTTATTTTGGTCTATACTAATGTTAGGTAGGTAATTGAAAAATGCATGTGGTGTAGAAATTTGGTGTGCAATTACCCAGCAAATGTGATATGCAGTAAGGAAGGGGACCATTATGGAAAATAAATACGATATGCCCATCGGGTTGAGTTTTCAGCTTGGTTTAAATGAAAAAGCATTATCTGTTTATGCGCAGATGGATGAAACAGAGAAAAGGAAGGTAGTGGAGGCTGCCAGGAATGTAACTTCTAAAGTGGAAATGCAGCAGCTTGTGTCAGAACTGGAGCATAATTTTGTATAAAACGGTTGTACATTTATGAATCTGTATAGATAGAAAAGGGGTTTGATTCATACGGATTCTAGCCTCTTTTCTTTACGTAATCTTTTGGGTTGGATTTTCTCTATTTTCTGATGGAGGAATCGGTCAGTACCTTTCTCTATAAACTTCTTTTGCCTGAGAGGTCCATGTTTGAATAAACTCAGTCTTTGCGTTGGTATAGGCATCTCTATCATGCTCAAATTTTTTCCACAATTGCAGTTTCATGGTTTCATATTCCTTGGCTATCTGGGGGTGGTCATTGAGATAATCCCTAAAATACAATTCATCATTATCTCCAGCATAACGAAGGTGCACATGAAAAACTTTCTCCGCAAACCCCTCTTTGGTATATCCTCGGTTAAAGGATATTCTTTTCTTTTCCGTTGACATTCGAAGAAATCCATTCTTTTCCATTTCCTTTGCAGTATGCTCAAGGTCTGAATCCTTGGACACCTCAACGAGCACATCAACAATATCCTTTGCCCAAATCTTAGATACAGCGGTGCTTCCAATATGGCTAATCCTCTCAACGGGACATTCGGATAACTTGCATTTTAAAAAATTTTCTATTTCATTATAATATAGATTCCACTTGTCACTATGTGCAACCAGGAATATGGGAAACAATTCCCATAATTCTTGACAAGACATTTCCGATAGTTCTTTTCTCATTTTCACGTCTCCTCCAAATTTTTATTGTAATTGTACCACGATACCTTCCAAAACTGCTATTTTACATGTGCCTTTCTGTATTCTCGGGGCGTACAATTATAGAAACGCTTAAATATTTTAGCAAAATTACTTGGGCTGTCAAAGCCACATAAAACAGCGATTTCTGATATGCTGTCTGTTGGATTCCCCAAAAGCATTTTTGCACCCTGCATCACCCGGTACTTTAGTAAATATTGAATGGGAGAAAGCTGGATTGTTTTCCCAAAACAACGTAGACATTCCCGTTCGCTGATATCAGCCGTATTTGAAATATCTGATAAGGAAATATCATCTGCAAAATTTTTATGGATATATGCGAGCATTTTTCCAATGCGGAGATTGTCCTGGTTCAGGGGGATATTTTGCGTATCTGCCTGAGGGTGAAATCTTCCATATAAGAATAGCCAGATATTGGATAATTTTTCTCGCACGATAAATTCATAGCCGTAACATTCTTGGGCCACTGATTCAAATGCATTTTGAAACCAGTGGGATACCTTCTCATTGTCTCCTGGTTTTATCAAATAGCCGGAAAAGCTGCAATTGGTTAATAATGGCTGTACATATTTTTTGAAAAATACAAAATCCTCATTTCCAGCAATAAGGGCAGGGCTGAACACAAGGGAACACAGTTTACATTCCTTGACAGCTCCGCCATAATGGAGAATATTGGAATTGATTACCATACAATCGCCCTTTTCCAGAAGAAAGGATTGTGATGGTATTTTTATTTTCATCTGTCCCTCTTCTATATATACAATTTCAATTTCCTCATGCCAATGCCACGGAATATGATCTTCCTGTCTGTCTGTGTGGTAAGAGGAATATCCAGCACAAGGAAATTCCAGGCTGCCATGGGGCTGAAGTTCCTTTGCTGCTTTGTTTAAATTTAATCCGCATTCCTGTAATGCCATAGTTTTCCTTTCTGTCTGTTTGGCGTTTTTTTTATATTATACGTCTGAAAATGTATTGTATCAAGTATTGTTTGACGGTATTCTTTTCATAAACAAAAATACAGGAGGACGATAAGATGTTTCAGTTATTGTTGATGATTATTTATCTTGCTTTTATTAGTCTGGGTCTCCCAGATTCTCTGTTAGGCTCCGCCTGGCCGACTATGTATCAGGAATTTTCCGTACCTGTTTCCTATGCAGGTGGAATTTCCATGATTATTTCTGTAGGCACAATTGTTTCCAGCCTGCAAAGCGACCGATTGACCAAAAAATTTGGAACAGGAAAGGTTACAGCCGCCAGTGTGTTAATGACTGCTGCTGCGCTATTTGGGTTTTCTATCAGCCATTCTTACGCTGCCTTGTGCTTGTGGGCCATTCCTTATGGACTTGGTGCTGGAAGCGTAGACGCTTCTTTAAATAACTATGTTGCGCTCCACTATGCAAGCAGACATATGAGCTGGCTTCATTGTATGTGGGGCGTTGGGGCCTCCCTGGGTCCTTATATTATGGGTTATGCACTGACTGGTGGGCAAAGCTGGAATATGGGCTACCGCTATATCGCCATTCTTCAAATTGCCTTAACTGCCATATTAATTTTTAGTCTTCCCTTATGGAAAAAGCAGGGAACAGACGATACTGGGCAGGGGAATGGGGAAGATGGCGCAAAGGCCCTTTCCTTAGGTGAAATTATTAAAATTCCAGGGGCAAAGGAAATTATGATAGCATTTTTCTGTTACTGTGCTCTGGAGCAGACTGCAGGCTTATGGGCAAGCAGTTATCTTGTACTGCGCCAGGGATTATCCGCAGAAACTGCCGCCGGGTTTGCAAGTATGTTTTTTATTGGCATTACAGCAGGCAGGGCGCTTAGCGGTTTTCTAACAATGAAATGGAATGATACCCAGATGATACGGATTGGACAGGGATTGATATTCTGTGGTATTGTACTTTTGTTTTTGCCCTTTGGCAATGTAAGCGCATTATCAGGATTGATTTTTACTGGGTTAGGCTGTGCCCCAATCTATCCCTCCATCATTCATTCCACACCAGAGCATTTTGGAGCGGATAAGTCTCAGGCTATGATTGGCGTACAAATGGCTTCTGCCTATGTGGGAACTTGCTTGATGCCGCCGATTTTCGGATTTATCGCAAATCATATCAGCGTTTCCCTGTTTCCGGCTTATTTATTAGCAATCCTGGTACTTATGGCTGTTATGCATAAAAAAATGTTAGGAAAAGTAGTGGGAAAAAGATAGAGTTTTCTTATTGCATACCTTTTAAGAAAGTGATAGAATAGCCTGGATGTCCAGAAATGGATAGAAAGTGATTGTTTCCTAGTAGAATAGAAAAGGTGAAGTATTATGGCAAAAAGTGTAACTAAGGACATGACAAATGGAAGTCCAATGAAATTAATTCTGCAATTTTGTATCCCGCTATTTTTTGGGATGCTTTTTCAACAGTTTTATAGTATGATGGACACAGTAATCGTAGGAAAATTTCTGGGTGTAAACGCCCTTGCAGCAGTTGGGGCTACCGGTTCCATTAACTTTATGATTATAGGCTTTTGCATGGGAGTGTGCAATGGATTTGCTATCCCAGTGGCCCAGCAGTTTGGTGCAGGAAACTATCATGTGTTGCGTAAATATGTGTCGAATAGTGTATGGCTTGCGATTGGCTTTGCAGGAGCGATGACAGTGGCAGTCTGTGTGCTTTGTCAGCAAATTCTGTTGTGGATGCATACGCCACAAGATATTTTCGAGGGAGCCTATAACTATATTTTTGTGATATTTCTGGGAATTCCAGTGGTTTATATGTATAATTTGCTGTCTGGCATTATCCGGTCACTGGGAGACAGTAAAAGCCCGTTGATTTTCCTGCTGTTTTCCTCCGTATTAAATATTGTATTGGATATCGTATTTATTTTGGTCTTTTCCATGGGGGTGGCAGGGGCAGCATGGGCGACTGTCATATCTCAAGGGATTTCCGGCGTTGCATGTCTTATTTACATGATGAAAAGGTTTGATATCCTGAAAATTACCCGTGAGGAGTGGAGATTAGAAGGAAAGTACGCAGCAGTGCTTTGCAATATGGGAATTCCAATGGGATTGCAGTATTCGATTACTGCCATTGGAAGTGTAATTCTCCAGACAGCAGTGAATACCCTTGGTTCGGTTGCAGTGGCGTCCACTGCAGCAGGCTCAAAAATCGGCATGTTTTTCTGTTGTCCCTTTGAGGCTATGGGTTCTACCATGGCCACTTATGCAGGGCAGAATGTAGGCGCTGGGAAGCTGGATCGTGTTTCAAAGGGGATAAAGTCAACCAGTATCCTTGGATTTGTGTATTCCATTGTTGCTTGTGGGGTATTGATAGCATTTGGAAAAAATATTGCATTTTTGTTTGTAGATCCTTCGGAGACAGCCATTTTAGAAAATGTAGGCTGGTTTTTAACCATCAGCGGTGTTTTCTTCTTTCCTCTTGCATTGGTAAATATTGTTCGGTTTACCATTCAGGGGCTTGGATTTAGTAAATTTGCCATTCTTGCAGGGGTATGTGAGATGGCAGCCCGCGGTCTGGTAGGCTTGGGCCTTGTACCGGTATTTGGTTATATTGCAGCCTGTTTTGCTAGTCCGGTGGCGTGGATTTGTGCAGATTTATTTTTAATACCAGCTTATCTCTATGTGATGAAAAAACTTCGTGAAACCTTGGGGAAAGACAGAGTGCAGGTTGAGGAATGTTAAAAATTGTCTGTCAGGTGTCAAAAAGGATGTGTGATTGCTTCATGATAGATTAATTGGAAAAAATTTCTTTAATCATTAAGAAATATTAAGAAATTTTTCATCAAAGGAGGGTTGATTTTTTTATAAAATCCGTCATATGATAGAATAGAAATATATACGATAGAGTAAAGAGAGTATGGACAGGGAGAAAAAGGATATGGGAAAGCAGCAAGAAGAAATGAGAAGACACGTAAGCCAGGAGAGAAAGAAGAAGTATTTTAGAAAACGGTTGGTGACTACCTTAGGACTTCTGTTGGTGATTACAGGAGTTGGCGTAACAGCAGCAGTGGTAGCCTCAAATAAAAAGAAGGACAAAGAGAAACAGGATGGCACGATAGAAACCATCGCAGATCCTGCGGTAAACGAGACCAATGGGAAGGAAAAGCAGGATTCCCAAGTGTCAAAGCCACAAGAGCCAGAGCTTCCATCCTGGGAGAGTGTTTTGCAGGAATCAGACCTTCTGGCGGCCGGCTATGACTATGATGGTGCGGTAGAGAAAGTGAAAAGCTATGCAGGCTATGAAAGTATTGGGGAATTGACAGCCGCTATCGAGGATTATGAAGCTCGCAAAGCAGAATGCGTTCCAGTAAATATCAATGAGATACCCCATGTATTTTATCATACATTGGTGGTAGATCCCACGAAAGCATTTGCCAATCAGGAGACAGATCCCCAGGCGGTTGGGAATAATCAATGGATGACTACGATAGATGAATTTAATAAGATTACCCAGACCATGTATGATGCAGGATATGTGCTGGTGGATTTAAAGGATATTGCTGAGGAGACCGTGGATGAAAATGGAGAGACCCATTATGCAGAAGGGACCATTCTGCTTCCACCAGGAAAGAAAGCCTTTGTTTTATCACTGGATGATTTGTCTTATTATCATAGCTATGATGGATATGGATATGCTTCTAAGATGGTATTAGATGAAAATGGAAAGCCAAAATGTGAGTACATTCAGGAGGATGGAACTACAGTGGTAGGCGATTACGATGCAGTGCCGCTTTTGGATAAATTTATTGAAGAACATCCAGATGCCTCTTATAAAGGAGCGAAAGGGACCATTGCGTTGACGGGATACAATGGGGTATTGGGATATCGTACAGATATTACTTACCAGACCGTACCAGATGACATCAATGCAGATAAAAAGAAATGGCTGGAGGAGCATCCAGATTTTGATTTGGAAACAGAGCGTGCAAAGGCAAAAGAAGTAGCGGATGCCATGAAAGCAAATGGATGGAAATTTGCAAGTCATACCTGGGGCCATATGAAGGTCGGAGAGGCTTCTATGGAAAGAATACAGGCAGACACAATGAAATGGAAAGAAAATGTGGAGCCTATTGTGGGTGAAACAGATGTCATTATATTTGCCCATGGCCAGGATCTGGCAGGATGGCCGGAAGGGTATGTGGCAGGGAATGAGAAGTTTGAGTACTTAAAGAGCAATGGATTTAACTATTATTGTAATGTGGACTCTGCACAATATAATGTCCAAATACGTGATAATTATGTAAGGATGGGCAGAAGAAATCTGGATGGTTATCGCATTTACTATAATGCCATTGGTGAGGAGAATAACTTGTCTGATTTATTCAATGCGTCAGATATTATTGATCCGCAAAGGCCGCCGGTACCGCGTCTTCATTAAAATAAAAATAAAACACGAAAAGAAAGAATCTCAAAAATGGGGTTCTTTTTTGATTTATTTTTTGAGTAAAATGGAAAATATGGGACATAATAACTCCAGGAAAATGTTACAGGAGGAAATATTATGTCGCAGACAGTTGGGACACAAAGCATCCAGTTTGAACAGGCGCCTTATATTCAAAGCAGTGCCAGCATTGTAGGCACAAAAGAAGGGGAAGGTCCCCTGGGAAAATTGTTCGATGTAGTAGGAGCCGATGATAAATTCGGGGAAGAAACATGGGAAGAGGCAGAGAGCACTCTGCAAAAGGAAGCTGCTGCCCTTGCAATTGGAAAGGCAAATCTAAAAAAAGAGGATATCCGGTATATTTTTGGCGGTGATCTGTTAGGGCAGAACATTGCGACTACGTTTGGACTGATGGAATTGAATATTCCCCTATTTGGCTTGTACGGCGCCTGTTCTACTGCAGGAGAATCTTTGTCCCTTGGGGCAATGGCAGTTGCAGCAGGGTATGGGGAGTATGTGCTGGCAGTTACTTCCAGCCACTTTGCCAGTGCGGAGAAACAGTTTCGATTTCCCCTGGAGTACGCCAATCAAAGGCCCTTATCAGCTACCTGGACGGTTACAGGAGGTGGAGCCTTTGTACTTGGCACAAAGCGAAGCCATCTTAGAATTACAGGAATTACCACAGGAAAAGTGGTGGACTACGGCGTGAAGGATTCTATGAATATGGGGGCAGCAATGGCCCCTGCAGCCTGTGATACAATTTATCGGAATCTGGTAGATTTTAACCGGCAGCCGGAAGATTACGATAAAATTGTGACAGGTGATTTGGGGACGGTAGGACAGGAAATTTTGATTGATCTTTTAAAAGAAAAAGGCTTTGACATTTCTATGGTGCATATGGATTGCGGAATTGAGATTTTTGATAGTGAAACTCAAAACACCAATGCCGGAGGCAGCGGCTGTGGGTGTTCAGCCGTAACCTTGAGCGCTTATCTTTTACCAAAGCTGGAGAAAGGGACGTATCAACGTATTTTATTTGTTCCAACTGGCGCGCTCCTGTCTACCGTTAGTTTTAATGAGGGACAGAGTGTTCCTGGAATTGCCCATGGCGTTGTGATTGAGTATGCTGGTTAGGAGGAAAGCAGATGGATTATGTAAATGCTTTTTGGGTAGGTGGATTGATTTGTGCATTGACCCAAATTTTAATGGAAAAAACAAAAATGCTTCCAGGAAGAATTATGGTGCTTTTGGTATGCGGAGGAGCAGTTCTTGGCGCTTTGCAGATTTATGAGCCCTTTCGGGAATTCGCAGGAGCAGGAGCCAGCGTTCCCCTTTTGGGATTTGGAAATACACTCTGGAAAGGCATTGAGGAAGCAGTACAGACGGATGGATTTATTGGAATTTTCATGGGTGGATTTACCGCAAGTGCGGTGGGAATTTCTGCTGCTCTTATATTTGGATATTTGGCGAGCCTGGTTTTCCAGCCTAAAATGAAAAAATAAATAGGCGGACAGGTATAAATTTTGTGAATTTTGCCCACATTAATACAGCGAAAGAAAATTTAATGGAAAAGGAGATTTTATTATGAAGCAGTTTAAGAAAATTTTGGTAGGATGTCTGCTGGTTTTGGTATTGAGCAGTGTCACAGCCTGCGGCAACAATGATGATCGGAACAATAATAACACTACCGAAAATGGAAATGAAACCACTGATAAAAATGATTCCAACGGAACCAATGATACCAACGGAACGAATAATACTAATGGAACCAACGGAACCAATGATACCAACGGAACGAATAATACCAATGGTACGAAGGGACCAGTGGACAATAAGAACAATAATGGAACGAATAATGGCACACTGACAGATGATGTGGAAAATCTGGGTGATGATATTGTAGATGGCGTAGAAGATTTGGGCGATGATGTGGAGAACGGTGTAGAAGATATGACAGATGGAAACGATAACAATTCTACAACCAATGATAAGAATTCCACAACAAATAAGAATGGAAACAACAAAGCAAATGGCAAAGACGCCAGCGAGCCTAAAGCTGAAAATCCTTAGGAGAAATATGAAGCGGAAAATGAGAAACGGCATGGCCAATGGGCTGTGCCGTTTTGAATACAACGGGTGGACCGTATTTAGGACAGGGTTTCAAAGGCAATTTTATGTTTTCGGAAAAATAGCTTTACCATATCATCCCAGGCATGCTCTAAGGATTTGTCCATGGAGAACATGTGATAGGAAACGCCTGTGGTGCAGGTAAGCTGCTGATTTTGATATTTTAGATTCAGGTACATACCAGAAATGTCTTCTGAAGAAAAATTGCTGTTTATAGAAGCGATGGTGCGTTTCTGATTTTCACTAGAGAGCTGAAAAACGAATTTAAAAGTGGAAGGAGTTCGTTTCCCTTTGATTATATCAAAGCAGACAGGACGTACGAAGGAAAAGGGAATATATGGTTCCTGGGATGCTAGGCTATAGGGGGCGTCCTCCGGGCTGAAAAAATCGGCTTTGGCATGTCCATCCAAAAGATAGGTCATACAGGTGGTAATGCTTCCTTCCAGCAGCAAAAAGCTGTCAAAAGTGTCTGTGCGTAAAAATATATTCATAAATTCTTTCACATCCAGAATGGATAGTGCAGTCATAAGAATACCTCCAAGATAAAATAGTATGATTATCATTATATGACGCAAATTGTAAAAACACAAGTACTGATATAGTAGAAAAAAATATATGATTATAGTATAATATCCACTGAGGAGGGACCTGGCAAGTCGAAAAGGAGTCCTTAGTACGAATGGAAACGTACTGGGAAGGAATCATAGATTTATCATATACAGAACAATGGAGGGACATATGGAACAGTCAGAACAAAGATTATTTCGTTTATTGGAAAAAGGAACAAGCGCTGTGATGGTAGTGCAGGAAGCGGTATCCCAATTGGAGGAAGCAGGATTTGAGGAATTGCGCTTTGACAGGCAATGGGGGTTGACGGAGCATGGGAAGTATTATGTGAAACATCATGATACCACATTGTTTGCTTTTACCATAGGAGGACATGTAGGATTCCAAGACGCAGTCCGCATCGGAGCCGCCCATACAGACTTTCCTTGCTTGCGGATAAAGCCCAATCCAGATGTATCTACAGAGGGATATCGGCAGCTTAATGTGGAAATATATGGCGCGCCGATTTTAAATACATGGCTGGATAGACCTTTGAGCATTTCCGGGCGTGTGGCAGTACAAGGGACGGATGTGATGCATCCGAAGATGCATTATCTTTCGGTGGAAAGACCATTGCTTGTGATTCCAAATCTTGCCATACATATGAACCGTGAGGTCAATAAGGGAGTGGAATTGAACAAGCAGACAGATATGCTTCCCATTTTGGGGCTTGTGGGTGAAGAGGGGAAAGAGGATAAGGTACTGTTGGATTTCTTGTCGAAAGAGCTTCAGGTGGAAAAGGAAGATATTCTGGATTTTGAATTGTGGATATATTGTTTGGAAAAGCCTCAATATGTTGGAATGCAGGAAGAGTTGATTTTTTCTCCCAGGCTGGATAATCTTACTTCGGTACATGCATTGTTAGAAGGGCTGATTCATAGCAGTCGTGGAATGGGATTGAATGTGATAGCTCTGTTTGATCATGAGGAAATTGGCAGCCGGACCAAACAGGGAGCGGGTTCTGTATTGTTATTGAATTTGTTGGAGAAGATTTATAGGAGTCTGGGAAAAACAGATACACAGAGGATGGAAAGCCTGTATGATGCTTTTTTCTTGTCAGTGGACGTGGCCCATGGGCTGCATCCCAACCAAATGGGAAAAATGGATATCACCAACAAACCAGTGTTAGGTGGGGGAATTTGCATCAAGGAGGCATGTTCTCAGTCCTATGCAACGGATTGTGAAGCGGTGGCAGTGGTGGAACAGATTTGCAGGAAGGGAAAGATTCCATATCAGAAATTTGTAAACCGTTCAGATATGGCTGGCGGTGGAACCCTGGGGGCCATTGCTTCTGGTCTTGTGCCAGTGCGGACTGCGGATATTGGCGTGCCCATTCTTGCCATGCATTCCGCAGTGGAAACCATGGGAAGGGCGGATAGAAAAGCATTGACAGATTTGCTTACTGCTTTTTTTCAGGCTTAGGTTTGATATTTTACGGGAGACACTACACTAGGTTACCCCCATTGCCAGAAAAGGAAGGTAATTGAAAATGAAATGGATAAGGAGAAAAGTGGTAGGAGTATTGCTGCTTTTCATGGTTGGTGCGCTGGCGAATGCATGTTGCGTAGATGATGTTCAGAAAGCTTTATATGAGACGATGGAGTCTGAAAGTGTTGATACCAAAGAGAGTGGGAAGCAGGCAGAGTCTCCGGCTGTGGATACCAAGGAGCTGGAGGAGCCGCAAGAAATACAACGGGAACAGATTTCCATTGGAAAATATGCATATGAGCATTTGGATGAACAGGGTCAGTTGATATATGATGAGATGCTTACGGCAATTTTGAACCATGAACAAAAGATAAAGCTTTCCACTACAGATTTGGATTTGATGCGTCAGGCTTATGCAGCAGTCTGTGGAGATTACGGCGGGTTATTTTGGGTGGAAGGCTATGTGTTTACCAGATACACCAAAGGGGAAGAGCTGGTAAGCCTGGAATTTGCACCGAAATATACCATGGCAGAGGAAGAACGAAGGATTATTCAGACCCAGATTGATGATATTGTAGAGGTATGGCTTGGAGGAATTTCTTTTAACAATACAGATTATGAGAAGGCAAGGTATGTGTATGAGCTTCTAGCGTTGAATACAGAGTATGTAAAGGATGCAGCAGACAGCCAGAATATTATCAGTGTGTTTATCAAACGACAGACGGTATGCCAGGGTTATGCATGCGCCGTTCAGTATCTGTTAGAACAATTGGGGATTCAGAGTGTTATTGTAAGTGGTACGGCGTTGGGGGATGCCCATGCTTGGAATTTGATCCGGCTGGACGGGGAATATTATTATATGGATGCCACCTGGGGAAATAATGGATATCGGAACGGTGAGGGGAAGGAGACATCGTTCATTGATTATAACTATATGGCTATGACTACAGAAGAGATGCAAATGGGGCATGTGCCAGATCAAAATATGGTATTGCCGGAATGTACGGCAGTGATGAATAATTATTATATCAGAGAGGGAACCTATATGGAGGAGTGGAACCCAGAATTGATGGGAGCAATTCTTTCCGAAGCCTGGGTGCAAGGACGGGTAGTAACCTTGCGGTTTTCAGATGATACCTTAAAGAAACAGGCATTTCGGTATTTTATTGAAGAGGGCTACATTGCAGATTACTGTGACGGAATTACTCAGATTAATTATATTGAGGATAATATGTGGAAGGAAATTAGCTTTTGTTTTAACTGACAGGACAATGGAAATTGGAGTAATAAAAAGAGAAAAGGGGGTTTTCAAACAGCAGTATTTATGTTAATATTAAGTAGTATTCAAAACTACATCGCAAAATAATAACATACATATAAAGTTATTTTAAATATGAAATGTAGTGTAAAATGATACTATTTAGGAGGAAGAACATGGACTATAAGATTGTAGTAGACAGTTGTGGGGAATTGCCGGAAAAGCTAAAGAAGGATGGGCATTTTGAATCAGTGCCACTGGAGATTTTTGTAGATGACTATCATATTGTGGATGATGAGACTTTTGACCAGCCTGAATTTTTAAAAAGAGTGGCAAAGAGCCCTAACTGTCCCAAGTCTACTTGTCCTTCGCCAGAACGTTATGTGGAAGCTTTTGATTGTGAAGCCAAGCGCGTTTATGTGGTGACTCTCTCTTCCCAGCTTAGCGGTTCTTATAATAGTGCAGAACTGGGACGGAACTTGTATCTGGAGGAAAAGGGGGAAAAGCAGATTCATGTATTTGATTCCAAATCTGCTTCCGTTGGGGAAACGGTGATTGCAATGAAGATTCAAGAATGTGAAGAAGCAGGATATTCTTTTGAAGAAGTAATTGGAAAGGTGGATGCATTTATTGCAGGACTGAACACATCTTTTGTGTTGGAGACATTGGAAACACTTAGAAAAAATGGAAGATTAAGCAATATTAAGGCATTTGTAGCAAATACGCTGAATATTAAGCCAGTGATGGCGGGAACTGCCGAGGGAACGATTTGCCAGATTGGGCAGGCGAGAGGGATTGTGAAAGCAGTAGATAAGATGATTACAGACCTGGTTGCCAAAACAGTGAATCCCAAGGAAAAGATTCTTGCAATTTCCCACTGCAATTGCCCAAAAAGGGCGAAAGAGACAGTGGAAAAAATTAAGAAACTGGCTGAGTTTCGAGAAATTATTGTAGTTGAAACTGCTGGAATCAGCAGTATGTATGCCAGTGACGGGGGCATTATTATCGTGGCTTAAGAATAAGGGAACCATATAATCCTATTTTCTGATCGGGTTATATGGTTCCTTTTGGATGGCGTATCATTCTTCTATGTATGCTGCCTTATCCAGGGCTGACTGTATTGCGTTTAACAGTACCATGGAGGTATATTGGTTGTCATCTCCGTAAGAAATATTATCTAGGGATTGTTTGTCATAAATTTGTTGGGTAATGTTATCCAGTGTGGGCTGCATGAGAGGATACATAGCAGCGGTGGATTCATCCAGATTTACCAGTGTAATAGAATTGATATGGCTATCATCTACCACGACCTCCACATCTATGGCGTTATCATTTAATTGTATGGAGGAAGTATATACCCCCGCCGTATATTTCATGGTTTCTTTTGTGGCCTTGTCTTTGTCATCCGGCAGGAACATAAAGATTAGCAGTATCACCAGCAGAATTCCAAGTATGGCGAAAATGGCTGTGTAGACTACTTCTTTCAAATGCAGAACAACAATTTTTGTTTTTGAACTCACAGGATTCCTCCTTAATCTCTCTTTGAACTACTATATGAGGAGAAAAAGTAAAATATTCATGGTAGTAACAGTTCAGCCCTTTCAGCTCTGGAATAAAGCAATGTAGAAAACCAAAAGGGCTGAACTGTTACTCATGGTGAAATTTTTGGTGAAATTTTTTATAGAAAACTATTGACAAAAAAAGAAGTATATTGTATTATGTACAGGAAGTGCGATAGTGGCGTAGTTGGTAACGCGCGACCTTGCCAAGGTCGAGACCGCGGGTTCGAGCCCCGTCTATCGCTCTATTTGATAAGAGTTGTAAACTTCAAGGTTTTCTTGAAAGACTGGGGGGTTTACAGTTCTTTTTTTGTTTGAAGAGCCATTGATTTTTGGTCGACCATAATATATAAAATAATTGCAGTTAAGGAAACGCCTAACAAGTAACTTTTAAAAAGTGCCAAAAAATAAGGAATCCTTTCCTGGTTTGTAGTAAAATTAAGGTATCCAGTCAAAATGATACCAAACAAAATCAGGAGGATTCCTTATGTCTAATTAAATTCTATGATATGATTTGTGTTCCGATTGGCAAAAATCTTTCCACCGCCAGTTGTAAGATTATAAAGGACACTCCATTGGAGCTTGTCGGTGTCACCGTCAAAAACGCCAACATCAGCCAGCAATTGAAGGGCTTGACTTGTCTTAAGTATGCCTTTATTTGTTTCTATTGTGTTTTGTACTTTGTGGTAGCGTTGGAATTCTGTAAAGCCTTCTCCAATATTTAATCCGTCATAGGCAATAAAATTAGAGGCAATTTGATAGTTTTCCTCTGTTTCAACAACACAAAGCTCCTGGTTGATATATTCCACAATGACAGAATGCCCGCTTGCATCGGCAATTAAGTAATGGCAATGGATTCCACCAGAAAAATAGATATTATATTGCTTCAACAATTCAATGGCTTCCTGGACAGTAGCCGCCTGATCAAGCACAAGGCGAATGGCAGTGGTGGTATTTAGCGTTACTTTATTAGAATCATAAGGGCCTTGTGCCTTTGGCACTGCAAGCAAGGCAATTGCAAGACCTTTTTCATTCATTCCATCAAAGGGAAGAAAGGGTGCAGCTAAGGTTAAGAAACGATCTAGGAACAAACCTTCTGGCAAATGGTCCTTGGAATATCCTGCAAAAGCAAGATTGACTGTGGAAACTGAAGCATAGCCATGGTCAGGTGCAGTGTAGAGCTGTAAGGATGGAGCATATGTAAAATCAAAGTTCCTTCCAAACAGAATGTGTCCGTTTTCGTTTTTCGTGACAAAAGCGGTGCACCCGTCACCTGTAACACCCAAATCTATCGGAAATCCTTTTAACAGCCGTTTTGTTACAAAGGCTTCAATCTCCCCATCATTTTTGGCGCCGACTTCCAGAAATTCATCAAAGCCATAATCGCCGTAATAGGTCATTTGATACATGCCGTAATCATCCAACTTTTTCAATGACATAAGGGAACGTAATTCATTCCAAAATAAAATAAGCGTTGTGATTAGAATCATCAGCAATAGGATTCCGATACCGATAAAAATCTGAACGGCTGTTTTGTTCTTTTTTCGTATCATGCTTACTCTGTTGCTTCTTCGGAAGTCAGGGCGCTCATGTAATCACTGATTGCGGTTAAATCCACTTCTGTCTGAGTGGGTGTTTTTTCATTCTGCTTGTGAAAATATCCAAAGGCGGAATACCCAACCCAGCCAATGACTGCGGCACAAACTACGGTGCTGCATACAGCCACAGCCCTGCGTTTTATTTTTTCCCGTTTCATAATCTGTTTGCGGTTTGCTTTTTCTTTTTTATATTGGTCTACTTTTTTCTGACTCATAGCGGTTCTCCTTGTATTTTTAATAAGTGAGAGGTTGTTTGCTCTCAATCTTTTACAGTATACACTATTTTTGTGAAAAAATCTTTAAAAATATCAAAAATAATAAATGAAATGGAATTGATTTTTCCAATATCCTGGAGGCTTTACATTTTTTTTCAAATTGGCTACAATAATTTTAATTTATTACTCCGGCGGTTAAATATCTTTATGAAGGAAATCCATAGTATACAGTAAAGCGTACATGGAGAGGCGTTGGAAGGAGAAACAGAGATGAATTTAATTGCAGCAGTGGACAAGAACTGGGCCATTGGATTGAATGGAAAATTATTGGTGAAGATTCCCGAGGATATGAAGTTTTTTCAAAAGGTTACTACTGGAAAGGTGGTCGTGGTGGGAAGAAAAACATTGGAAAGCTTTCCTGGGGGACAGCCCTTGAAAAACAGGACAAATATTGTCTTGACTACAAACAGGAATTTTCAGGTGAAGGGTGCGTTGACTATACACAGCATGGAGGAGCTTTTCGAAGAGTTAAAACAGTATCGAAGCGAAGACATTTATATAATCGGTGGGGAGAGTATTTACCGTCAGATGGTGGATTTGTGTGATGTGGCTTATATTACAAAAATTGATTATGAATATCTGGCGGATGCCTGGTTTCCAAGACTGGATGAGAAGGAGGACTGGGAGCAGACTGGAGACAGCGAGGAACAGACGTATTTTGATTTGGAATATTACTTTCTGAGATATGAGAGGAAGATGAAAACTTCTGCATCCTAAGGTTACATCGAACTTTTTATTTTGCTACCGTACGAAAATGTGTGTGATAAAATTAAGAGGCGAAAGATTATGGAAAATTTTATTTTCAGTATCAATGTGACAATACCGATTTTTCTGGTGATGGTATTGGGATGGGGACTGAAACAGACGGGAATGCTCAATGACAATTTTGTGGCAGTGGCGAATAGATTTAACTTTCAGGTGACACTGCCAGTTTTGCTGCTTCGGGATATTTCCTCTGTGTATATCCAGGCTGTCTTTGATTTGAAATATGTTCTGTTTTGCGCCCTTGCAAGCTCTGTTTGTTTTTGGGGCATTTGGGGTGGTACGAAATTATGGTTGAAGGATTCCTCCATGACTGGAGCATTTGTGCAGGCTTCCTTTCGCAGCAGTGCAGCGGTGATGGGGCTTGCTTTTATCCAAAATATTTATGGGCAGTCTGCAATGGGCCCCCTGATGATTGTGGGAGCGGTGCCTCTCTACAATATTTATTCGGTAATTGTTCTGACTTTTGAAGGGAAGCAGAATCAAAATGTAGATAAAAGGAAGAAAATTAAGGAGGCTTGCATTAATATCTTGAAAAATCCAATTATCATCAGTATTTTTCTGGGTTTGCTGATTTCTCTTTGGAATATCCGGTTTCCAGTGGTGGTGGATAAAACTATAAGTAGCGTGGCGCAGATTGCCACTCCATTGGCGTTGATTACCTTAGGGGCAGGCTTTGAGGGAAAGAAGGTCCTGGAAAAAATTGTGCCTACGCTGGCGGCATCTTTTCTAAAACTGGTGGTACAGCCTTTGGTACTTGTTCCAGTGGCAATTGCATTAGGGTTTGAAGGGGAGAAATTGATTGGTATTTTGATTATGCTGGCGTCTCCAACAACTCCAAGCTGCTACATCATGGCAAAAAATATGGGAAATGATAGTACGTTGACAGCCAGTATCGTGGTTGCAACTACCTTGCTAGCGTCCTTTACTTTGACAGGATGGATTTTTTTGCTTAAGACGCTTGGAAGTATTTGAAGCTTTCATATTTAAGCTGTCTTCCTAAAATGTAGTATGGTTCCATAAATTATTGGATAAATTTCAATTTGGTTAAGAATGCCACTTTCCCAAAAAGAAGATTTCTGCTACAATAGAGCAGATACTATTAGCAGGAGCCTATGGAAAGTGGCAGAAATGTTGTATTCGATAGAGCATCCGAAATAATGCAGAGGTGAATGTTATGGCGATGGATATCACAGGAAGAAAATTATTTGTAAAAGCATTGCTGGAAGAAGGGGTAGATACGGTATTTGGCTATCCCGGAGGTATGGTAACAGATATTTTAGATGAATTATATAAGCATGAGGAAATAGAGCTGGTGCTGCCACGACATGAGCAGGGATTGATTCATGAAGCGGAGGGCTATGCCAGAGCAACGGGAAAGGTTGGAGTTTGCGTGGTAACCAGCGGCCCAGGCGCTACCAATGTGATTACGGGACTTGCAGACGCCCACTATGACAATATCCCATTGGTGTGCATTACTGGCCAGGTGCCTTTAAATCTCATTGGAAACGATGCGTTCCAGGAGGTGGATATTGTTGGCATGACCCGCAGTATTACCAAGTATGGCGTTACGGTTCGTGACCGGAGAGATTTGGGTAAAATTTTGAAAATGGCATTTCACATTGCCAAGACTGGAAAACCAGGTCCGGTGCTGATTGATCTGCCCAAGGATATCCAGACAGCTTTGGGGCCTTTGGAATATCCAAAGGAGGTATTTATCCGTGGGTACAAGCCCAATGAAAGTGTACATGTGGGACAGTTGAAAAAAGGTTACAAGCTGCTGAAAGGGGCGAAAAAGCCTTTGTTTCTCATTGGAGGAGGGGTTAATATTGCAAAAGCCAATGAGAAAATGTTAAAACTGGTGGAACAGACCAAGGTGCCTGTGGTAACTACAATTATGGGAAAAGGGGCTATTCCCACCAATCATCCTTATTATATTGGAAACAGTGGAATGCATGGAAAGTATGCGGCGAATCTTGCAGTTGGACAATGTGATGTGCTGTTCTCTATCGGAACTCGGTTTAATGACCGGATTACTGGGGATTTGAATGAATTTGCTCCCAATGCCCAGATTGTTCATGTGGATATTGATACCGCAGCCATTTCCAGAAATGTAGTGGTGGATGTGCCGATTGTTGCGGATGCGAATTTAGCATTGGAAAAGTTGTTAGAATGGGCAGAACCCCAGGCAACAGAGGAATGGCTGGCCCAGATACGGGAATGGGATCAGGAAAATCCCCTGGAAATGCGTAGAGATAAAGGCATGACGCCACAGATGGTGATGGAGCACATCAATGTCCAGTTCCCAGAAGGGATTATCGTGACAGATGTGGGGCAGCATCAGATGTGGGCGGCTCAATACATAGAACTGGATGAAAAGAAGCAGTATATTACCTCCGGGGGCCTTGGCACTATGGGCTTTGGATTTCCAGCGGCTATTGGAGCGAAAATTGGCTGTCCAGAGAAGCAGGTGGTGTGTATCACCGGAGATGGCGGTATGCAAATGAATCTTCAGGAATTGGCTACTGCCATGGCTCAGGGAACCAATGTGATCGTATGTATTTTGAACAATTATTATCTTGGCATGGTACGGCAGATGCAGCAGCTTTTCTATGGGAAACGCTATAAGGCCACGTGTTTGCGGCGGCGGAAAAACTGTCCCAATGACTGTAAAGGGCCGAATCCAGCCTGTCCTCCCTATGAGCCGGATTTTGTGAAGCTGGCAGAAAGCTATGGAGCTTTGGGGATTCGCGTTACGAAGGAAGAGGAGATCGCCTCTGCCTTTGAAAAGGCAAAAGCGAGCAATGTTCCGGCGCTGATTGAGTTTATGATTGCGGCAGAGGAAATTGTGCTTCCTATGGTAAAGGGCGGAAATCCCATGACAGAAATGATTTTAAAATAGGAAAGGGGAAAAGAGAATGAAAAACAGGTGGATTGCATTGTATGTGGAAAACCAGGTGGGCGTCCTGGCCAAAGTTTCTGGTCTTTTTTCTGGTAAATCCTATAATCTGCAAAGTCTGACTGTGGGAACCACAGAGGATGAAACGGTTTCTCGTATGACAATTTGTGTTACCAGTGATGATATTACCTTTGAACAGATTAAGAAGCAATTGAACCGGATGGTGGAAGTAATTAAAGTAATTGATTTAACAGATATGCCGATTCACATGAAAGAAATCTTGTTTGCAAAGGTGAAAAACTGCTCTGTGGCAGATAAAGCAGAGCTGTTCCAGATTGCACAGGTATTTCAGGTGGAGGTGTCAGACATTGGAACGGACAGTGTACTTTTGGAGTGTAAAATGACCGAGCGGAGGAACAATGAGCTGATTGATTTGCTGCGAAGCAAATACAAGGAGATTGAAATTGTCCGAGGCGGAGGAGTGGCCATTGAATCCATCAGCACTTCCTGTGCAGGAAGATCGGAGTATTTCCGGTTGTCCCATCAGCGGAAGGCTACATAAAGGAAGAACCTATTTTCTCCTGCCCCATTTGTCAGAGAAAGGAGTTTGCAATTATGCGAAAAGTATTAGTTGTGGTAGATATGCAGAAGGATTTTATTGATGGCTCATTGGGAACGAAGGAAGCCCAAGCCATTGTAAGTCCTGTCATAGAGAAAATGAAATCTTATCAAGCATCAGATATTTATGTGACCAGGGATACTCATGGGGAAAATTATCTGGAAACAGCAGAAGGAAAGAAGCTGCCTGTGGTTCATTGTGTGAAGGGAACGGAAGGCTGGAAGCTGCACCCGGAAATTGAAGCTTTTGTGGAGCCTTCCCATATCATTGATAAGCCTACCTTTGGTTCCTTACAGTTGATGGAATTGCTTCAACAGGAAAACGAGAAGGAGCCTTTGGAGATAGAATTGGTGGGTCTGTGTACGGATATCTGTGTGGTAAGTAATGGACTTTTGCTGAAAGCGGCAATGCCAGAAGTTACGATTCGGGTAGATCCTTCCTGCTGTGCGGGTGTTACGCCCCCATCCCATCAGGCGGCATTGCTTACCATGAGTATGTGTCAGATTGAGACGGAATAAGTTTTTATTCCTGCCAGCAATGAGCCAAGCAGCCGCGCTGGCGCGGATATTTGACCAGGGGCTGTCGCATTAAGAAATTTTGCACCAGATATAGAATATTAAATAGCCAAGTATATCTATATCTGGTGTCTATGCCCTTTCCTGGGACAGTTCCGATTTTTAACAGTTCTTCCGGTTCGCCCTGGAGCAATATTATCTTGCTAGTATTTCTATGATTTCTCCCACATACATAGTGTGAAAATTATTTTCTTCCTTGCCGGAATACCACTTTTCTTTGAGTTCTGGGTTGAGAAAATGAGCTTCTGTGATGGGAACGGCTGCCATTTTTTTACAAAGAACAATGAAATTTCCTTCGTCCACAAAGGGAATGTTGTCCCTGAAATTCACATTTAAGCCGGCTGTTTTAAATTTGTCTTCTACCCGACCAGATACAACACCAAAGTATTTCAAATCATTCTTAAATTTTTTGTCAAAAAAGCTACAAGAGAAGTATTCTCCATTGTCGATAAATTCTTTGGTATACCTGTTTTCACGAACAAAGATAAAGGCTGTGTTCTGTCCCCAAAGAACACCGAATCCTCCCCAGCTTGCGGTCATGCCATTGACTTTTTCCTGATTTCCAGAGGTGATGATCATCCACTCCTCTGCCAGCTTGGTAAAAGGATTTAATTCTAATAAATCAATTGGATAAGGTTGAAACTGATGCATAATTAAGACTTCCTTTCTAATTGCTGTGATATTTTGAGTATACATTATTTTACCACAGTTAAGATATGCAGAAAAGTTATTAAAGTAACAAATATATATAATAAAAAGTTATGGGGGATATAAGCTCGGAGAATAATCTTGACAGTTTTGTAAAAAAGTATAATAATTGTAAAAAAGTTGCTTTCCGAAACACCAATGCAGTGCAGCAGAGTGGGGTATTTTTAAATAAGAAATCACATCTGTCAATCGAAGAAGGCTTTGTGGGAGAGTACAATGTGGAACAGGATGGAGGAAATATTATGGATATTAAATTTGTAAAAAGAGATATGTTAAAAGAGAAGCCAGATCAGAAAAATCTTGGATTTGGCAAATATATGACAGATTATATGTTTGTGATGGACTGGGATAAAGGGCAAGGCTGGCATGATGCAAGGATTGAACCTTATGGTCCAGTTTCTATTCATCCGTCCTGTGTGACCTTGCATTATGCACAGGAGACTTTTGAGGGATTAAAAGCATACCGTACCAAAGATGACAGAATCCTTTTGTTTCGCCCGGAAATGAATGCAAAGCGTATGATTACTTCCAATGAACGTTTGTGCATGCCGGGAGTACCAGAAGATATGTTTGTGAAAGCAATCGAAGAATTGGTAAAAGTGGAAAAAGACTGGATTCCATCAGAACCGGAAACGTCTTTGTATATTCGTCCCTTTGTGTTTGCTACCGAAGCTTCCTTGGGGGTTCATATGGCTATTTCCTATAAATTCATGGTTATTTGCTGTCCAGTAGGGGCTTATTATCCAGAGGGAATTAATCCGGTAAAAATTTTGGTAGAGGATGAATTGGTACGTGCAGTCAAAGGCGGAACAGGATTTACCAAATGCGGAGGCAATTATGCAGCTTCTATTCTTGGACAGGTACGGGCTGAGGAAAAAGGATGTACCCAGGTGCTTTGGCTGGATGGTGTCAACCGGAAATATGTAGAGGAAGTTGGAACCATGAACATTATGTTCAAAATTGCTGGTGAGATTTATACAGCGCCCATAGAGGGAACAGTACTTGCTGGCGTAACCAGGGATTCCATCATTCATATTTTGAAGGACTGGGGCTATAAAGTAAATGAAACCCATTTGTCAGTGGATGATTTAATGAAAGCTGGACATGACGGTACATTGGAAGAGTCTTTTGGTACTGGAACTGCAGCCGTTATCTCTCCAGTTGGAGAATTTGTATATAAGGACGATGTTGTTACAGTAAATGATTTTAAAATTGGTGAACTGACACAGAGATTATACGATTATCTTACTGGTATCCAATGGGGAAATGAAGAAGATAAATATGGCTGGACACGGGAAGTAAAATAATAAAGCTAGGAGATAAAATCGGTAAAAAGAGTATTTGAATTTTCTTTTCATAATTTATTGTTTTTTAAGAAAAAAGTAGGATGGATTTAAAGATTTTTTCACAAACTAATGTTAATATAGTAGTGTAGAAAAAGAATATTTCATGAACGTAACATACAAAAGGGGAAAGAAAATGAGAAGAAAACAGGATGAATTTGCAGATTTTAATGGAAAGAAAAAGAGGGGAAATATGTTTGTGATTGCTGCGGCAATTCTGGCAATCTGTTTTAGCGGCATCTTATATGCAAGGAAGCTTCAAATGGATACAAAGTATATAAGCATGTACACAGAAGAATATAGCATTGAGAGTAAGTTTTAATTTTGCTCTGCGGCTCCTTTATCGGGGTCCGCAGAGCATTTTAATTGATGGAACCTTTTCTATAATTTTACATAAACTATAAATAAGTGTAGAATTTCAGAGGTGTTTATGCAAAATCAACAATTGCGTGCAGCACAAATTGACCATGTGGATAACGGTACCATGAAGGTGCAGGTAACTTCTGCAGTAGGAATGGTTCCGGTGGAAAATGCTAGGATTACTGTTTCCTATACAGGGGACCCGGAAAGTAAGCTGGAACAAATTTCCACGGATACAGATGGACAGTCGGAGGTGTTGACCTTGGCAGCCCCACCCTTAGAATATAGTATGGAACCGGAGCAGCCAGTGCAGCCTTATGCAGAATATACCGTGGAGGTAGAGGCGGAGGGCTACCAGCCGGTCAGCATTGAAGGAGTAGATGTATTTTCGGGAGAATTATCTTTGCAGAATGTAAGGATGGAGCCTTTGGAAGTATCAGAAGAGGACTTGAAGAATATTGTAATACCTGCAAATACATTGTTTGGAAATTTTCCCCCTAAAATAGCAGAAGCGGAAATTAAGCCGATGGATGAAAGCGGGGAGATTGTATTAAGCAGGGTGGTGATTCCAGAATATGTGGTAGTCCATGACGGAACGCCAGGGGATTCTACAGCAGGGGATTACTATGTAAAATACAAAGATTATATTAAAAATGTGGCTTCCAGTGAAATCTATGCAACCTGGCCCGATAGCACGATACGGGCAAATATTTTGGCAATTATGTCCTTTACGTTGAATCGGGTGTATACGGAGTGGTACCGGAACAAAGGCTATGATTTTACGATTACTTCCTCTACAGCCTATGACCATAAATGGGTGTATGGAAGAAATTATTTTTCCAGTATTTCCCGGGTGGTGGATGAGATGTTTACCAATTTTCTTTCCAGACCCAATGTGAAACAGCCAATCCTAACCCAGTATTGTGATGGCCAGCGTGTTACCTGTCCCAACTGGCTGAGCCAATGGGGATCTAAGTATCTGGGGGATCAGAATTACAGTGCGATGGAGATTATCCGTTACTATTACGGCGATAATATGTACATCAATGAAGCAGAAGAGATTTCTGGTATTCCAGCTTCCTGGCCCAGGGAAAATCTCCAGATTGGTTCCAGAGGAGATAAAGTGCGCCAGATGCAGGAACAGTTAAACCGTATTGCCCAAGTCTATACTTCTATACCCAGAATTACAGCGGATGGCTCCTTTGGACCGGCAACGGAGAGAGCTGTAAAAAGATTTCAGTCGGTGTTTGGCCTGCCTCAGACCGGAGTGGTGGATTATGCCACCTGGTATAAAATTTCGGAAATTTATGTAGGAGTTACCAGGATTGCAGAATTGGTGTGACAGCATAGCAAAAGGGCTGTGAGAATAATTATTGCTTAATACTAGAAAAAGTGAAAACCAGGGCTTTTCGGAGGATATAAATCTTCGAGAAGCCTTTGTTATATTTTTCTGTAAAATACAAATGCTATGTTGTATAATAAGAATGATAAGGGATATATGAGGGGAAAGCGGAGGATGCCTATGCTGATAGAATTGAACAAAGGTATAACAGAATGTTTGTCTAAGACAGAATTAGAGATTGTCCGGTTTATCAATGAAAATGAAGAGCGGATGTCGGAATTGTCCATTGTTGAAATTGCATTTGATACGTTTTCTTCCCCATCTACCGTATCACGTGCCATACGAAAATGTGGGCTCAATGGATTCCATGAGCTCCGATATCGCTTAACGGTAAAGGCGGAAGAAAAGGATATCCAGAATATGGGCGAAGTAATGAATAAATCCTTGGTAGAGGCCCAGCAGGTGATTGAGCATATATCAGTTTCAGGGATATTGGAAATTATAAAATGTATCAAAGAAGCAAGCCGGATTTTTGTATTTGGGAGAGGACTTACCGAATATGTGGCTGAAGAATTTGCTTTAAAATTGCAATTGCTGGATTATAATGCAATGGCAGTCCGGGATCCCAATATTATGAGAAATAAGACAAAGCGGCTTAGGGCAGATGAGGTGATTTTTAATTTTTCACTGAACGGCATGACAGAAGAATTGATTGAGTCTTCCAAAAATGCAAATTTGTGCGGAGCAAAAGTGCTTACCTGTTGTTGCAACGACCAATCACCCTTGCTGGAATTATCCGCCTGCAGCCTGGTAGGGTTTCGGCATAGTCATAAGGCAATCAAGGATTTTGAAGTGTCCTCCAGAGTGCCCCTTCAAATTATGGCGAGACTAATTATAGATTATCTAACATCATATGAATAGCATCTATGCTTAAAAAGGATGAAATCAGTTTTCAATTTTGGAAAAGATTTTCATCTTTTTTTATTGTAGAATGAAGCCATCAAAACAGGAGGAGGAGAGAGATGCTGTATACATTAACAACAAATCCAGCAATTGATATGAATGTTTCAACTCGAGGAATTGTTCCAGGGGCAGTGAACCGTACCTTTGATACAGTCTATACGCCAAATGGAAAAGGGTTGAATGTAAGCTTCGTGCTGAATCATTTCGGGGTGCCATCCAGAATACTTGGGTTTTTTGGTGGATTCTCGGGGGATTATATCGTAAGCGAGTCCCAGAAAAAAGGAATAGAAGTGTTGCCAGTTATGGTAGAGGATACCACAAGAATTAATATTTTTTTAAATGACGGCACACAGGAGTTCAAGTTTGTGAATGAAGGCTCTTTGGTGACAAAAGAAAATCAGACACAAATGTTAGAACAGCTCCGTAGCCTTACAGATATGGAATATTTATCCATAAGCGGCAGCCTTCCCAAAGGGATTACACCAGAGTATTATGAGGAAATTTTGTCTATTTGCGCAGAGAAAAAAGTAAAAGTGATTTTAGACATCAGCGCTCCGAAATTGAAGGAGCTGTTAGTATATCGTCCATATTTGATAAAACCAAACGACGAAGAGCTGGAAGAAATTTTTGGGCTTACTGTTGGGGGTGGGGAAAATATTGGGGAAATTATGGATGTATTACATGAAAAAGGCGCGCAGAATATATTACTGACACTTGGAGCGCATGGATCATATTTTTCCAATGGTGAGACAATCTATTATGCAAGTGCACAGCCGGTTCAACTGAGAAGCTCCGCTTGTGCAGGGGATTCTGCCCTTGCAGCATTTATGAGCGTTTGGCTGGAGCATCCAGAGGGGATAGAGGAGGCTTTGAAAAAATCAGCCGCCACTGGAGCAAATGTTGCCGAGAGCGATGCGATTGGAGATTTGAAAAATGTGGAAGCCTATATGAAGAATATAGAGGTTAGAAAGGTGAGATAGAAAAATGGCAAAGAAGATATTAGGCGTTACCGGATGTCCCACCGGGATTGCACATACATTTATGGCAGAGGAAGCGTTAAAGAAAGCTGCTGCGGAATTAGGATGTGAAATAAAGGTTGAGACAAATGGAGCAATTGGAGTAGAAAATGCTCTGACAGCAAAGGATATCCAGGAAGCGGATGCCATTATTGTGGCATGTGATAAAAATGTGGATTTGGACCGCTTCAACGGAAAGCCAGTTTTAGAGGTTTCCGTTGCAGACGGCATTAACAAGGCCAGGGAACTGATACAAAGATGTATGGATGGAAATGTACACATCAGACAAGGAAGTACAGCACATAGGAAAGAAGAGCAAGAGGATTTATCCTTTGGGCGTCAGATTTACAAGCATTTGATGAATGGTGTGTCTCATATGCTGCCCCTTGTGGTTGCAGGAGGTGTTTTAACTGCCATTTCATTTTTATGGGGAATTTATTCTTTTGACCCAGAATCAACCCAGTACAATGAAATTGCCGCATTGATAAAATCTATTGGCGGATATGCCATGGGCTTGATGGTTCCGGTATTGACAGCATTTATTGCCCAGTCCATTTCAGGAAGACCTGGTATGTTAGCAGGCTTGGTTGCAGGAATGATCGCATCTGAAACAGGGTCAGGATTTATTGGAGGCATTATCGGCGGATTTTTAGCAGGATATTTTGTACTCTTCCTTATCAGGGCTTTTCAGAAAATGCCAAGACAGTTAGAGGGATTAAAGTCAATTTTTATGATACCTATTGTATCCGTAGGGGTTACTGGGGCAGTTATGGTATTGCTAGGAGGTCCTTGCTCAGCCCTTAATAACCTGATGATGGATTTCTTAATCAATCTCCAGAATTCCAGTCCAATTCTCCTTGGAGTTGTAGTTGGATGTATGTCTGCATTTGATATGGGTGGCCCGGTAAATAAGGCAGCTTATGTAACAGGAACCATGCTTTTGGGACAGGGAAATTATCTGTTTATGGCAGGAGTTTCAGCAGCCTGCATTACACCGCCATTGATCATTGCGCTGGCAGCTACTTTTAACAAAAACCGTTTTACCAAAGATGACAGAGCGGCAGGCTTGATAAACTATGTGCTTGGATGTACACACATTACAGAAGGAGCGATTCCCTTTGCAGCAAAAAATCCATTGAAGGTAATTCCAGTGTTGATGGTTGGTTCTTCTATATCAGCAGTATTGTCTTATATGATGAAAATCGAAGTGCCTGCACCTCATGGCGGATTTTTGATTCTTGGATTGGTAAATAAACCTTTGCTGTGGGTTGGATGTATTTTGGCAGGTTCCGCAGTAGGAGCTGTATTGTATGTTCTGGTGACGCCAAAGGTGCATGAGGAAATTGCTGAGGCTGCAAGTGTAGGAAATGCGGTGCAAACAGCTAGGACAGAGATGGAAACCTCAAAGAGCCTGTATCATGTAAATACAGTTACCTTACAGGTAAAAGGCAAAACCAAAGATGAAGTAATTGAGGAAATGGCGTCTTTACTTGAGAAAGATGGAACCCTTATAGATAAAGCAAAGTTTAAAAAAGCGATTTATGAGAGAGAAGAAATGTCAACAACAGGAATGGGCATGGGAATTGCGATTCCCCATGCAAAGACAAGCGCAGTGAAGGTTCCAAGGGTAGCAGTAGGAATCTCCAAAGAAGGATTTGATTTTGCCTCTGAGGATGGCAAGCCAGCACATATGGTATTTATGATCGCAACAAGTGAAGCTGGCGGAGACCTGCATTTGAAGACACTGGCAGAATTATCAGGAAAATTAATGCATGAGGAATTTGTTGACAGCCTGATGAATGCAAAGACCAAGGAAGAAATTATCCGCTTGTTAGAAAAGAAAAATAACTAATCGGGAAATGAGGAGGAAGTTGCTATGGCATTGGTAACAACAAAACAATTATTGTTAGACGCACAAAAAGGCGGCTATGCAGTAGGAGCATTTAATGTGGAAAATATGGAAATGGTACAGGCAGTGGTAGCAGCGGCAGAAGAGCTGCAGTCACCAGTTATCCTGCAAACCACACCTTCTACCGTAAAATATGCCGATTTAGATTTCTTTTATGCGAATGCAAAGGTGGCAGCAGAAAATGCAAGTGTTCCAGTTGCAATGCATCTTGACCATGGAAACAGCTTTGAGTTAGCCATGCGCGCATTGCGGGTGGGTTATACATCCATTATGATAGATGGTTCCCATGACAGCTTTGAAGAAAATATAGCAGTGACAAAAGCAGTGGTTGACGCTTGCCGCCCATCTCATGTGCCGGTGGAGGCAGAGCTTGGAAAAGTGGGAGGCAAAGAGGATGATTTGGATGGCGGAGAAGGAGGTGGATACACAGTACCTTCTGAGGCGGCAGAGTTTGTAAAGGCTACAGGAATCGATTCGCTGGCAGTTGCAATTGGGACGGCTCATGGCGTGTATCAGGGAACTCCCAAGCTGGATGTGAACCGTTTGAGTGAGATACGGGAAGTGGTGTCAATTCCCCTGGTACTGCATGGAACCTCCGGTGTTCCAGATGATGCAGTAAAGGAATGTATTAAGCGGGGCATCTGTAAAGTGAATTATGCCACGGATTTGAGAATTGCATTTTCCAACGGCGTGAAAGAGATTTTAGATGCAGCTCCAGATACGATAGACCCTAAAAAGTATAATGCTTGTGGAAGGGAATATGTTAAGGAATATGTAAAGAGAAAAATGGAAGTATGTAATAGTGTAGGAAAAGCAAATAGGGGATAATTGCTGACATGGACATACCAAAAACGGATGCAGCAGCCAAAAGAGTCATGTTATGATGTGGAGTAATGTGTTTTGTTCCAATTGACAGGAATAGGAAAAAAGGGTAAAGTGGAGAGGTAGATACACCAGAAGATTTGAAATGTATAGGGAGGAAAACCGTATGGCAGATTTGAAAGGAACAAAAACGCAAAAGAATTTAGAAGCGGCATTTGCCGGAGAATCCATGGCAAGAAATAAGTACAGTTATTTTGCCAGCAAAGCAAAAAAGGATGGATATGTGCAGATTGCCAATATTTTTGAAGAAACTGCGGCAAATGAGAAAGAGCATGCAAAGATGTGGTACAAGCTGTTGAATGATGGTGTTGGAACCACAGAAGAGAATTTGAAGGCTGCTGCTGATGGGGAAAATTACGAATGGACGGATATGTATGCCCAGTTCGCAAAAGAAGCAAGGGAAGAAGGCTTTGACCATATTGCAGAATTGTTCGAAGGTGTTGCTAAGATAGAAAAAGAACATGAAGAAAGATACCGTAAGCTTTTGGATAATGTAACTGGCAAAAAGGTATTTTCTAAGGAAGGGGATGTAATCTGGCAGTGCGGCAACTGCGGACATATTTGCATTGGAAAGGAAGCGCCAGAAGTGTGTCCGGTTTGTGCACATCCCCAGTCTTACTTCCAGGTGAAAGCAGAGAACTATTAAAGTCAAATACAAGATCAAAATGGTGGATTTTTCCTTTGATACAGAGCAGCCGTAAGGCTGCTCTTTTTATTCTATAGGAAAGACCTTGTCACGCTAACGCGTGAAAGTGTCTTCCTATAGAATAAAAAAGCTCTTATCGCACTGCGGCGGGTATGAAATCTGTCGCAAAGCGACCCGCCGCAGGCGGAGAATCCTGCTTTGCAGGATTCTTTCTTGTTTTTGTAAAAAAATACTCGAATTTTGAATCTTTTCTTGTATAATTTGCTGAAACATAATAGAATAGAAGAATAGTAAATGTGCTGTATCAGAAAGAAAAAGGAAGGGTGTTCATGAAGGAGAAAGAAAAAAAGGGGATTATATCTATTCGAATGAAATTATTAGCAATTATTGTGCCGATTGTGGTTTTGTTGATGGTTGTATTGGTGTTAATCGCTTACCGTACGTCAGCAGGAATTATTGAAAATTATTCTAGGAATCTTTTGCAGTCATCCGTGGGGAACCAATCTTCTCAAATAGAAGGATGGCTGAATGAGAACATTGAGGCATTCCAGGCAGTAAAAACGGCATTGGAGAACATGAAACCAGAGGAACATCAGCTTCAGATTATTCTGGATAGTTATTATAATTATAATTCAAATTATCCCCAAGGCTTGCATATTGCGGACGAAGATGGGATGTTGTTTCAGGCATCGGAATCCTTGATAAACGAAGCAGACCCCAGGGAAAGCGCCTGGTATCAGGAAGGACTTACTCGGGTAAATATGGCAGTGGGATCTGCTTATGTAAATTCTCAGGGGGAAAATGTCATCAGTGCATCTGGCATTTTAGATGATGGATCTGGGAAGACGAAAGTCATTTCTGCAGATATGACTCTCGATCGTATTTCCATTATTGTAAATGGATTTATCGAAATGAAAAAAGCGGAATCATTCTTGGTGGATGGCAGAGACAATACAATTCTTGCAAATCGTGACAGCTCGCTGATTTCTACGAAAATAGGTGAGGAGGGCAGCGATGCCTTTCAACAGAAGGTGGGAGAAAAAATTTCTAACCAGGATTATGATTTTGCTGTCTTAGAAGGAAATATGACCGTATTTGAAAAGGTGAGTGGAACCGACTGGATTTTAGTTTCTTATATCCCAAAAGAGGTTGTTATGGCAGATTTAATCCGGCTGCGTACAATTATGGTGATCATCAGTGTGATTTCCATTTTGGTTTTGTGTTTGGTGATTGAGCGTGTCACTCATATTGTGATTAATCCGGTGAAGAAGCTGACAGCGGTGATTACTGCTATGACAGATGGTGATTTTACAGTAAATGTAAGCAGTAAAGGAAATGATGAAATTGCGGTTATGAGCCGGAGCGTAGAACGGTTTATCCATTCCATGAAAGAAATGATTGCTTCTATGGGCGATATATCAGACAAGCTTGGAACCCAGGCAGATGCCAGCGACAATGTTTCCAGGCAGATGCAATCCGCTGCAACGATTCAGTCAGAATCAATGGGTGAATTGAATTCGACGGTGGACCAGCTTTCTCTGTCGGTATATGAGATTGCTGAGAATGCAACGAAACTGGCAGGAGTAGTGGCAGATACGAAGGTTGACAGTGACCATGTAGAGAATAAAATGCGTGAAACAGTGGAAGTATCCCAAAAGGGAAGAAAAGACATGGAGCGTGTGGGAGAAGAGCTGGAAAATATCCGAATTTCCATTCGCAATCTTGAAACCGCAGTAAATAAAGTGGGGAAGGCGTCAGGAGAGATTGTAACGATTGTTCAGATGATTGGAAATATTGCAGAGGAGACAAATCTCTTATCTTTAAATGCTTCCATTGAAGCTGCAAGGGCTGGGGAGGCCGGACGAGGATTTGCAGTGGTTGCTTCTGAGATAGGGACGTTGGCCAATAATAGCGCAGATTTTGCCGAGCATATTTCAAAGCTAATTGATGAGGTGAATGCTCTTGTATCTGATGCAGTGCACCAGACTGGTGATAGCGCAGAAGACATTGGAAGGAGCAGTGAGTTAATCCATACGGCAATTGATACTTTTGAAAAGATTTTTGGAAATATACAGGAAACCAATGAAATGATTGAGCATATGGTTGGAAAGATTAATGAAGTGGACGAGGTAGCAGCAAATGTGGCAGCGATATCAGAGGAACAGGCGGCAAGCTCTGACGAGATTCTTGCCACTTCAGAAAATATGCTGGAGCAGGCAAAGGGAATTGCAAAGAACAGCGCTTATGTGGCAGAGGAATCCAAGAGCCTGACATCTTCTTCGGAGGAATTGGCAAATCAGGTAAAATTATTCCGGATTTAAGGAGGGGTTGTGATGAAAAAAAGAGTAGGAATGCTGCTTTTGGCGGTATGGATTATGGTTTGCTTGTGTGGGTGCGCCGGACAGGAAGGTTCTCAGGCAGGTGGAAATGTAAAGATTTATTTGTCACTTTCTTCCTCAGATACATTCCGTACTGTATTAGTCAATAGCGCTAAGGAGACAGCGGAAAAAAATGGCGCAACATTGGATGTGCATGAAGCGGAGGATTCCATTGAGGTTCAGGTAGAGCAGATCAAGCAGGCAGTGGGAGAGGGATATGATGTGATTGTCTGTTCCCCAGTAGATGCAGATACGGCGCTGGAATTGGAAGCAATTGCAGGAGATTTGCCCATTGTGTTTTTTAATAGTTGTCCAGATGATTCTCATCTGGAAGCAGATAAATATATGTATGTTGGATCTGACGAAGGGGTTGCCGGGCAGTATCAGGCAGAATATATTTTAGACCAGATGGCAGGGAAGAATGAAATCAATGTGGCAGTTATTACAGGGCCAAATAACCATTCAGCCACAGAAGGCAGAACAGGGCAATTGAAGAATACTCTGAATCATTCTGGGAAGAAGATTAATTATGTGTTTCAGGACCATGCGGACTGGGATCAGGCAAAAGCAGAAAAATATTTTGATGTGTTCCTAAGGACAGGAAAAGAATTCGATGTGGTGGCATGCAATAATGATGCGATGGCTCTGGGAGTTATTGATGCTTGTAAAAAGAATGGGATTTCAGATGCTGCCATACTGGGGATTGATGCCACGGCAGACGGGTGTGCCGCTATTATTGCAGGGGATATGGAATTTACCGTTTACCAATCAGCAACCGGACAGGGAGAAGCAGCAGTGAAGGTGGCAATGGCTCTTGGCTCCGGTGGGTCTACAAAGGAAATAGAAGGCTTATCGGAGGATGGTAAATATGTGTGGGTTCCTTTTGAAAAAGTGGATCGTACAAATGTAGAGAAATACCAGTAAATTCTTAATGCAGATTGTTTGAACGTTGGCAATTGCGAAACTGATATAATCTAGACGTTTTGCAATTATCTATTATTCTATAGAAAGAAAAGGAGAGAAAAATAATGGTTTATGAGTTAAATAATGAGAGATTAAGTGTTCAATTTTCCACTATGGGCGCAGAGATGACGTCTTTGAAGAGTAAAAAAACCGGACAGGAGTATTTGTGGCAGGGGGATCAGAAATATTGGGGGCGCCGCTCACCTGTGCTTTTCCCCATTGTAGGGCGTTTGCGAGAAGATAAATATATTTGTGATAACAAGGAATATCATATGTCCCAGCATGGATTTGCAAGGGATATGGAATTTGTCTGCATTTCAGAAAATAAAGAAGAAATCTGGTTTGCATTGGATGCAACGCCCGTGACCCGGGAAAGCTATCCATATGATTTTCGCCTTGAAATCGGATATCGGTTGGAGGAGGATACGGTTACCGTAATTTGGAAAGTCATAAACGAAGAAAAAAGTCGGGAGATGTATTTTTCAATTGGGGGCCATCCAGGATTTATGTGTCCTTTGAAAGAAGGGGAAAAGCAGAGTGAATACAGTATCTGTATGGATCAGACAGAGGTTTTGTTTTCCAAAGCTAATTTGGATACAGGATTAATGTATAATTACAAAAATATGATGACTTTGCCTGGAGGCAGGCATTTGCTGACGGATGGTTTTTTTGACGAGGGAGCCTATATCATAGAAGATTATCAGGTAGGGAAAATTTCTTTGGCAGATGCAGAGAATGTACCTTATGTGACTGTAACGTTTCAGTCTCCGTTGGTAGGAGTCTGGTCGCCAGAGAAGAAGCAGGCGCCTTTTGTATGTATTGAACCCTGGTATGGCAGATGTGACCGGGAAACCTTTTCAGGAACCTTAAAGAATCGTGAATGGGGCAATAAACTTGCACCGGGAGCAGTATTTGAGCGGTCTTATCAAATCAAGATTGAACAGCAGGATGGGAATGAAAGACGTTAACTTTGTATATACTAAGGAAGAAACACAGGAAAATGCGTAGCAAAGGAGTATATCTTATGAATTTTTTTAAGTGTAAGGAATGTTGTAGCGTAGCAATGGAAATTGTGTCAGGAGAACAGGAAGGAGCAAAGGTTTTTCAGGAATTGCTAGCCAATACCACAGATGCTTCTGGAGAAAAACATGTTCCCCTGGTGGAGAAAAAGGGTGATACGATTCTGGTGAAGGTGGGGGAGCTGGAGCATCCTATGTTGGAAGAGCATTATATTATGTGGATTTATCTGGAGACGAAGCATGGTGGGATGCTGCGAAAGCTTACCCCTGGCGAGAAGCCGGAAGCGGAGTTTCAATTATCTTCTGATGATGAGCCAGTGGCCGCCTATGAATATTGCAGCCTCCATGGGTTATGGAAGGCAGAAATTCGCTAATTAAAGCGAATAATCTATGCTTGGATACGCAGGAAATACCAAAGAGTCATTTGTGGGGACAAACTGGCATTTTCCTTGGTATCCAAATAGAAAAAAGCATTAAATATGATCAAATCATTAATTTGGTACAGACATGCTTTTATCCAATAAACTGACATAAGGATATACACGGTGGAAGCCCTCCGCTGCAGAAAAGCAGAACCAGGCGCCGCCGAAAAATAAAAACAGGAACAGGACACGGCGGTAATTTAAAGTGTGCGTTCCTGTTTTTTTACGGTAAGAGTCAATGATTTCTGGAATTGCCAACAGGGAAAATACGAATGGATAAATGGCAAACCGTTCCAAAATAAAATGTTTTGTAATAAACAGGCTGATCAGAAACTGGTACAGGGCACTGTTCAGATAAAGAGTGCGCTGGAACGGGTCTTCCATGCGGTTTCGGAAAAGATATATGAAAAGCCAGTACATGCCAGGCAGGATCACATAAATAAATCCGTTGGCGTTCCAAAAATAGCCGCTGGGATAATTGGCGTATCTTGTGGGAAGAAATGGAGATATCAATGGGAAAATTGAATCAAAGAAAAAGTATCCCACCAAGGTCACAGCCAAAAGGCAGCTTAGCGTTTTTTTGCCATATTTCCAGGTAAGGAGGAAATACAGTGGATAGATAAACCACAAAGAATTATGAAACAGTCCGCCTAGAAAAATAAAAAAGGTATAGGGCAGGAGCTTCCGGTTTTTCAGGTATGGATATGACAGCAGAAAGAAAGCCACAGCGATAGACTGACGGATTAAGTTCATATTGTAAGCCAGGAATTGCAGTGTGATGTAGAGATAAACGCTGACCCAGGGGAGCTTGGAATAACGGTAAACAAACTGCATGGCTGTTGCCATCAAAAACAGATTAACAAACAGCAGAAAAATCTGGAAGGGGCATCCGGCCAGGGAAAAGATTTTAGATACCACATAGTACAAAGGCTCAGTTTGTAGATAGCGGAAGATGTCGGCAAAAGACCACTGGGACACCATTTCATAAAGGTCCCGGTAAGAAAAATAATCAAAGCCGATGGCATAACGGAAGGAAGCCAGAAAAGCAAGCAACAGAAAAGCTGCCGCCAAATAGTAGAGGGTGGTTTTGTTTTTCTGTTTTTTTTCTGTCAAAAAATAACCCAGACCAGTAAGGAGAGAAATTGTAACATAATAAACAGCCATAATAATATCCTTTCTTTTGCATACAGCCACTTCCGAATGCATACGAAAGTGGCTGCGTGTTCTATATTCCATATCTTATGAAGGAGTTGCAGTTTCATAAGTGTAAATACTGTGACAGATGTTGTGTGATTTAATCTTTTGTAATTTTATATGCCAGATGGCATTGATTTCGTAATGGAAATTCTGCTTGCCTTAAGGCAGGCATTTCCATGAAAAATAATGTGTAAAAATTATTCTGTAATGGAAGTTCTGCTTACCACAAAGGTAGGTGTTACATTAAAGGTTGCGCTTTCAGAAACTTTGTCGCCCAAGGTACCTACGACATACATTGCGCCTTCCTGATTGGAATCCAGGATTAAAACATTCATGTGATCTGTCTGGTTGTGTTTTAACCATCTTGCATTGGACAATGTTTCAGGCATTTCGTTTGGAGTTTCTTCCTTCTTTAAACCAATGGCGATCTGGTTTGAGTTAACGGCGCCAGTATCGCTCCAGCTTGTATTTTTCAGCTTGCTGATATCTATATCAGTTTTTGCTACATCAATCTGTACAGGAACATTCGAGTTATTTTTTACGTTGATTCTTGGAGAAATAACCTTGTTCTGTGTGGAAAGACTGTTGCTGATGTTAAATGGAACGAAGGAAGGCATGGTAACGGAAAGAATGGTGGGTTCAATGGTACCAACCATTTCTACCTGTCCAGAACCACCTACGGGAATATCCTTGTTTGAGGTTGCCTCAGCTGCCTGAGCAGTAGAGGAAAGCGTGCTAACAAGTAAGGTTGCGGATAATGCAAGCTGTAAAAACATATTTTTTTTCTTCATAAGTATACCTCCTGTTTGCATCTGTCACAGTATGGATACAGCAAGGTTAGTTTTGCACAGTCAGGGTGATTTGTGCCCCAGTCTGCCCAATGTACTCTGAGGTTTCCTCATCGTAAGCCAGGAAATAGGCGGTGGCGTCATAGGTGCCCTTTTCCAACACTTTATCTAATTTTACGTTTTCGATATAGGTTCCAGGTTTTAAATATTTGGAAGCGTAAATTTCCTCTTCTGTTTTATCTATGACGATGCTGACTTTTATAAGCTTAGCATTGTTTCCAGGATTTTCAATCAGCAGATTTCCCTCGGCGGTTCCATTTAAAAATATAGGGGAAGTATTGATGGAGAATGCAATCATACTGCGGTCTAACAGCGTCTGCAATTCCTTTCTTCGTTCATCCACGTCAACACCCGGCATAATTCCAGTTGTAGCATTGTCATCATACTCCAAGTTTTTGTTATCCTTTTTGGTAAATAAAAAATAGCAGATTCCTATGGTGAGCAAAATCAGTAAAATGACAATTACAACGATCAAAGCTCTTTTTTTTCCTTTACTCATAGAATCTATTCCTCCTTTGTAAAAAATTGTAAGAAAGTTTAAAAACAACTTTGTTGATTTGTCTCATTATATGATGAAAATTGTGCGAAATCAAGGAAAAATAATCGACAAATTTTGATATAATTCGACAATTAGGAAAAAAGGACTAAATTATCAGACAATTAAGAAAATAGTGTAAAAATGGAAAAGATAATTTGTCATGAAAAAAAGAATATGATATAGTAGCATTCAGGAACAGGAAAAGAGGGACTGGAATGACATTGCGAGGATTAATTTTGTCTTTACAGGAAATGAATATCGCAAAACCAGATGATTTGGAACGGTTTGTGATGGAGGATGGGTTGACAGAGCTTTTGGACGGTATTTATCATTATGGAGTTTTGATTATCAACTTGGATATGTTTCAAGTGGACCACCCAGAAAAATTGAAAGTGTTGTTGGAGCTGCATCAACTGAAACCGGAGGAATGCTTGATGCTAAGCGCTACGGATCAGACCTTGAAGCTGGCAGAAGGAATGAAAATTGCTATTGTAGGATATGTGAATCCAAAGCTTCCGACACAAAAGCTGGCAGAGGCAGTTATGGTGGTGGAAGGATTTGAGGAAGTAGATTTCTATTTCCTGGAACGGATGTATCAACGTGTACATGGGATTCCGTGGACTGTGATTGAGACGAAGCGGTGCTTCCTTCGGGAGATGACGGTAGAAGATTTAGAAGGTCTTTATCAGTTGTATCAGGGAAAAAATATTGCAAGATATGTGGATGAATTGTATGAAGACCGGAAAAAAGAGGAAGAATATACCAAAGCTTATATTAAAAATATGTATGCATTCTATGGGTATGGTATGTGGATTGCAGTAGAAAAGTCTACAGGCAATATGATTGGCAGGGCCGGATTGAACAACCGAATGATTCAGGGGAGGCCATCCCTGGAGTTAGGGTATCTTATTGGAGAGGAATATCAAAATCAAGGATTTGCAACGGAATTGTGCCAGGGCATTTTGCAGTTTGCAAAGGAGGGGACCGATTTTGAGGAAATTCACTGTCTCATAGAAAGAGAAAATGAGATTTCGATCCATTTGGCGGAAAAATTAGGTTTTATCTGGCAGGAAGAAATAAAAATCCAGGGGAGGACTATGCAAAGGTACACGAAAACATTGCATTTTTAGAAAAAATTAATTATAATAGAACCTATCATTTCTGATAAAGTATGAAAAAGAGAGAGTTGCAGGATGGATACATGCATGCAGGATGGAGAAATGCATATGGAAGATAGAAAAAGGACTCAATTAAGTGAACAGGAAAAAGCAGTCATGGAAACGGAAGGGTTGATACGAGCTACCAAGGAATTTGTAAGCCCTGAGAGCTTGTATGATGAGTTGATTGCAAGCGTAAAGCGGTATCATCCCTCTACAGATATTTCCCTGATTGAAAAAGCATATAAGATTGCAGATGAGGCACATAAAGGTCAGGTGCGTAAATCGGGTGAGGCGTATATTATTCATCCTCTTTGTGTAGCAATTATTCTTGCGGAGCTGGAATTGGATAAGGAAACGATTGTTGCAGGAATTCTCCATGATGTAGTAGAAGATACCATAATGACAGAAGAGGAGATTGCCAAGGAGTTCAGCCAGGAGGTTGCTCTTTTGGTAGATGGTGTAACAAAATTGGGACAGTTATCCTATGATGCGGATAAAGTGGAGATTCAGGCGGAGAACCTGCGGAAGATGTTTCTGGCAATGGCAAAGGATATTCGTGTTATTCTGATTAAGCTTGCAGACAGACTTCATAATATGCGCACATTAAAATATATGAAGCCGGAAAAGCAGAGGGAGAAAGCCAGAGAGACCATGGACATCTATGCACCCATTGCCCAGCGTCTTGGTATTTCCAAAATAAAAATAGAATTGGATGATTTGTCCTTAAAATATTTGGAGCCAGAAGCTTACTATGATCTGGTGGAAAAGATAGACCTTCGTAAAAGTGTCCGGGAAGAATATATTTCTCAGTTGGTAGGAGAGGTAAAAGAACATATCAAGGGAGCAGGGATTGTAGCTGCTATTGACGGACGCGCGAAACATTTCTTTAGCATTTATAAGAAAATGGTAAACCAGGATAAGACACTGGATCAGATTTATGACTTGTTTGCCATTCGTATTATCGTAAATTCTCTTAAGGATTGTTATGCAGCCTTAGGGGTGATTCATGAGATGTATAAGCCCATTCCGGGACGGTTCAAGGATTACATTGCTATGCCAAAACCAAATATGTACCAATCTTTGCACACCACATTGATTGGTCCCACTGGGCAGCCCTTCGAGATACAGATCCGTACGTTCGAAATGCATCGTACGGCAGAATATGGAATTGCAGCTCATTGGAAATATAAAGAGGTATCCAATGGCAATAAACGAGCGGAAAAGAGTCAGGAAGAGGAGAAGTTAAGCTGGCTCAGACAGATTTTGGAATGGCAGAAGGATATGTCTGACAACCGGGAGTTTATGAGTTTATTAAAGAGTGACCTGGATTTGTTTTCTGACGCGGTGTTCTGCTTTACTCCTTCTGGGGATGTAAAGAATTTGCCCAATGGCTCTACACCCATTGATTTTGCCTACAGCATTCATTCAGCAGTGGGAAATAAGATGATTGGAGCCAAAGCCAATGGGAAATTAGTCAATATTGATTATGTGATTCAGAATGGAGACCGGATTGAAATATTGACTTCACAGAATTCCAGGGGACCAAGTCGGGACTGGTTAAACATTGTGAAGAGCACCCAGGCAAAAAATAAAATCAATCAGTGGTTTCGGAGTGAGTTTAAGGAGGAAAATATTTCCCGAGGCAAGGAGCTGATTGTACAGTATTGTAAAACCAAGAGCATTAACTGGTCAGAATTGAATCAAACCTCTTATCAGGCGCGCATTATGCGAAAATATGGATTTCGGGATTGGGAATCCGTATTGGCGGCAGTAGGGCATGGGGGCTTGAAGGAAGGCCAGATTATCAATAAAATGCAAGAGTATTATAAGAAAGACCATAAAGCAGCTCTCACAGATGCAGACATTCTAAAGAATATGGCGAATGACGGGATGGGGAATGCGGCTTCTTCTGGAAACAAGGAGAAGAATACCCATGGTCATTCTAAGAGTGGAATTGTGGTGAAAGGTGTGGATGATTTGGCGGTGCGTTTTTCCCGTTGCTGCGCTCCGGTTCCTGGAGATGAGATTGTAGGGTTTGTGACACGGGGAAGAGGGATTTCTATTCACCGGACCGACTGCATCAATATTATCAATCTTTCAGAAATAGAGCGGGCACGCCTTTTGGATGCAGAATGGCAAGCAGATGAAGGGGAAGCCGGGCGGTATATGGCAGAAATTAAGATTTATGGAAATAACCGCACCGGACTTCTGGTGGATATCACTAAGATTTTGACGGAGCGTCAGATTGATATCAGTGCCGTTCATTCTAATACCAGTAAACAAGGTGTTGCAACCATTACCCTGGCATTTGAGACAAAGGGGAAGGAAGAATTAACCAGCCTGATTGATAAAATACGTCAGGTAGAAAATATCATAGACATAGAAAGAACCAGAGGGTAGTGCCTCTGGTTTCAAATTAGAAAGGAACATAAGCCCATGAAAGTAGAACATCATTGTGTAGGACAGGTGGCAACCAATTGTTATTTTATGATTAATGAGGAAACAAAAGAAGCGCTGGTGATAGATCCAGGAGATTCTGCCCAGATGCTGGCTGAAAAACTCAATCAGAAAGGATGGAAACCCCAGGCAGTGCTTTTGACCCATGGACATTTTGATCATGCTATGGCAGCAAAAGAATTGGCAGAGATGTTTGGAATTGAGATTTATGCTCATGAAAGGGAAAAAGATACCCTGGAAGACCCACGGAAAAATGTTTCCATCATGGTTGGAAATAAAGACAATTATCGTGCTGATGTGTATGTTAAGGACGGGGAAGTTTTGGAATTGGCAGGTATGGAGGTGAAAGTCTTACATACGCCAGGTCATACCGAGGGAGGCTGCTGCTACTATTTGGAGAAGGAGAAAATTTTATTTAGCGGAGATACTTTATTCTGTCAGTCTGTGGGAAGAACAGATTTTCCAGGAGGAAGCATGTCAAAAATTGTGCGTTCGATTAAGGAAAAGCTTATGGCGCTTCCAGATGAGGTAAAGGTATATCCGGGCCACATGGGGATGACTACGATTGGGTCGGAGCGCGTCCGTAATCCGTATTTATAGAGAGAGGCCAGCATGATTACCGTTTGTTTAAATAAAGAGGATTTTCAATATGATATTCATTCCCTGGTGAAAGCGTTTTATCCAAGAGAAGAAGTGAAGGTATTTGCGGACCGGGAGAAAATCCGCAGATTGGAGCAGAAATGTACACCCTTCTTTCACCTGGAGATTTCTTATCTGGAAGAAAATGGCTCTGGAGAAAAAGACAGGAAAAACCAAATAGAGATGGCTTTGTACCTTCCGCCGATGGAACAGGAATCTGTGATGGAGGAAGGTTCTGGCAGGCACAAGGGATTGGCATATGAGGCAGGGGGCTATATTCAGGCAGCTCAGGCGGCGGTAGAAACAGATTTTTCAGACCGGAAAATGACGAAGGACCGACTGAAACAGTCTTTGTATCAAATGTTATCGGAATATACAAGGCAAAAGCTTCCCTGGGGAAGCCTTACGGGGATCCGGCCAGTGAAAATTTCCATGTCTATGCTGGAACAAGGAAGAACCCAGGAGGAAATTCGAACCTTTATGGCGGATACCTATTTTGCATCGGAGCAGAAAATAAACTTGTGTCTTGAGATTGCAAAGAAGGAACAGGAGATGTTAAGTCAGGTGGATTATAAGGAGGGTTACAGCCTGTATGTGGGCATTCCCTTCTGTCCAAGTATCTGTTCTTATTGTTCCTTTTCCTCTTCTCCGATTAGCATGTGGCAGGAGCAGGTAGACAAATATCTGGATGCATTGGAACAGGAAATTGACTTTGCAGCTTCTGCTTTTGCAAATAAAAAATTAAATACCATTTACATTGGCGGTGGTACTCCCACCACATTATCTCCCCAGCAGTTGGAACGATTGCTGATCAAAATAGAAGCAAGTGTTTCGTTTTCAGATTTGGCGGAATATACGGTGGAGGCAGGAAGGCCAGACAGTATTACAAGGGAAAAATTGCAAGTGCTGCGAGAACATGGAATCTCACGGATTTCCATCAATCCCCAGACCATGAAGCAGGAAACTCTTCGTATCATTGGGCGGCGTCACACGGTAGCCCAGACGAACGAAAGCTTCTGGCTGGCAAGGGAGCTGGGATTTGACAATATCAATATGGATTTGATTCTGGGGCTGCCAGAAGAAACCTTGGAGGATGTAAGAAATACCATGGAACAGATGAAAGGCTTGTCTCCAGACAATCTAACGGTTCATTCCCTTGCCATCAAGCGGGCGGCCAGATTTCAGATGTTCTCGGAAGATTACCAGGGAATGCAGATGAGCAACAGTTGGGAAATGATTGACTTGACGGAAAGGTATGCCAGGGAGCTTGGAATGTCGCCGTATTATTTATACCGACAGAAGAATATTGCAGGAAATTTCGAGAATGTAGGATATGCCAGGCCGGGGAAAGCCGGCTTATATAATGTCCTGATGATGGAGGAAAAGCAGGATATTGCAGCTCTGGGTGCAGGCTCCATTAGTAAGCGGGTATATAAAGATGGACGAATTGAGCGATGTGAAAATGTGAAGAATGTTGCTCAGTATATGGAGAGAATACATGAGATGCTTGAAAGGAAAGAAAAGCTTTTTGGCGGTAGATGATAAAATTTATTTGTGAGGGAATAGAAATGAACCATAATGTATATAAATTCAAGTCTAAAATTTACGTTATTCCAGAAAAAGGCGGAGCATATATTAAATTTCCTTATGATATTCGTGAAGAATTTGGCAAGGGCAGAGTGAAAGTTCATGTAACATTTGATGGGATTCCATACGATGGAAGTATCGTAAACATGGGGGTAAAAAATCCAGATGGAAGTATTTGTTATATTATTGGAATGCTGAAATCAATTCGGGAGCAGTTGAATAAATCAGATAGGGATGAAGTGGAAGTAACTGTTTGTGAAAGGTGATTTTGGGCCTATGGATGGGAAGAAGGAGAAGCATATGGAATTTCGGCCATGTATTGATATTCACAATGGAAAGGTAAAACAAATTGTTGGGGGAAGCCTGAAGGATGAGGGAAGCCAGGCGGCAGAGAATTTTGTATCTGAGCAGGATGGAGCTTTTTTTGCAAAACTTTATCAAAGCTATGGAATACGAGGTGGGCATATTATTTTGCTGAATCCAGTAGACAGCCCCTGGTATGAAGACACAAAAGCTCAGGCCATGAAAGCCTTGGCTGCTTATCCTGGTGGAATGCAGGTAGGGGGCGGAATCTGTGCCGATAATGCAAAAGAATTTTTAAAATCTGGAGCAAGTCACGTAATTGTCACTTCTTATGTGTTTCGGGATGGAATGATTCATTTTGAGAATCTGGAAAAGCTGGAAAGGATTGTGGGAAAGGAAAATCTCGTATTGGACCTAAGCTGTCGCAAGCAGGGCGAGGATTATTATATTGTCACAGATCGGTGGCAGAAGTTTACAAAGGAGAAGATTACAGAGAGGCTACTGGAACAATTGGCAGGGTATGCAGATGAGTTTTTAGTACATGCGGTAGATGTGGAAGGAAAAGCTCAGGGGATTGAAACCAAATTGGTAGAATTGCTGGGAAATTGGGGGAAAATACCTGTAACCTATGCAGGAGGCGTAGGAAGTTTTTCTGATTTGGAGCAGGTGAAGCATTTGGGACAGAACCATTTGCATGTGACCATTGGGAGCGCCCTGGATTTATTTGGGGGTCATATGTCATTTGAGGAAGTATTGGGTTTTTGCAATTACCTATAATGCAAGAAATAGTGCAAGGAGAGAGAGTAATGAAATTTACAAAGATGCATGGAATTGGAAATGATTATGTTTATGTAAATTGCTTGACTGAAACAGTTACACACCCAGAGGAAACGGCGAAATATGTCAGTGACAGACATTTTGGAGTTGGTTCGGATGGATTGATTTTAATAAAACCTTCTCAGAATGCTGATTTTGAGATGGCAATGTATAATGCAGATGGTTCTCGAGGAGAAATGTGCGGCAACGGAATTCGCTGTGTGGCAAAATATGTGTATGATTACGGATTAACAGATCAGACAACGGTAAGTGTGGAAACACTGGGAGGAATCAAACATCTGGATTTGACCGTAGAGCATGGAAAGGTGTCTTTGGTGAAAGTGAATATGGGAGCTCCAGAGCTTTCCCCAGTTAAAATTCCGGTAATAGCCGAAGGAGAGAAGGCAGTAAATATTCCTTTGGAGGTGGATGGAAAGACTTATCCAGTGACTTGTGTTTCCATGGGGAACCCCCACTGTGTTATTTTTATGGAAGAGGATGTTCGAACATTGGATTTGGAGAAAATCGGTCCTTCTTTTGAGCATCATTCCAGGTTTCCCAAACGGATCAATACGGAATTTGTAAATGTAATTGATGAAAATACTTTGCGCATGCGAGTGTGGGAGAGGGGCAGTGGAGAAACCCTTGCTTGTGGAACTGGGGCTTGTGCCGTTGCAGTGGCAGCCATTCAAACTGGAAAAGTGAAACGGGAGATACTGGTACAGCTTTTAGGTGGGGATTTACATATTAGCTGGGAAGGCGGCCATGCACCAGTATATATGACAGGGCCGGCGGTTACTGTTTTTGATGGAGAAGTAGCGCTCCCCCGGGAGCTGCTATAATGAAAAAATGTTGTAGTGATTGTGAAACCAAAGACTGAGCTTTGATGGAAAATAGTTATGGAAAGAGGCGCATATTATGTTTAAAATCAACGAAAATTATCAGAAATTACCAGGAAGTTATTTATTTAGTACGATTGCAAAAAAAGTATCGGCGTTTGCAGAAGCAAATCCTGAAAAAGAGATAATTCGTCTTGGAATTGGCGATGTAACGCAACCATTGGCTCCAGCTGTCATTCAAGCAATGCATCAGGCCGTGGAGGAAATGGGAAATGCAGATACGTTTCATGGATATGCACCAGATTTGGGGTATGAATTTTTGCGAAAGGCCATTGCGGAGCATGATTACAAAGCCAGAGGATGTGAAATTTCAGCAGATGAGATTTTTGTTTCGGATGGTGCGAAAAGTGATTCTGCGAATATTCAGGAAATTTTTGGACAGGAGAATCGAATTGCAGTTTGCGACCCAGTCTATCCGGTCTATGTGGATTCCAATGTGATGGCAGGACGAGCAGGTATCTATCATACAGAAACAGAGACTTGGAGCAATGTGATTTATATGCCATGTACCATGGAAAATGATTTTGTGCCAGAATTTCCAAAGGAGACCCCAGATATGATATATCTGTGCTTCCCCAATAACCCTACTGGAACCACCATTACGAAACATAAGCTCCAGGAATGGGTGGATTATGCCAACAAAGTTGGAGCCGTGATCATTTATGATGGCGCTTATGAGGCGTATATTTCTGAAGAAAATGTGGCCCATTCGATTTTTGAGTGTGAAGGGGCGAAAACTTGTGCCATTGAATTGAAAAGCTATTCCAAGAACGCGGGATTTACCGGAGTGCGTTTGGGCTATACTGTAGTCCCCAAGGAATTAAAATGCGAGGGAGTTTCTTTAAATCAGATGTGGGCACGCCGCCATGGTACTAAGTTTAACGGGGCTCCTTATATCGTTCAGCGGGCGGGGGAGGCCACTTACAGCCAGGAAGGAAAAGCTCAGTTGAAAGAACAGGTGGCTTACTATATGAAGAATGCTGCTGCCATTAAAACTGGATTGAAGGATGCTGGTTATACAGTATTCGGAGGAGTTAATGCGCCTTATATCTGGTTAAAAACACCAAATAATATGACTTCCTGGGAGTTTTTTGATTACTTGCTGGAGCAAGCCAATGTAGTTGGAACTCCAGGTTCTGGATTTGGACCAAGCGGGGAAGGATATTTCAGGCTTACTGCCTTTGGCAGCTATGAAAATACTTTGGCAGCATTGGAGCGGATCAAGAAATTATAGTATTTTTGATACTGCAGATTCTAATTCCTGCCTTTTTTATGAAAATGAAGACGGAATATAGACTCCAGTAAAGCTCAAATGAGAAATTAGATTTTTATAAAGATTCGATATCAAAGTAAGCGTCCAAACTCTGTAGGATAGAAGGGTTGGACGCTTTTGCTAAATTTATAACAGTGGAATTCCATGCTTTTCTGCTTCTTTTACAACTTCCTCTTTCCAAAGGGAGGATTGAACTTCGCCGATATGGGCTTTTCTTAAGAAAAACATGCAGATGCGTGACTGACCAATGCCGCCTCCGATGGTAAAGGGAAGCTTCTCCTGGAGAATGGCTTTCTGGAATGGAAGTTCTGCGCGATTTGGACAGCCAGCTTTCTCTAACTGCTCCAACAGGGCTTGTTTATCCACACGGATACCCATAGAGGAAAGCTCCAGGGCAATATCAAGCACTGGATAATATACCACAATATCTGCATTTAATGCCCAGTCATCATAATCTGGCGCACGTCCATCATGAGGTTCTCCAGAAGATAGTTTATCGCCAATCTGCATGATGCATACCGCGCCTTTTTCTTTTGCAATCCGCAGTTCCCGCTCCTTGGGGGAACACTCTGGAAACCTGTCTTCCAGTTCCTGAGTGGTGATAAAAAAGATATCATGGGGAAGGATTTCCTCAATGTAATCGTACTGGATTGCCATATATTTCTCTGTTTTTCTGAGAACCTTGTAGACATTTCGTACCGTGTCCTTTAAGTAATTCATATTCCGTTCTTCTCTGGAAATGACTTTTTCCCAGTCCCACTGGTCTACAAAAATGGAGTGGATGTTGTCGGTGATTTCATCCCGTCGGATGGCATTCATATCTGTGTAAAGTCCTTCGCCTAGAGAGAAGCCATATTTATCCAGTGCATAACGCTTCCACTTAGCAAGAGAGTGTACAATTTCTGCTTCTTTTTCATTTTGCTCCTTAATGCCGAAAGTTACCGGACGTTCTACGCCATTTAGATTGTCATTTAAGCCGGAAGCTGGATCTACAAACAGCGGAGCGGATACCCGCTGTAGGTTCAGCCGTTCGGAAAGCAGATTTTGAAAAAAATCTTTGACGGTTTTAATTGCAATCTGGGTGTCATGCAAATCCAGTTGAGGTTTGTAGTGATCAGGTATCGTCAAGTGTTCCATAGTGGTCTCCTTATATGTATTTTTTCTTCCGTACTATTATATGCCTGTATTTGTTTTTTTTCAAGAAAGAAGAATTATTTTTTTGATGGCATTTTTTTGATGGCATATAGGATTGTTTGTATGCTACAATGTATGAAAAGATTTGATGTGTGTTTGTGCAGGAAGAAAAGAGGTGGTTTCTAATGGAAGGATTCCATATGACAGATGTGATACAGCAGTTGGAATGGATGGCCAGAATTCTGCTGGCAGGAGTTTGTGGTGGAATTATTGGATATGAGCGGGAAAGCAGAAGAAAAACAGCGGGGCTTCGCACCCATGTAATTGTGGCAGTTTCTTCTGCATTGATGATTATATTGTCAAAATATGGATTTCAGGATGTGACAGGACCGTATGTGCGTGCAGACCCGTCCAGAATGGCGTCAGGAGCAGTAGCTGCCATTGGATTTTTGGGATCGGGAGTTATTTTTTCTCGGAATAAAAATATCAGCGGAATCACCACTTCGGCGGGAATCTGGGCAACCCTGGGGGTAGGGATGGCGGTAGGAGCTGGGATGTATGTCATAGGGATTTGTACCACTGGAATTGTGGTTTTGGTAGAAATTTTTCTTGGGCGGCCAGGAAAGGTATCCCACATTATCAAAGATGTATATGAGATAGAGCTGGATTATCTTTATAATCCGGAATCGGGAAATCAGATGAGCGCAGATATCATAAGAGAACTGGAGGAAACGTATCATTGCAGAATACTCAGATTTCGTACCAGGAAGCGAGGAGAGCATATTCGGTTGGAATTGCTGGTGCGGACAGCAAAGGGAGAAGAATTGTTTCACTTGGCAGAATATGTGGAGAAATATCCTGAGATTTTGAAGCTTACCATATGACAGAAAAGAATGGCTGAGCGTTATTGTTCACACAGGACTTTGCATTCACTGCAAAGTCCGTAAGAATGGGAAAGAGCATGCTGTTGTAAAGCGTTAAAGTCTATGACTTTCCTATAAGATAAAAATATGGATGCGCAGGGTTACCCCAGCGAAGCGAGGGTACTCGTGCGAAATGTTTAACTGATAAATTTTCTTTGATGCATATGGTTTGCCAGATAGCCAAATACAAGGGTCAGAAAGAAAAATTGTATGCTTGCGTTTAGGTAGGGCCAGATGTAATCCAACCCAGTTTTTATGTTCTTTACAGGGCATTGTCCCAGTATTCCAAAAGATAACGCGTCGGAGAAACAGATACAGTATTGGAAATGGGACCAATACAAAAAGGAAAGGTCTAGTGTAACTTCAATGTAGTTGACAAAAAGCATCAGCATGGAACGGATCAGGTTGGCAGAGGGTCGTTGGATATCTGCCATAATAATTAAAATTAGCAAATAGGTGATGGTATCACACATGCTGTAAATAACCAGTCCCATAGAGCACAGTCTCACAACTTGTGGAATTTCTTTTGCCTGAAATCGTGATATGAGAAAACAGAAAAAAAGGGGAAGGAATATTTTTGCGATTGCCAGAAATTCCACAGACTGCCGCCGTTTTTTCCAGTTACTTTGTCCAAATATGTCTTTGAGGCACATAAGAGGGAAAAAAATGAAACGAAAATGCATCAAAAGCAGGCGGATTCCACGAGCCACAGAGAAGTATCCTCTGGTCTCGTCGTATGTTAAAATTTCTTTTATATAGCAAAAGTGTGATTCCCAGGATTTTTGATATATGATTCGTTGGTTTTCCTGAGCCAGCAGTTTGTATTCTTCCTGCCATATTTTATGGATACAGGCGAAACGTCTTTTCTGCACTGTTTCTTCTTTATCATAAATGACAAAATATATTTTGGGAACGTCCATCAGTTCAAACATTTCCGGATCCTGGGTTTTCCATTCGATGAATGCATTTACCATAGAAGCCATTGCGATACGTGCGGCTAGCTCAAATGGAAATCCATAATTGCCGGAGCCGATGATAGGGATGGCAAGAATTTTGATTTCTGTGTGTTGTTTTAAGATATTTACAATTTCACGGTAGCAGGATTCCAGAATTTCGATTCTGGAACTGGAACACGTTTTCGGATACTTTGGTGTGCAATCATATTTTGAACCAACCACATGTATTATGTGTTCACACAGGCCGTAGCCATTTGTTAAAACAGCCTGACCTCTGGGACAGAGGATTTTTTGGTTCTGTGGAAAGCTCTCCTGGATTTTTTGTTCGAAATAGCCTTGTTGTCTAGCATAACCGTCAATGGTTTCATGAACAGAGAGATTGACGCTTGGAGCTTCGTAATTTTTTTCGATTTTTTTTAAGGCAGGATTGGAAGCATTTACAATTGTGTCAATGTCATATTTGTCTAGAAAAGTTTTATCTGCAATGTTTCCTTCAATGATTGCAAACATTCTGCTGATTATCTTAAGTTGTCTCCCCATATAATTTTTAATCTCCCTCTTTTGTTATGGTATTTATTATAGTACTGCCGGGATGAAATGGCAAGATTTGATGTTTCTAAGTTTTTCATTTTTGAAAAACAAAACTGCGGTAATCTTTAAAGCGTTCTGTGATGAAAACCGAATTCGAATTATAAAGCTGCTGCGTTCGGGTGAGAAATGCGCCTGTAAATTGTTGGAAGAAATCAATGTAACACAACCTACCCTTTCCCATCATATGAAAATACTTTGTGACGCTGAAATTGTTATTGGTCGCAAAGAGGGAAAATGGACACACTATTCTATTTCTGAAAAAGGTGTGGAACAAGCAAAGGAATGTTTACAGTTGTTGACTACACTGGATGCTGAATGTGAAAACAAGTCGTGCTGTGAATAGAGGTTGAATACATTACAGATATGCAGAAAGTAATGGAATACGGCGTTATGAGTATGCCTGCCGTTGTTGTTAATGAGAAGGTCGTGTCAATGGGAAAAGTGCTAAAATCTGCGGATGTGGTTGCATTGCTGCATAAGCTGGGATTTTAACAATAGTTAAAAGGAATTATTTTTGCCGTCGGGGATGGGTACTAATTCCAGTGTTAGTAAGGCGATTGAAAGAAATTTATCCAATGCAACCAGACGTTTGGGAAACTTTTTGTTGAATATCCGTTTCATTTCGTCTACATTCTGTTCACAGATCAATCCGTGGTTAGGATAAGAGGCTGCTTTTACATAAGCTTGATAAGGAACACCATTCGCATTTAATGCCGCAGATATGAGGACATTCGTATCAATCAGAACTCTCATGCGTTTTCGTCCTCATTTCTCAATTCTCTTACAAGTGCCATAACATCATCATCGGATATGAGCCCAGACGCTTCCGCTTCGCCAGACATTTCTCCCTGGAGCATTTGCATGGCATAGACAGCTGAATTAACGATACGGACAGTGCCACCCTCCACAATAAAAGATATACGGTCTCCGTTTGTCACGCCTAGTACTTCACGAACATCTTTCGGAATTGTAACCTGTCCTTTTGCCATGACTTTTGCGTTGTCAACAAAAGTATTTGCTAACATATCTTTCACCTCCTGAAATATGGAAAGTAGGGATTTCCCTACTTGTATTATATGTGATTGCCCAGAAAAAATCAAATAAAATTCCTTTGATACATATGGTTTGCCAGACACAAGGGTGAGAAAGAAAATATGAGAAAACAGAAGAATAGGGAAAGGGTGTTCTGCAAGAACACCCAAAGGGAAAGAAAACACAGAAGCAGAAAAAAAGAACATCCTGATAGTCCCTGATAATACTTACATAGGATTGGATAATCCCGAAAACGGGAAATTGTAGATAACTGTGTCAGAAGATTTTCCCACAAGGTTCGAAAGCCTTCCAAATCGGACCATTTTCCAGGTAGTATCCAGAACGGAAATTTTGCTGCATCAGTAAATAGTTCCAGCTTTAGATAGCAGAGCCAAGGGGCCAGACAGAAAAAGTATGTCCATCTGGCGGCGCAGGATTGCTTCAAACGTAGAAAAAAGAGCGCCAGGATACACAGAAAAAAGAAAAATGTAATTAAGGCAACCAACCATTTCAACAGCTTCACGTCAATTTTGACATCACTTGTTTGAAAAAAGTGTTGGATTCTTTGAGCGTTCAGGGCGTTTCTCTCATGAATGATGGAAATGGCTATGTCTTCCTCAAAAGAAAAGTCTGAGCCAACAGTCGGTTCATTCACAGTGGTATCAGAATGAGAGGAGGAAGAGGTATCGCTAAATCCTTTAGGAATGGAAGGATTCTGCCCAAGAAACAGAATGGGAGTTTCACAGGGAAGAATGTGCTTTATGATATAAGGAGTCTCCTGATATACAATATGTTTGCCCACAGCCTGATGGGAACCAAACAATGCGGCTGCCAGTTGGGTGGATACGATACAGGACGGTTCGCTGGTATGTAGATAGAGCTCTTCTAGTCTATTTCCGCTTAGTTGGACGATATATCCAGACGCTTTGCGGGATAATTCCTCTGAATGTAGGTTTTGCTCTTGACGGATGCGAAAGGTTTCACAGTCTATTCCCTGGGATTGTCCTTCCCTTACCAATCCTTGGGCGGAGGAAGGATTGGAAGAAAAAAGGTAGGCACAATCCTCCTCCCAATCTTGGCATTCTTTAAAGTTGAACTGGAATTTGGTAAAACTAAAGAGGAACAGGAGACCAGACAAAAGCACTCCTAAGTATTTATAGATGTTAACAGCAGTTATTTTTTGATGATTCATAGGTATCCCCTTTTTAAATATGTTCTAATCTTCAAGGACTCGTATGCGGTCCCCATCTTTTATGGTTTTACTTGCATTTACAATAATGAAATCTGAGGAGGAAAGATTTCCTTCTACTGCCGCATACTGGTCATTTTTTTCTAAGACAGTGACTGGTACGTATTCGGCGGTTGTTTGTATGCCGAGAATGGTAGACTTCTCTTGGATTCTTATGACAAAATCCCCAGATTCACGGCTGTACAAGGCCGACAAGGGGATACAGCATGGATAAATCTTGCTCTCCCTTGTGATATCTAAAACTGCTTCCTGGGCTTTGGAAATTTCGTAAGAATCCAGATCGGCAGTAATATGGAAGGCTTCATTTTCTTTCTGGGAAACGCTGCTGATTTTTATATGCTCCAGAAGGCCAGGCTCTTCTTGCATTTTAAGAGTTCCCTCTGTTCCTGCCTCCATGGATTGGCCTTCCATAGGGGTGAAAGTACCTTCAAATTGGAAGGACTGGGCAAAGTCCGCCAGAATCATTACTGGTTCTTGGGAAGTCATGCTTCCTGTGGAAATCGGGCATTCCAAAACCTGGCCATCATATTCTGAATAAACGTTACCCTCTGCTTGGCTAAGCTCTTTTAATGCCTCCAGGGTACGGCTAAGGTTTGCTTTTTCTATCTGCAAAAGAGCAGCAGAATTATCTTTGGTTAGAGGTTGCCTAGCATCTTCTATCTGACGGGCGGCAGTCTTCAGGGAGTCATCCTGGGCGGCAAGGGCGTCCTCGTACTGTTTTTGTTTTTCCTGGCAGAGTTGTTCCAATTCCGACTGTTTTTTGGTCCATGCGTCCATGGGATCTTCGGTGGGCGGTTGAGGGTCGTTGGTTGTTTCAGATACATCAGGCTTTTTTGTATCATGGAGCGTTGATTCATTTTGGTCATTTTCGGATTCCAATTCTACCAAGGTTGGTTTCTGGATTCGGTGGAGATGAAGTTCGTTTTTGGCATTTTCCCATTCCAGATAAGCTGCGTTGACATCAGATTGTGAAGTATTTGCAACGTCCGTGTAATCTTCTTGTGCTCGGCTCAGCGCCAGTTCTTGTTGGCTGGCCTGGTTGTGCCAGGCTTGTTCCAAATTTTTGATTTGCAGGTCAAGCTTTTGTATTTCTTGCTCCGTTTGCTGAGTGACTGTCTGTAGGTTGTTTTTATCAATGGAAAAAAGCAGGTCTCCTTTTTTTATCATATCATTTTCCTGCACCTTTACCTGTGAAATCCGTAGGTTTTCCTGGCAGTAGACAGCATAATTTTCTTTTGCCGTAATGCTGCCTTGGATTTCCAGAGGATATTTTAAACTCATTTCTTCCGGGGAAGAAACGGATACCTGGGGTATCATAAAGGAATCTGCTGCCCTGGATATTATGGTAAAAGCAGCCATTGCCATTAGGAATAGAAAGATAGCGTTATATTTTTGAAAGTGAATCAGTTTTGGAATAGGGGGTTTTAATTTCATGGGTAGTTACCTCTTTTCTTCATTTTTCAGAACCATTGTGCCAATGCCTTTTTGCAGCTCTTCCTTTTCCAGAAATGCCAGGACGCATACAGGAAGAAGTACAAGAAAAGAAAATACAAAAATATACTGGGTATTTTCCGGGGTTACGTTGGGCAGAGAAAGGGAAAACGGCCAAAGTGCAGGCGTTTTTAAAAAGAGCAGAGGCTGCTCCAGAAGGTTCCAATATTCCAGGATCCCAAGGAGCAATGCAGCTTTTATACCAGGCATGGCTAGTGGGACGCCCATGTGCCAGAACAAGCCGAATCTGCTGCTGCTGTCCATAGAGAAGGCTTCAAAGATTTCCTCAGGTATTCCGATGAAATAGCGGTAAATTAGGAACACAGGAAAGGTGGAGCACACGGCTGGCAGGATAATAGCCCAATGGCTGTCCATGATTCCCAACTTATCAATGACAATGTAGCTTGACAGCATTGTAACCTGAAATGGCAGCAGCATCAGGATGGTATAAAGGTAGAACAACAGGCTGCTGAGTTTTCCCTGCCATCTGGAAAATCCCCAGGCGGCAGGGACAGAAAACAGCAATTGCCCAATGACAATAAAAAATGTCAACTTTACGGAATTCCAGAAGACAACGTAGAATTCTGGTGTGTCCAGCATGACTTCCAAATAGCCTTTCAATGTGGGGAAGGATGGGAGCAGCACAAAAAACGTCTGCCCCTGTTCTTCAAAAATGCCTTTCAGGCAAAGGGCCAGCTCCTCCCTGCTGCTGATAGAGCCGATAAATAGGAGGAATACTGGGAAACAGGAAAGAATGCACAGTAATATTGGAAAACATAAGGATAATTTTTTAAGAACCGCGTGAATCAAAATTTTCATCTCCTTTTCTGGGTAAGATTTCTTTTTTGTCATCTTATCACGGGTCATTTGCAAAGTCCTCTAAGAATTCTCTAAGCCGTGGAGAATTCTTAGAGGACTTTTAGAGAATATTTATGGTATTATTAATAAGCAACAAAGCTCTTGCAGGAAGCGGAGCTGGTAGGAGGATTGTCATGAGAATACTGCTGGTCGAAGATGATACAAGTTTAACAGAATTGCTGCTGTACGGGTTGGAGGAAGAAGGATTTTCGGTTGATATCTGCCATGATGGATATGAGGGATTATTACTGGCGTTGCAAAATGTTCACGATATTATTTTACTGGATCGGATGCTTCCAAACCTGCCAGGGGAGAAAATATTAAAACGTATGCGGAAGGATGGAGTGAATACGCCTGTGATATTTATCACGGCTTTGGGGGATTCCATGGAAAAAATCAATGGCTTGGATTTGGGCGCCGATGACTATCTGGTAAAGCCTTTTGATATTGGAGAGCTGTTGGCGCGCATCCGCAGCGTTATGCGAAGGACGCTGTCTTTGCGTTCTCATCTTTTGCTTCAATTTGGAGATATTTCTTTTTCGGAGAGGGAATCGAAATTGATTTACAAAGATAAGGGTTATATTCTGCCCAGACGGGAGGGCGAGCTTTTTGCTTATTTTCTTCGGAATCCAGATCAGGTTTTGACCCGTTTGCAGATTATTGGAAATGTGTGGGGGCCAGAGGCGGAAATAGAGGATGGAAATCTGGACAATTATATCTATCTGTTGCGGAAAAGGCTGAAAAACCTTCATGCAGAACTGGAAATTGTAACTGTCCATCGGCAGGGATATCGTTTGACCATAAAGAAAGGGACTTGATATGCTGCGAAATATTCAAATCAAACTTTCTTTGCTCTGCTGTGGGATAACGGCTTTACTGGTACTTGCGATTGTTTTATGCTGTCTCAAAATTTCTGAAGAAAACATGTATGGTCAGGAAGAAGCGCTTTTTTTCTTGAAGGCAAATGCGGTTTCCTATGAGCTGCAAACCACAGAAACAATCAGCATCAATTGGTATATGAGAAATGGAGGCGCAGAAGAAGAAATACTTTGTCTGGAGGTAAATGGCGTGTTGTCTACCCTTTCCGATGTGGTTCTCACAGAGTCAGATCGTATGATTGTAGGAGAAGTGAAAAAATATATCGAGAAAAATGGTATTCTGCCAATGAAGGGAATGTTTTTTTGGGAAATGGATTATTTTCAATATGGAAAAGGAAAACAAGGATTTCTGGTGATGTATGGGACAGTTTCCAGACAAGAGTCTGAGATTACATATTTATATCTGTACAGCCTCAGTTCTTTTTGGCAGAATGCGAAGACGCAGCGTATTTGGTTTTTGGCAGTCTGGCTTTTTTCCATACCCATGGTCTATCTATTTTCCTGGTGTTTTACTGCTCGTGTATTGCAACCGGTATCGCAAAATCAGGAGAAACAAAAAACCTTCATTGCGGTTGCTTCTCACGAATTGCGTTCGCCTTTGGCAGTCCTTAAAACAGGTCTGTCCATCTTGAAAAATAAGCCTGATACCCATAGGAATACCAGGATTTTTTCATTGATGGATTGTGAAATGTCCAGGATGGAACGGTTAATACAGGATCTTTTGTGTCTGGCAAAAGTGGAGCAGGCCAAATTGAGTATTCAGTTTGAGACTGTGGAGCTGGGAGATTTGGTAGAGGGAATCGGTGAAAAATATGCTGAAATAGCCAAGGAAAGAGGAATTTTCTTTTCTTTTTTCAAAGAGGAGGGATATGATTATGGCTGTATCTGTGATTTTCAAAGAATTGAGCAGGTAGTAATCATTTTATTGGAGAATGCATTGTTCTATACGCCTGCGGGACAAAGTGTGTCGTTACGCTTGTATCGGCAAAGGAATAAGCGCTGCATTCAGGTGATAGATACGGGGGTGGGGATTTCGGATGAGGAGAAGGAGAAAATATTTGATAAATTTTATCGGGTGAGCGCTTCCCGTAGTGATAAGGAGCATTTTGGGCTGGGACTGTCCATCGCAAAGGAAATTTGCAACAGCCACGGTGGAAAAATTTTGGTTAGCGATACGAAAGGAGGCGGAAGTACATTTACCATAAAGCTGCCTGTGAGACCATAAGACAGAAGTGTATAAAATATGGGGAAAAGGCAGACTGTGAAAGATGGAAGATTTATTGGAAAACATCTTTTCTTTTTAAGGAAAAGGTATTATAATAACAGCGTAGAATTTTATCATGAAACGGGGAAGCGAAATGCTTCCCCTTATATGCTGTTTTAGGAAAGGTTTTTTACTGCGAAGCATTAAAGTGATCAGCCCTGAGATGGCACAAGCAATAAGAAAGAGAAAGACGACAGATAAGCTGCCGTAGATGGAGGAGACATGCAGATTATTATTGTGGGTTGTGGAAATGTTGGGACAACTCTGACAGAACAATTGAGTAAAGAAGGACACAATATTACAGTAATAGACAGAGACGCCCAAAAAGCTGAGTCAGTGGCAAACCGATTTGATGTTATGGGCGTTGTGGGAAATGGTGCCAGCTTTACGGTACAGAATGAAGCAGGAATTGATGAAGCTGATTTGATGATTGCAGTTACCACCTCGGATGAAGTGAACCTGCTCTGCTGCCTAATCGCTAGAAAGGCAGGAGGGTGCAATACGATTGCCAGGGTGCGTAATCCTATCTATAATCGAGAGATTGCTTACATTAAAGAAGAGCTGGGATTATCTATGGTAATTAATCCAGAGTATGCAGCAGCCAGCGAGATTGCCCGTCTGTTAAAATTTCCTTCTGCCATTAAGGTAGATAGCTTTGCAAAGGGAAGAGTGGAGATTTTGAAATGCAGAATCGGGGAAGGGTCGGTACTAGATGGCCGCCCGCTAACTTATATTTCCAGCGGACTCCATTGTGATGTGTTAATTTGCACCGTAGAACGTGGAGAGGAAGCATTCATTCCTTCTGGTAATTTTATACTGAGGGAAAAGGATGTTATTTCTGTTGTAGCGTCTTCCAGGAAGGCCAATGATTTTTTTCGGAAAATTGGAATGGTCACCAACCGGATCAAAAATTGTATGATTATTGGCGGTGGGGAAACTACATATTATCTGGCGAAACAGCTTTTGCCCATGGGTATAGAGATAAAAATTATTGAACAGGATAAAGAACGATGCAACGAATTGAGTGAGCTTCTTCCCCAGGCCATGATTATTCGTGGGGATGGGACGGAGCGTAATCTTCTGTATGAGGAGGGAATGCCAAAGGCCCATTCATTTGTGGCATGGACGAATTTGGATGAAGAAAATATTATGCTGAGCCTTTTTGCAAAAAGTGTGTCAAAGGCGAAAACCATTACGAAGGTCCATAGGATTTCCTATGATGAGATTCTTGACAGCATGGATCTGGGCAGTGTGCTTTATCCAAAGAATATCACAGCAGAATATATTCTTCAGTATGTACGTGCCATGCAGAATTCCATTGGCAGTAATATTGAGACATTGTATCAATTGATTGAGGATAAAGTAGAAGCATTGGAGTTTAGGGTCCAGGAGAAATCAGCTCTAGTGGGAATTCCGCTAAAAGAATTACAGTTAAAAGAAAATCTCCTGATTGCCTGTATCAACCGGAGAGGAAATATTATTACACCCGGTGGACAGGATACAATTGAAATGGGCGATACAGTAGTGGTAGTGACTACAAATCAGGGGTTCCATGACCTGAAGGATATTTTGAAATAGGCGGAGGAAATGGTGTTATGAATTATTCGATTATCAGATATATTCTCTGCCGGGTGTTGGAATTTCAGGCATTGTTTTTGTCTCTTCCTTGTATTGCAGCAGTCATTTATAGAGAAAAAGAAGGCTGGGCTTATGGGGCAGTACTGGCGGGCTGTTTGATCCTTGGCGTATTTGGAAAAATGAAAAAGCCACAGAGTACTGTATTTTATGCAAGGGAAGGGTTTGTGACGGTATCTTTAAGCTGGATTCTTTTGAGCTTGACCGGTGCGCTGCCCCTGTTTTTATCGGGAGAGTTTCCCAGTTATACAGATGCATTGTTTGAAACAATCTCCGGTTTAACCACTACTGGAGCAAGTATATTGAGCGATGTGGAGGCTCTTTCAAATTGCAACTTGTTCTGGCGAAGCTTTACTCACTGGATTGGCGGAATGGGAGTATTAGTCTTGATTCTGGCAATTCTTCCCTTGGCAGGGGGATATAATATGCATTTAATGCGGGCAGAAAGCCCAGGCCCTACCGTTGGAAAGCTGGTTCCAAGGGTTAAAAATACCGCAAGAAACCTATACAAAATGTATGTGGTTTTAACAATCGTCCAGATTATTCTGCTTTTGGTGACTGGAATGTCTCCTTTTGAATCTATGACCTTGTCTTTTGGTACAGCAGGTACGGGAGGATTTGGGGTATTGAACAGCAGTATCGGATCTTATCCCATGATTTCTCAGGTGATTATTACGATTTTTATGATCCTGTTTGGTATTAATTTCAATGTATATTACTTATTTTGGACGAAAAAACCTTTGCAGGCATTGAAGCATGAGGAAATGAGGTACTATCTTGGTATTATTTTGACAGCAGTTTTGGTGATTACCATAAATATCAAGGGAGGGTTTACATCTTTTCTGGAGGCCCTTCATCATGCGGCTTTTCAAGTAGCTTCAATTATGACAACCACAGGGTATTCTACGATAGATTTTAACCAGTGGCCAGAGTTTTCCAAGTTTGTGCTGGTTTTATTGATGTTTATTGGCGCCTGTGCAGGAAGTACTGGTGGAGGTATTAAAGTATCTCGAATTATAATTATGTTGAAGCTGGTAAAAAATGAATTGTCCTATTTGATTCATCCCAAACGCGTGCGTCAGATACATTTTGAAAAGCATGTGGTAAACAAAGATGTGTTACGTTCAATTTCCGTGTTTTTTATTACCTATGCAGTTGTTTATGGGGCTTCTGTGTTGCTCATTTCTCTGGATGAGTTGGATTTTACTACTAATTTTACCGCAGTAGCAGCGACATTGAATAATATTGGTCCAGGACTGAATCAGGTAGGTCCAGCGGAAAATTTTGCGGTGTATTCCCAACCTGCAAAGTATGTATTGATGTTTGATATGTTGGCGGGACGTTTGGAGCTGTTTCCGCTTTTGCTGTTGTTTACTCCCTCTACCTGGAAGCGTCGGTAAAAAAGGAGGAACAAGACATGCGCCAAATGGAATTTAAGATGGAACGAACAGGGCTGTTAAAAGAAGGAGATGTGCTTCCGGTTACAGAAGGGAAGCTTCCTACTTCTTATTACTATACCCTGGGCAAAGCTTATGCTATGTCAGCAAATTATAGTTTCAGTGAACGCTTGAAGTCCAAAAAAGGAACTGTAGTGAAGATACATGAGACGCCGAAAGGCTTTTTTGTGACAGTAGAATTTGAGGAATAGTAATTTGAAGAATGAAGGTTTGAGGATAGGAATGGAGTCAAGAGTAGCCATTATTGGTATTATTGTGGAGGAAGAGTCTTCAGTGGAAGCATTAAACCAGATTCTTCATGAATATGGTTCTTGCATTATTGGTAGGATGGGGATTCCCTATCCCAAAAAGGGAATTAATATTATCAGCATTGCAGTGGATGCCCCACAGGATACCATTAGCGCCCTTTCTGGTAAGTTGGGGAAATTGAAAGGAATCAGCAGTAAAACGGCATATTCAAAAGTGTAGAAGGGAAGAAGGAGGGAAGGCTGTGAGTTTAAATCATACACCTTTAGGGAACCGTGTTCATATTGGTTTTTTTGGAAGGAGAAATGCAGGGAAATCCAGTGTGGTAAATGCAGTGACAGGACAGGAGCTTGCTGTGGTGTCAGAAGTGAAAGGAACCACTACAGATCCGGTGCAGAAGGCTATGGAGCTGTTACCTCTGGGACCTGTGGTGATTATTGATACCCCTGGGATTGATGATGAGGGAGCATTGGGAGAATTGCGCGTCAAAAAGACGAGGCAGATTTTAAACAAAACGGATGCGGCGGTTTTGGTGCTGGATGGAATTTATGGGATGGCAGAGGCTGAGCAGGAGCTGATTCATTTGTTTGAGGAGAAGAAAATCCCATTTGTCCTTGCAATCAATAAAACGGATTTGTTGGAAGAAGGAATCGGTAAAGCGCAAAAGGATGAAAGGCTCAAAGTATACTGGGAAAATGGAACCTGCATTTCAGTCAGCGCAAGGACGGGATTCCATATTCAAGAACTAAAGGAGAAAATTGCAGGTCTAACGCTCCAGGAGGAGTCGTCAAAAAGAATTGTGGGAGATTTGATTCGGCCAGGAGACTTTGTAGTTCTGGTGGTTCCTGTTGATGAGGCGGCGCCGAAGGGAAGGCTGATTCTTCCCCAGCAGCAGACCATCCGTGATATCCTGGATGCAGATGCTGCTGCGATTACAGTAAAAGACAATGAATTAAAAGAATTGCTGCAGCAGCTAGGGAAGAAGCCGTCCATGGTAATTACAGACAGTCAGGTGTTTGGGAAGGTTTGTGCAGATGTCCCAAGGGAGATTCCTCTTACTTCGTTTTCTATTTTGTTTGCCCGGTATAAAGGCAATTTACAGACGGTAGTGGGAGGAGCGGCTGGGATTGAAACGCTGCAAGAGGGAGATAAAATACTGATTTCTGAGGGATGTACCCATCACCGGCAATGTGGTGATATTGGTTCTATCAAGCTGCCCAATTGGTTGAGGGAATATACGAAAAAGCGCCTTCAGATAGAGCTTACTTCAGGGACGGAATTTCCAGAGGACTTGTCAGAGTTTCAACTGGTTATTCATTGCGGCGGCTGTATGCTGAACGAGCGAGAGATGAAGTATCGGTTAAAATCCGCTGCAGAACAGGGAATACCTATGACAAATTATGGAATCGCAATTGCATATATGCAGGGGATTTTAAGACGGAGCGTGGAATTATTTCCTGATGTGCTGGCTGAACTTCCGAAGGGGGTTTAGGAAAATACTTTCACGCATATAAAATAATCTTGGGAGCGGGTTACATCATTGAAAGATAAGAAATATATCAAGACTATTATTTTACACCGATTTTTTCGAAAAATGCTTTGGGCGGCCCTTGTATGTATGATTGGACTTGTGGCCTGTCTTTTTCTTGGAAAGACGATTCTTGGATCATTTGTCTGGTATGGAAATGAAAAAGCATATCCTCTTATTCATTGGATTTCAGATAATCAGGGCCTTTTTGTATGTTTTATGTTTTTGGCAGGGCTTGTGGTAATTGGAATCTTTTACTGGATTACCCTTTTGAACTATTTTCAGGAGGTCTTGGCGTCAATGGAAAAATTGAATGATACCGAAAGCCTGATTCAGCTCCGGCCCCAGCTGCAGGAGGTGGAGCAGTATATGAATGAGCTAAAGCGGCAGAAGGAATGGAATGAGCGCAAGGTTAAGGAGACGGAACAGCGCAAAAATGATTTGATTGTATATCTTGCCCATGATTTGAAAACACCGTTGACGTCTGTGATTGGTTATCTTACCTTGTTAAAAGAAGAACGGGAGATTTCGCCTAAGCTTCAGGATAAATATCTGTCCATTTCACTGGAAAAGGCGGAGCGGCTGGAGGACTTAATCAATGAATTTTTTGAAATTACCAGATTTAACTTAACTCATCTGGAATTGGAAAAATCTACGATTTCCTTGAAAATATTGTTAGAACAGACGATATTTGAATTTCATCCTGTCTTTGTGGAAAAAAATTTATCTTGTGAACTGGCGATAGAGCCATCTGATTTGAAAATCACCTGTGATCCAGACAAAATACAACGTGTATTTGATAATTTGCTTCGCAATGCAGTACTTTACAGCTATGAAGGCAGTCAGATAAAAATCCGAGCAGCTTTGGCGGAAAAAACGGTACGTATTCAGGTGGAGAATACGGGCGCTACCATTCCAGAGGAAAAACTTGGGCGTATTTTTGAGCAGTTTTACCGGCTGGACAGCGCCAGAGAGAGCAAAAAGGGAGGCGCTGGGCTGGGGCTTGCTATTGCAAAGGAAATTGTCAGGCTCCATGATGGAAACATCTGGGCAGAGAGCCATAAGGAGCGTACGATATTTACGGTGGAGCTGCCTTTTTGTTCGAATATGTGAAAAATTACATAAAGTCGTTGGAGTGGTAGGAGATATTGCACAGTCAATCACAGTGTAGTGCTTACACAAACATGGGCCGCGGCTTTCAATTCACAGTGCATATGCCTGTGCCGTATCAGCCTATTCCGTTATTGGTCATTAAGTCACGGAAGCGAAACTGTCGTAAATCCTCAGGTTACTGATGACTGTGCGTATCCTGCGTTGACGGACTTTCTTCCGTCCCGGGTCATCTCGCTGTGGCACTGCTCACATTCACCGTGAGCGTGGTAAAGATCTATAATGTCCTGGTCTGACAAAGGCAGGTTCGTCCAATATGTGCCAAGCTCTATATCCGGTACTATGAAATGCTGACCATGTTTATCAATGGTACGTTCTTGTTGTACCTGTAACTTTCTTCCATAAAGCTGCCAATGTTCTCTGATGCGTCATTGCCGGAATCTTGTTTTTGAATTATCAAACGGAGTGACGTCAATGTCTACTGGCACATAGCCATTTTCAAGTACAGTAGGTTCGATTTTCATCTCACGCAGAATGTCGATATTTGCCTGGAGGATATCTCCGCGCAGGGAGTCGCCAATCATATCGAAACGCTGGCGGAGGGTTTCTGCGGATGGAATCATATATGCGATTCCAAGGGCATACTTGTAATAGTCAGGATCATCCATCATTTCGCGGACAGCTTCGTACTGCGGTTTGCCTTGGCAGAGCATACCAATGTAAGTCAGGAGAATATCACCATATTTTATCTGCTTTTGCAGATACTCATTCGAAATAGGCGCCCGATTAATCTTTTTGACAAAGTTGCTTTTGCCAAGAATCTGTCCGACAAACACAAGTCCGCTGGGTGTAATTAACCGTTCATCGCTGAACTCTATATGTATGGTTTTCATTGCAGTACCTCCGTATGAATTAATATCTTTATTATACGGAGGTACTGCAATGCACAAAAAAATACAATCTTTGCCATAACCCATTGGGTTAAATACTTGAAATACGCAAATGCTCAACAAAGCAGCATAAGTACCGGCTTTGGAATTGGAAACGCGAGGTTCGGTTCACGGATTCAGGTTAATCTGCTTCAAGTGTTCAGAACTCTGCTTGTGGATCAGATAGATATATCTGATGAAAAAATCGACGAGCTGGTAAATGCATTTATGGATGCAATCCCTGCACTTTTAAGTTTCCCGTTCAATTCTCGGCAAGTCATAAAATAAATGAACTGATTGCCTGCCCAATTCTTACAATATCACTATTCCCGGTAAATTCGAATTTTACTGACCCAATACTGCTGAACCACATTTCTAATTCGCTATCCATATCAAAAACCCCGGATGTTTCAACAGAGAACGCTTGAATTTTGGAATATGGAAGAGAAGTGTAATCCTTTTTCTTTCCAGTCATTCCTTGTACATTTACTGCAATTACGCGTTTGTTTGTAAATGTAACGGAATCTCGGATTCCTTTGTAACTCCCGATTACGGTTTCGCCGGGAATGAGAAGCGGTTCCACTTCCTTTCCAGAGCCGTCTGATTTTTTTAGTTTAAATACACTGCCATTTTCAAAATCTATCATAGATTTTCCTCCTTTTCATTTTGGATTTCATGATATACAAACAGGCTTATTGCAACAATACTCTTGTGTGACAGCTAATACATTTCAATCACAGCCAAGTTAGGCTCAAAATAAATGACATAGTTGTCCAGTGTAGTGAATACGCCATATTTGGAACGGTATTTTTCAACAGCTTCCATAAGAAATTCCTGAGATACGTCTAAATATTCAGACATTTCCATGAAACTACGGCATCCATGTTTGTAGGAGTTTATAATGCCGTTTAATCCAATCAATTTATTGTAAGCCCAAAGCCGGGCACGTTGTTCCTGCTTGCGGTTTTGAATATTGTCCTGATTCAGGATATTTCCAACAGTTGTGTAATAATGTCCTAATTCTTCAGCAAGAACGCACTTTTTTTCTGTTGTTGTCAACGTATTTTTAATAGCTATTTTGTTTCCTTTAATTCTGCCGTCATAGGCTTGTAAAGGCTTTTCTTTTGTGATTAAATGATTGTTGTCTGCTTCTATGAGCAGTTCTGTGTAATCCATACATGTCACCCCATATGTATTATTAATTTATCCCCATGATTAAAAGTTTTCATCATTCATAATATCTTCGTCATGTTGTTTCATTACCTCAGTTACTTCTATGTTGACGCTTTCATGTGCAGCGTCTGGAAGAAGGCGCTCCATAGGGATACTTTCTTTTGTATGGGTCAATTCCCCGTTCTTGGCTGATGAAATAGCTTTCGTATCCTTAGACGCCAGCTTGTGTGAGCGTTTCCATTCTTCATTTAAAGTAAAATCTACCATTTTCTTTCCATGAGTATCTAAATTACGATATTTTTTTATTAATTGTTTCTCTTTGGTAGAAAAATCTTGTTGGGAAGATTTTAATAAATAGTTAGGAGTGATGTTCAATGCATCACAAAGCAATTCGATTGTGTCTGGATCGGGTTTGTTCTTATTGTTTTCCCAATCACTAACAGAATTATGTTTCGCGCCGATTGCATCAGCAAGTTGTTTTTGCGTTAAATTTTGTGCTTTACGGCATTCTTTAATTTTTTCTCCGAAGGTCATTTCCATTATTTTGTACCTCCTATGTTTAGATTATATCATGCCATTTCGATATTGTAAATTAAAAATTCGAAAATATCGAAACCACATATTGACTTTTCGATAAAAACGATATAATATAATATAAATTTCGAATAAATCGAAATAGATAGGATTCTGAAAGGAATTGGGTGGATACATGGATAAAAAGAAAACATAGTAAAATTCAAAAATATAACAGGAGGAATGGATAGGTTTTGGATAAAAAAATATTATCGGATTACATGGACGCCTGTGAAATGGTAAAAGAGACAGAGTTAGAAATTAGAAAACTGAAACAAAAGAAAACAAAAATGGTGGAGGTGGTTGTGAAAGGAAGCAATTCAAATTTTCCATATCAGCCCCAAAATTTCCATATTTCAGGAACAGAATTGGGACATGTGAATCAAAGGAATCTGCATCGAAAAGAAAAAGTGTTGGAAGAGCGGAAGGAAAAAGCAGAAGACATAAAAATGCAGACAGAGGAATGGCTGAATAGTATCCCAGTTCGGATGCAGAGAATTATAAAATATAAAATTTTTGAGGGAGATTCATGGGAAGAAACGGCAAGAAGGATTGGAAGGAATGCAACTGGAGACAGCGTAAAGAAAGAGTATCAGAGATTTATGAAAGAAAAATAAAAGTTTGTCCCGAATGTCCCAAATGTCCCGAACTGGTGTGCTAATATGCTAATAAGTCGTGGAAGCAAAACACGACAAAATAGGTAGCAATGTATACCGCCTTTCCAGTACCGCAGGCGAAAAAGAACGGGATATTACCGGACACAACCGGGCAACAAGTGAAGAGGAAGGAGGAAGTCAATGAAAAAGGAAGAATTTATAGCCCTTGGCATCAGAGAAGAGCTGGCTGAAAAAGCGGCAAAAGCATCCAAAAAGGAACTGGAAAAATAGTCACAGAGATGCTGGAAAATGAGATTGAAAAACTGTTAAGAGGTATTTTGCCATGATAAATGAAATCATTGAAGCTATCCATACTACCCTAAGCGCTGAATTTGGTGACCATTATGAAATTCACATGGAGGAAATTCAACAAGATTTAACAAGGCCGTATTTCTTTATTTCCTGTATAAACCCCACATCCAGATTGTTCCTGGGAAATCGGGATTTCAGAGAAAACATGTTTTGCCTCCAATATTTCCCAGAACAGAAGGGGCATGACAAGAGGGAGCGCTATGATGTTGCGGAACGCCTTTTCCAGTGCCTGGAATCCCTGGACGTTGGCGGAACATTGATCAAGGGAACCAAGAGAAAATGTGAATTTGTAAATGGAATCTTGAACTTTTTTGTAAATTATGATGTGTATGTTGAAAAGGCAGTATCCCTTCCAACCATGGAAGAATTGGAGGGAAATATCAAGGCGAAAGGCAGGTGAGAAGATGGCGGTGAAAAGTAAAGCATTAGAAAAACCAGAAGGTGCAAAATTCGGGAAATCGGAAAGAACAGAAAATTTGTTTACGAAAGAGCAGTTGCTGAACTCGGAACGGTTTCAGAACAGGAAAGACATTATAAATGCTCTTTTAGAGTCGGATAAGCATTATACGGTGAAGCAAACAGAACAGATGATAGAAAATTATATGAAAGGAAAGGTGAAATAAGGATGTCTTTAGGAGGCGGTACATTTACAACTCAAAACAAAGCGCTCCCAGGCACATATGTGAATTTTATTTCGGCAGCTTCAGCCAATGCTGCATTGTCTGAGCGGGGGATTGCAACCATGCCCCTGGAGCTGGACTGGGGAATCTCTGGAGAAGTGTTTGAAGTGAGCAGTGATGATTTACGGGAAAACAGTATGGAAATCTTTGGTTATGATTATACCCATGAAAAAATGAAGGGGTTAAGAGATTTATTTTTAAACATTCGGACTTTTTATGGATATAGGCTGAATGGAAATGGCACAAAGGCATCGAATGATTATGCGGAGGCTCTCTATAGTGGAGTACGTGGAAATGATCTGAAAATCATCATTCAGGTAAATGCGGATGACGAAACCATGTTTGATGTGAAAACTATGCTTGACGTTGCAGTTGTCGATGAGCAAAAAGTTGCAAAAGCAGAAGATTTAACGGCCAATAAATATGTGAAATGGAAGACGGATGCGGTGTTAGAGGCGTCTGCGGCAGTTCCATTGACGGGAGGTGCAAATGGCACGGTAGAAGGAGCTGCTTATCAGGAATATCTTGATAAGATGGAAGGGTATACTTTCCACACAATGGGATTGACGGTGGAAGATGATGTTACAAAATCCCTGTTTGTTTCTTATGTGAAACGAATGAGAGATGAAATTGGCATTAAGTTTCAACTAGTTCTTTTTGATTATGCAAAGGCAGATTATTATGGTGCAGTCAGTGTAAAAAATGAAGCAGCAGAAGAAGGATGGGGTGCAGGAAGCATTGTCTATTGGGTCACTGGGGCCCTGGCAGGCTGTGAAGTGAATAAGAGCTGTCAGAACCGTGTGTATAATGGGGAATTTAAAATGAAAGCGGATGATACACAGAATGAGCTGAGAAAGGCCATTGCAGCAGGTGAATTTGTTTTCCATAAGGTTGGCTTGGATATTCGTGTGCTGAAAGATATTAACACCATGGTAACTGTTTCGGACACTCAGGGGGATATCTTTAAGGAAAATCAGACAGTTAGGGTAATTGACCAGATCGGAAATGATATTGCAGTGTTGTTTAACACCAAATATCTTGGCGCAGTTCCCAATAACAATGCGGGACGTGTTTCTCTTTGGTCAGATATTGTTAAGCATCACCGGGAGCTGGAACAGATCCAGGCCATTGAAGGATTCTCAGAGAAAGATGTGGTGGTGCAGCAGGGTGATACAAAGAAGTCCGTGGTTGTGTCGGATGCAATTACAGTGACCAATTCCATGGATAAATTGTTTATTGTTTGTACAGTTGCGTAAGAAAGGAGTTTTTAATCTATGGCAGAGGAGGCAAAAATGGGAATTATGAGTGGGAATGATGCTGTATATGGCGGAACAGCGGAATGCCATATCAGCATTGGCAACAGGCGTTATAATTTTATGAGCATGACAGAATTTGAAAGCAAATGGGAAGTGCAAATTAAGGATGTGCCAATTCTTGGGAAGATTGGAATGGGGCATAAAGCAGCCGGAGGGAAAGGGACCTGGAGTGGCAAAGCTCATTATAATCAGTCCATTTTCCGAAAAATGGCAGAGGAATACCAGAAAAAAGGGACATTGCCGTACTTTGAAATGCAGGTGATCAATGAGGATCCTACCAGTAAGGCTGGCAGGCAGACCATTGTCCATTATGGATGCCTGTGCGACAGCTTTACACTGGCGAAATTCCAAGCTGGGGAAGAGATTTTGGATGAAGAGCTATCTGGCACGTTTGAAAGCTGGGATTTGAAAGAAGAGTTCAATGAACTGACAGGGAATTAAAAATCATATGACAGGAAGAAGTCTTTGGGACAGGACTTCTTCCCTAAAAAATTAGAAAGAGAGGATCAGGATATGTCAGAATTTTCAAGATTTATGAAAGCAAATAAAATGGTGAAGGAGAATGAAAAGCACATTGTGACAGAGTCCCTTCGGGATGAAAATGGAAAACCATTGGAGTGGGAGTTCCGTCATATTTCTTCCAAAGAAAATGAGGAAATCAGGGAGCAGTGTACCATTGATGTTCCGGTGACTGGAAAGCCAAATGTATATCGGCCAAGGCTGAAATCTGCTGAATATATTAGAAAGATGATTGCAGCTTCTATAGAATACCCGGATTTATATGATGCACAATTGCAGGATTCCTATGGAGTGATGACACCGGAGGATCTTTTGTTGGAGATGGTGGATGATCCTGGAGAATATAACATGCTTGCGGAATATGTTCAGAAATTCCAGGGATTTCAGTCATCCTTTCAGGAGAAGGTGGATGAAGCAAAAAACTAATAGATGGAGGGGATTGGGAGGCAAATTATGCCTATTATGCTCTCCTGAAACTGCATATTCTTCCATCCGCATTCTTACGGATGGAAGAACAGGAAAAAGCGTTTGTGATAGCGGCTATTAATATAAAGATAGAGAATGATAAAAAGGAAGAGAAAAAGATAAAATCACAGGCAAAAAGAAAGTGAGGTGAAAGGATTGGGCCAGGCAGGAATTGAATTACAGGATTGTTTTGGCAGCGTACAGTATGATTTGGTAGGAGCTGTTGATCTGGTGATATCTTCTGTGCATGATATGCAGCAGGCATTAAATGTTAATATTGATATGTCATCCATGGTAGAAGCAAGGGACACCATTCACCAGACAGGGATTGAATTGCAGGCATTAATAGAAAGCAATCCGATGAATCTTGGCACAGATATGGCAAATACAGAATTGGAACAGCTACGTACGCAGTTAAATCTGGCAGTACGGCAGCAGAACAACTTGAATCACGCTATGGAGAATATGGATGTTTTGGCAGCAAATGGAGCATATCTAAGGCTTTCTCAGACGGTGGGGAGTACAGAGAGGTATATTCGGGATAATGTGGATGAGCAGGGACGGTTTAGCCAACAGATACAGGATGGAACAAGTCATGTTATGGGCCTGATACGTGCAATTGGAGGGGTGATTTCTAATTATGTCACCCTACAGAATCTGTCGGCGGCAATCTCTTTGTCTGATCAGCTTACGTCCACAACGGCTCGTCTGGATATGATGAATGATGGATTGCAGACCACGGAGGCTTTGCAGAACATGATTTCTCTTTCAGCGGAACGGGCAAGAAGCTCTTATCAGACAACAGCGGATGCGGTTTCTAAGATGGGATTCATGGCGGGGGATGCATTTTCCAGTAATGAGGAAATGGTTGCTTTTATTGAGCAGATAAATAAACATTCTGCCCTTGCAGGCGCTGGGACATCTGGGACGGAAGCTGTCATGCAGCAGCTAACCCAGGTTATGGGCTCTGGCGTTCTAGGTGGAGGAGAATTTGATAATATATTGGAACAAGCTCCCAACATTATTCAGACGATAGCAGACTACATGGAGGTCCCAAAGAGCCAGTTAAGGGATATGGCCACAGAAGGGCAGATTACGGCTAATGTGGTAAAAGCTGCTATGTTTGCGGCAGCAGATGAAACGAATGAAAAGTTTGGGCGTATGCCGATGACGTTTGAACAGATTGGAACTTCTTTGCAGAATACAGCTCTGATGGCATTGCAGCCCCTTTCACAGAATCTCAATGACATTGCAAACAGCCATGCATTCCAGGAGGTTGTGGACAATGCAGCAGGCGCATTATCTATGCTGGCTGAACTTGCAAATCCAATTTTGGAACAGCTTGCAGGCAGCCAGGCGTTGTGGGAATTTGCAAATGGCATCATCCAGGCATTTTCGGTGATGGGGGCGATTGTGTTATGGGTGGTTGGATTGTTGGTGAATGGCGCAAATATGATAGCGGAAAATTGGTCGTGGATTTCCCCGATTGTTTATGGAGTGGCGGCAGCCCTTGCGGTGTATTATGGATGGCAGTTGCTATGTGCAATAGCTACAAGTATTATGATAACTGCTAGCGCTATATGGGGTGTCATAACGAGCGGAACAGTAATGGCTGTGATTCTAATAATTATTGCGCTAATTGCAGTTTTTTATGCAGCAGTTGAGGCAGTAAATCATTTTGCCGGAACTTCCATATCTGCAACAGGTATTATTTGCGGTGTTTTTGCCGTTGCAGGGGCATTTATTGGGAATTTGATTGTTACAGTGATTAATTTTGTGATAGATATTTTCTGTGTGCTTTGGAATTTTATAGCAACATTTGCCAATTTTTTTGCGAATGTTTTTAACGATCCGGTAGGCTCAATTGCAAGGCTGTTTTTTGATTTAGGCGATTGTATTCTAGGGATATTAGAAAGCCTGGCATCCGCAATAGACACTATATTTGGATCAAACTTATCTGGTGCTGTTTCAAAGTGGCGTGGTTCCCTTGGAAACTGGGTAGATGAAACCTTTGGAAAAGGCGAAGAGGTCATAGAGAAAGTGAATGGGTCAGACTACCATCTTGACCGCTTTGAATATAGTGGGGCATGGGATGCAGGCTATAATTTTGGACAGGGGATTGATAATAAAGTTTCTGGTCTGTTAGATGGATTAACCGATATTGGTAGCGGCCTGAATCCCGAGGATTATATGCCAGATGTGGGAGGAGCTGCTGCAGCGGGGATAGGCAATAACATTGCAACAGGAATGGACAATAGCGGTGTAGCTGGGGATATTAGCGACATAGCGGGAAATACTGGAGCAATGAAAGATTCTGTAGAGATTACCCAGGAGGATTTAAAATATTTGCGTGACATAGCAGAACAGGAAACGATAAACCGATTTACTGTGGCAGAGGTGAAGATTGAGCAGACGAATCATAATAATGTTTCGTCGGACATGGATTTAGATGGAATTGTTGGAAAGCTTACGGATGCGGTAGGCGAAGCAGCAAAAATTGCAACGGAAGGGGTGCATTTTTAATGAAAGAAGAAAAATATAACTTTTATTTGAAAAAGTGTCATCTCCCAGTTCCTCCAGAAAAATTACAAATCAAAATCAGCAATACAAACAAGACGGTAACATTAATCAATGGGGAGCAGGTAAATCTTTTGAAAAAAGCGGGGCTGACGGAAATTGAGTTTGAATGCTTGCTTCCCCAGGTGCGGTATCATTTTGTGCCCAGCGAGCGTACATTTAGACGTGCAGTGTATTTTCTGGAAGAATTTGAAAAGTTAAAAACGAGCCAAAAGCCTTTCCAATTCATTGTTTCCCGTCAGCTTCCCAATGGAAAATCACTTTTTAGAACTAATATGAGGGTGTCCATGGAAGAGTATACAATTGTGGAGGATGCCGATGAAGGAAATGATGTAAAAGTAAAGATAAAGCTAAAACAATACAGGGAATTTGGGACGAAGACAGTAAAAATTGTCAAAAAGAAAAAGAAGAAGGCTGCCGAGAAAACAGGAAAAACATTGACGCTGAAACGAGAAACAGATAATTCTCCAGCACCGTCAGAGCCGAAGACATATACGGTGGTGAAGGGGGACTGTCTGTGGAATATTGCAAAGTATTTTTATGGAAATGGTTCCTTGTACACGGTCATCTATGATGCAAACAGAGATGTCATTGGAGGGGATCCAAATTTGATTTACCCGGGACAGGCGCTAACCATCCCGGCAATATAGGAGAAATATAGATGAAAGCAAATGTAGAACTCCTGATAGGCAATGCAAACGGGACAAAGATATTTGAGCCTGCCTTAGAGGAAGGAATTGAGTGGTCAACAGAACGCCGGGGTGCGCCAGGGAAATTAACCTTTAAAGTATTGGAAGATAAAAAACTAAGTTTTTCCGAAGGTTGTCCAGTCAGACTTAAAGTGAATGGAAAGAAAATTTTCTTTGGGTTTGTGTTTAAACAGCAGCGTTCCAACAGAGAGGGAAAGGTACAGGAAGTCACGGTTACCGCATATGATCAGCTCCGGTATCTGAACAATAAGGACACGAGGATTTATGAGGGGAAAACGGCAAGCCAGCTTGTGAAAATGATTGCAGCTGATTATAAATTGCGGGTAGGAGACGTGCAGGACACTGGGTACATTATTCCGTCCAGAGTAGAAGAAAACACATCTTTATTTGAAATGATAGAGAATGCTCTTGATTTAACCATGCAGAATAAAAAAGAAATATATGTGCTTTATGATGACTTTGGAAAGTTGACCATGAAGAACATAGCAAATATGTATGTAAAGCAAAAAGAAAAATATTTATTGATTGATGAAGGGACGGGAGAAAGTTTTGATTATACTTCCAGTATTGATGACAATACCTATAACCGGATAAAGCTGGCATATAATGACGAGGAAACCGGAAAACGGGATATCTACATTGCTCAGGACAGTTCAAACATGAATCGTTGGGGAATTCTTCAGTACTTTGATACGTTACAGAAAGGGGAAAACGGGAAAGCCAAAGCAGATGCCTTGCTAAAACTTTACAATCAGAAAACTAGGAATTTGAGAATTAGCAATGCAATTGGGGATAACAGAGTACGGGCAGGGAGTATGCTTGTTGTAAACCTGAATCTTGGTGATAAAAAAGTGAAAAATTTCATGCTGGTAGAGAAGTGTACTCATACATACAAAGGAAGTGAACACTGGATGGATTTGACACTCAGAGGGGGTGAGTTCATTGCCTGATGCGGTAGCATTGGTAAAATTGATAAAAAAGATGGCGATAGAAGCAGTGGAAGCTTCTAAGCCCGTACATTTATGCTATGGAATTGTGGAAAGCATTTCTCCATTAAATATAAATGTGGAACAGAAAATGATACTTGGGAGCGCCCAGTTAATTCTTCTGAGAAATGTTACAGATTATAAAATAAAATTGGCAGTGGATACTGACGGGCAGGATGTACGTGAAATCACAATCAGGAATGGATTGTCAGTTGGAGAAAAAGTTGTTCTGGCAAGACAGCAGGGTGGACAGAAATATATTGTGTTAGACAGGAGTGTGCTATGATACCAGCGGAAATGGAGTTTTTAGAAGAAGATTTTCAAATAGAGCAAGAGCCAAGTAAAAATTACAGGATGGATAGAGAGAAAAAGGTAGTGCGTGGGAAAATAGATAACCAAGAAGCAGTGGAGCAGGCAATATTTAAAATATTGAATACGGAAAGATACCAATATTTAATTTATTCCTGGGACTATGGGATAGAACTTCTGGACCTGTTTGGGGAACCTTTGAGTTATGTTTGCCCAGAGCTGGAACGGAGGATTACGGAGGCCCTACTACAGGATGACCGTGTGGAAAGTGTAGATGGGTTTGATTTTGAAACATCTGGCCATATGGTAAAGACAATGTTCACTGTTCATACTGTTTTTGGGAATATGCAGGCAGAAAAGGAGTTGGAGATTTAATGTATGAAGATGTTACATTTGAGGACATATTAGAAAGAATGCTGGAACGTGTGCCGGACGACATGGACAAAAGAGAAGGTTCTATTATTTATGATGCACTTGCTCCGGCTGCTATAGAGTTGCAGCTTATGTATATCGAACTGGATGTCATATTAAAGGAGACCTTTGCAGACACTGCTTCCAGAGAGTTTTTGCTACGACGTGCAAAGGAGCGGGGAATTGAACCAAAGGGGGCAACACATGCAGTTTTAAGAGGGATTTTTACACCAGATACATTGGAGATTGCAGAAGGTACACGGTTTAATTGTGAAGAATTAAATTATGAGGTGGTAGGGAAAAATGAGGACCGGGGCTATAATTTACGGTGTGAAACGGCTGGAATAGCTGGAAACAGTATATTTGGGAGGCTTATTCCGGTTTATTATATCCCAGGATTGGAAACAGCCACTTTGACTGAGGTTTTAATTCCTGGGGAGGAGGAAACGGACACAGAGGTTTTAAGAAAACAGTATTTCGATTCCTTCCATTCGAAAGCCTTTGGCGGGAATAAAAAAGATTACATAGAAAAAACATATTCCATTTCTGGCGTGGGAGCGGTAAAAGTAACGCCTGTATGGAAAGGGGCAGGAACCGTGAAGCTGACTATTTTGAATGCGGAATACCGGAAGGCCAGTACAGAATTGCTGGAACATGTGCAGCAGGAAATAGATCCATTGCAGGATGGCAAAGGGGGAGGGCTTGCTCCTATTGGACATACTGTAACCGTGGACACACCACAAGAATATCCCATCGAAGTTACGGTACAGGCGGTTTATGATACAGGTTATAGTTTTGAAGCACTGCATTCACAGATGCAACAGGCAGTGGAAAATTATTTTGGTCAATTGCGTGAACAATGGGAAGCGCAAGAGGTGCAGATCATCCGAGTGGCCCAGATCGAAGCAAGGCTTCTGGCGATCGATGGGATCATTGACCTTTCTTCTGTCAAATTAAATGGAGAAGTAGGAAATATATCCTTGAATAAAGAATCCATTCCAGTATTTGGAGGTATTGTATCATGATAAGAGAAGTGGATTTAATTTCGTATCTTCCAGAATACTTGCATGGTTACCAGGAACTTGAGAAAATAATGGCGGTACAGCAGGTAGAAATACAAGCCCTTGAAGATATCACAGAAGTGTTTAAAAATAACCAATTCATTCTATCGGCGGATGAGCAGGGAATAAAAAAGTATGAGATTATGCTGGGAGTGACAGCGTTGGATGATGATACATTGGAAAACCGGAAGTTCCGTGTCCTTTCCCGATGGAATAATACCATTCCGTATACGGTTTTCACTTTAAAAGAAAAATTGGAAAATTTATGCGGAAAAGATGGATACATCCTGGAAGCGCTGAACGAAGAATACCGGGTGTTTGTGCGGGTTGCACTTACAAGCAAGAAAAATTATAGAATGGTGGAGGAGATGCTGAATGAAGTGATTCCGGCAAATATGATAGTTGATTTATCTCTACTTTACAATCAGCACAGTACCCTTGGGAAATTTACCAATCGGCAGCTTGCAATGTATACACAGAATCAAATAAGAAACGAGGTGTTAGTGAATGGCGACTGAAACAATGAACTATGGATATCCAAAACCTGGAGAAGATGATTTTTATGATATTAATCAGTATAACCAGGCAATGGAAATGATTGATGAAGATATAAAAGAAATGGACGAAGAAAAGCAAGATAATCTGGGGATTGGAGCCTTCAAAGGTAATATTGACATGTTAGGGGAAAATGGTCTTCCACAAACCAGTAGTGTGTGCTGGTGTCAGGCAAAAGATCTTCAGGGGGTTTTGCCGTACGAATCACAGAATGATTATTGTTTTACACTTGAAACAAATGCTACATTAGACAATCAGACTGCTAGTGAGAGAAGCCAGAGGGCTATTGTATATGGTGAGGATGGTGTCAGGATATTTGAACGTTTGTTTGCGGATGGTGAATGGTGTAACTGGAGAGAATTGCTTTGTACGGATGGAGATACAAAAAACAATATAGTAACCTTTCAAAGTGGAGATATGGAAAATCCAACGGAATGGGTTGATATAGATCCGGTGCAATCTAACGAAAAGCATAGCAGCTTGTGGAGGAAAATTTCACTGGGGATAAAAAATCTTCGGTATTTGAAAAAAATGTTAGGTTCAACGGATATTTCAAAGCTGGGGGATGGGACAATTACGGGGGCACTTAGTGCACTAAACACCGGAATACAGGATGTTGACGGCATAAAATATATAAATTT
>ERZ778511.64-NODE-64-length-102088-cov-9.777023_pt1 | contig 102088 bp, 145 predicted proteins | sample MGYA00510347_ERZ778511 | MGnify/ENA primary metagenome ERZ778511 (study PRJEB29527, sample SAMN07138967) | mouse gut metagenome | material: feces | host: mouse | place: China:Nanjing | collected 2016-01-25 ...
CAGATGGAGATTTGGGCAAGCAAAATGTTGTGATATTTAACCGCCGGAGTAATATTTGCAGTCGCCTAAATCAATGCCTTTAAACAGGTTGGTTTAGGCTACTGTGCTTAAATAACAACAGGGAGGCAATGTATATGAAAAAGAAATTAACGTTTATTCTGGCAGGAATATTGTGTGCGGTTTCGCTTACGTCCTGCAGTTCTTCTGCTTCTTCCTCTGAAAAAGAGGCTGCTAAGGGCGATGGAGATCAGGAGAAGATGGTTGTGGCTGTTTCAGACGCCCAGAAAGGTTTTTATAGGATGGCGGCATCGAAATATTCTAAGCTCCATCCCGAAACGGAAATAGAGATTGTGGAAGTTCCAGAGATTGATAATACGCCCACAGAGAAAATGGAAAAAAACAAAAAAGCAGTGAAAGACATGCAGGTGCAGGTGATGGCGGGCAAGGGGCCGGACGTTTTTCTTCTCGACGAAAATAATCAGGTATTGCCAGATATGATAAAAAGCAGTTCCAATGGATTGTTTTTGGATCTAAACACAGTGGTGGAGGGACTCAAGGACATGCCCTTGAACCAGACCGTGTTAAAGGCGGGGGAAGTGGATGGGAAACAGTATTTTCTCCCACTGGGATATATGATCATGGGCGTTGCCACAGCGGATGATATGGTGGGGGACTGGACGCCCTCTTCTGGCCAGCCAGGTGAATTTTTAAAGGAAGCCGCAGAACAGTTGGGAGTGGAAGGGTTCCCTACAGAATTTTGGCTGAGAGACTATCTGTCTGGGCTTTTTGGAACGTCCTTTTTGGATTATGAGGAAAAATCCATAACATTTTCCAAGGAATTACAGGATTTCACAGAGCTGCTGGATGAGCGGAAAAGCCTTTCCTTTGAGAATGCGTCAGAGCTGCCTGATGTTACCGTAATGGGGCATTACAGGGCCAGCTCATTTGAAATGCTTGTGCAAAGAAGCCTGGCTTCGGGCACAGACGTGAGGTTCCTGCCATTCCCAAATGGAGAGGGCGGAGTGAATGCTCAGGTGAATGTGTTTGCGGCAGTTCGGGCAAATAGCTCATATGCTTCCCAGGCAGGTGATTTTTTAGCCTTTCTCCTGTCAGATGAAATGCAGGGCGGTACAGGCTGGAAGGATCTTGGGACTGGAAATAAGCCTACGGCTATCCCTATCAATAACAATGCTTTTGTGCCGGCGTATCAGTATCGGTTCAGCGATGGTTCAGAAGAGAGCCAGGAAGCGGCCGCCAAGAAAGCAGAAGAATTGTTTGAAGTGGTTCAGCAGGTTACAACGGCCCGTTTCTGCCAGTACGAGAATACTCTCATTTACAATGGGGTCTTTATGACAAGTGAAAGCAGTTCCGTAGAAAAGAAGCTGGATGATTTAAAAAATGAGCTGCGCTTTTATTTTGACGAGTAGGAAGGAGGCCAAGGATGAAGGACAGAGGTCATTTGCTGGAAAAAAGAAAAAAGCTGATAGGAACGCTGTTGGCGGCTCCAGTTCTGTTTGGAACCTTCCTTTTCTTTCTGCTGCCGTTCGCCATATGCGTCAGATATTCTTTTACCTTTGGAATAGGTGGAGTTTCATTTACAGGCTTTGATAATTACAAAGAGGTTTTTTCTTCCTACGCATTTCAATTGGCAGCAGCAAATACCCTGCGGTTTTTGGCGGTTGGCGTTACCTTAAACATTGTTTTGAGCTTTTTCACAGCATTGATGCTCAAAAAAGGACTGGCCGGAAGCCGTTTTTTCCGCTATATCCTTCTGTTGCCTCTGGTGCTGCCCATTGCAAGCGTTGTTATGGTGATCCAGGTATTTTTTGCGGAGACGGGCATTGTGAATCACTGGCTTATCTCCTTGGGGATACCTCTTGTCCAATGGCTGGAGGGGCCCAAGGCTTTTTATGTTTTGGTGGGGCTATATCTATGGAAAAGTTTTGGATACAGTGTGATACTTCTGCTATCTGGTTTGAATGCAATTCCTGAGGAATTTTATCAAACAGCCGCAATAGAAGGTGCAGGAAGGGTGCAGAAGCTGGTTTCGATTACATTGCCAATGATGTCACCTCATTTTTTTCTTGCCGTGATTATGGGTATTGTAAATGCTTTCAAATCTTATCGGGAAGCATTTCTTTTAGGGGGAAGGCATCCCCATGATAGCATTTACATGATACAGCATTTCTTGAATAACAATTTCGAAAGTCTGAATTACCAGAAGTTAAGCGTGGCGGCAATTATGCTTTTTCTGGTTTTGGTTTTTTTGTTGTGTGGATTCTATATGCTGCAAAACAGGTATCGGGAGGGATGAGGATGAAAAGATGGAATTCGATCAATTCTAAATATTTATCACAGGCTTTGAGTGTCATCTTTTTCTTGTTTTTAGGGGCTTTGGTGCTTTTCCCCGCAGTCTATACCTTGTGTAATAGTTTTATGTCCCCATCTGAGATTAGCAAGTATTATGCAGAGGTTATGAACCAGGAGGGAAATGCAGAAACTGCTTTTCATCTGATACCAAATGTTTTTTCCTTAGAGGGCTATTATATGGTTTTTTTAAGGAGTACGGATTATTTGATGAAGTTTTGGTATAGCCTGTTTTTGTGCCTGGTGATTTCAGCAGGACAGATTTTCATCAGTGCACTGGCAGGGTTTGCTTTTGCAAAATACCCTGTTCCATTTCAGAAGGGGATACTTTTTTTCTTGATGATATTGATGATGATGCCCATACAGGTGACGCTTGTTCCCAACTATATTATTCTGGATGAACTGAACCTTTTAGATTCATGGCTTGCTTTGATTTTGCCAATGACATTTTTGCCTTTTGGAACGGTATTTATGACACAGATTTTCAGGGGAATCCCGGATGAGATTTTAGATGCGGCAAGGCTTGATGGTGCGGGAACATTTCAGATCTTATTTCGGATGATGCTGCCTATCGGAAAAGGCGGAGTAATCAGTGTGTTTCTTTTATCCTTTGTGGACGCATGGAATATGGTGGAGCAGCCGATTACTTTTTTAAAAGATATATTACGATATCCACTTTCCGTATTTCTTGCAAGCGTAAATCAGATAAATTTTGAATTGTCTTTTGTATGCGGTGTTTTGGCGGCGCTGCCTATACTTTTGCTGTTTTTCTTTTTTCATGAAGAACTGACACAGGGAATTGAATTGTCGGGAGTAAAATAAATATGAAAGGACAGGGTCTTATGAAGAATACAAAACAATTGGCAGTACGGATGGCGGCAGTTCTTTTTATCTTTTTGGTTTTGTGTACGGTTGCAGCCCATAGAATTGAAACCTTGCTGCTGACGGAGGTTCGTACCCTGACGGTGTTTCCTGCTGGAGTAATGGAAGACGGGAGTGAGGCTGTGAAGGTTCCTCCTGCTGCTGTGTTCACAGGCCGGACGGGAGAACCTTGTGTGATGCTGTTGCAAAGACGGGAAGGGACATGGGGAATGGAAGAATATGTGAAAGAAACGCCAGTTAAGGTATACCATGAAGATTATAATTTCTGTATATTGCAGGATGCGTATTTGGAAGGGCAGAGCTTGGCGGTGTATCCAAGCCGGAGCCTGTCGGATGATGAGACTGTGAGGTGTGTAGAAGAGTGAAGAAAAGAAACATACAGTTTTTGATGTGGGGCGTGATCTATCTTTCTTTTTCTGCGTTTTTCTTCTTTGCGGCAGCTTTTCTTAGTGGGAATTTAAAAAAGCATACGCCTGCTGCAATAGAGCTATACAACGCCCAGGGACTGAATGTTTCCATGGAGCAGGCGGTTTCTTTTGCAGAGCGGGGGTGGTTTGCCGCTGCCAGTGTAGGAGAAAAGATACAGGTTACAGATCTGGAAGAAAGCAAGTCAGTTACTGCGTATTACCAGACAACAACCTCCAACTATGGAGCATACGCAAATCTACACTTTACTGAAGGGGGATATTTTTCAGCAGATGTTTCTGCTGAATATGCAGTGGTGATACCCAAAAGTCTTTCCGTGGAGCTGTTTGCAGAAAAAAGTGGGAAAAAGATTTTGTATATGAATGAAATACAAGCGGTAGTTTGCGGGGTTTATGAGGATGGAGATTTGCTTGTCCAGTTGGGTTCTGCTAATATCCCTGTGATCTACGGTAATGCATGGAAGAGCTCGGATCTGCCAGCAGAACATTTGCTGCTAGAGGCGGATGCTGGGAAAGCAGCGATACAACAAAAGCAGGAAACAGCAGTGATAATGGAAACCCCACTGGAAGGGGAGATGAACGATTTTGGGCGTTTGCACCAGTTAGGGGACAGTATTTTGCTCCTGGGGTTCTTTTTTTCTGGTTTGTGGTTTATTTTTCGTTTCTGTATATTCTCCTATCACAAGTTTATTTCTGCATATGAGTGTAAGGAACCTAATGCAAAGAGAGGTTTCACTGCCTTTTTGGGGCTTGGGGTATTCTTTTTTACAGTGATTGGCTTTGGTTTTCTGTTGCAGCTTGTCCGTATACCAGCGGTTTACTTGCCGGAAAATAATATTTTTGATATTTCTTATTACGGGCAGGAAGTTTTAAATGGAATCCAGCAGATGAATACAGATTGCCGCATCATGGATTTTTCAAGAATCTGCGCTGTTTATTTGTGTACGGAAGCAGGTTGTTTAATCTTAGCAGTTCCGTTTTTTTGGGCAGGGTGCCAGAGACTGCGCCGCGGATTTTTGCATGGATCAATCAAAGAGGTTAAACATTTTTAGAAAGAAGTCGATATAGAGATTAGCAAGGGATGGCGTCAATGATATGGGATGCTGTCCCTTTTTATTTCCGCGGGCAATGAGCCAAGCAGCTGCGCTTGCGCGATTTGGCGAATGCCGCGAGGTCAAATTATTAAGGAGGATCTAGTATGCAAATAACAGAAAAAATGCCAAATATCAATTATTATTCAATGGAAAAAAACAAAAATACCAGAAATGATGATTTTAAAGTGCCCGAAACCACGGTAAGCAATGGTTTTGGCGTTACCGATCAACAAATATTAGACTGCTATTATAAAATATGTAAGTCTTATCCCAATGTTACATTTAAAATGTCTGATATTGAAGCTGGCAAAAACACAAATGGTCCATGCATCGGATACAAGGGTAACAGTTATCAGCAGGGAGAGAATTTTAGTTTTCCAGACCAGTGCAGTATCCGAATTGACGTTGATGTTATCAAAAGAATGATTGGTGACCAGGAATATTCTTTGGATGTTTACGGTAAGATCCAGAATATTATTTCTGATTACAAACATTCAGTTGAATTTGGAAAAGGCCAGGGTTTTGAATATTGTTATGCTGGATTGTCACATGAAGATGGGAGGTTGACAAGATTTACAGGATATTCCCATTCCAAAGTATCTACCGATGAAGAATTAATGGAAATGTGGGGAGACGGCACTTTGCCGGAGGATGACAAATTATCTGTGAAGATGAACTATGAAAAAATAATTAATCAAACAAAAAACGAAATGCAGGAAATCTTTTTTTCTATGATTGAACAGGCAAATCATCAGAACGTGTTCAGGAAGCTGTGAAAACAAAATAAACAGGGATGCATATATTAATAGAAAAAGAGAATCATATGGACAGAGTAAGAAAGATCATCAATGCTGGGCAGGCATATGAAAAAGGCTATTATGGGGAAGAGGTTGGAGTGGCGGTATTGGATACAGGTATCTATCCTCATCCAGATTTTCAACATAGAATTGTCTGCTTCCGGGATTACGTTCGGGGGCGGATGGCGCCTTATGACGACAATGGACATGGGACTCATATTGCTGGAATTATCGGCGGAGATGGCGGGGCGTCTGGAGGAAAATATATGGGGCTTGCTCCTCGTTGCCATCTGATTATCCTGAAAATTTTAGATCACAAGGGAAATGGAAATACAGAACATGTGGTGCAGGCAATTGACTGGTTGGTAGAGCATAGGAAAGCTTATCAGGTAAGGATTGTAAATATTTCAATTGGGATGGTGCTTCATGCTCAAAGCAGAGAACGAATCCGTCTGCTTCAGGCAGTAGAATATGCCTGGGACAATGATTTGGTAGTTGTGGCGGCAGCAGGGAATAACGGCCCAGGGGAAAGCAGTATTACCGTACCAGGAATTTGCCGGAAAATTATTACTGTGGGCTGTTTTGATGATACAAAAGAACGAATTGGGAAAGCCCCATTGAAACCAGATTATTCTGGTCAGGGCCCTACGGAGCATTGCGTAGTCAAGCCAGAGTTGGTGCTGCCAGGTACAAATGTCACAAGCTGCGCTCCGTATCCTGTGATGTATATGCAAAAAAGCGGTACTTCTATGGCCGCCCCAATGGTGAGTGGAAGTATTGCGCTTTTGCTAAGCAAATATCCTCACTTTTTACCAGCAGATGTAAAATTACGACTGTATGAGCGAACCGTAGATTTAGGTCTGCCTTTGTCGAAACAAGGCTGGGGAATGGTAGACATTGGAAGATTATTGTGATAGAATATCACCAGTGTGGTATAGTGGGATAATAATTTTGCGGATCTTGGAGAAACATGCCATGCGCAAGAGGTGATTTACATGAAAAAAGTTAAGAAATTTTTACTGGGGCGGGCAACCATTGTAGCCCTGGCGATTTTAGTTCAATTGTGTTGGCTGTTGTCATTTCTGTATGGCTTCCAGGAGCGTTATACATTTTTAAACACGATCATTGATATTGCAGCTATCTTTGTGGTGTTGTTGATTGTAAATAAAAGAAGCAATCTGTCTTACAAGATTGCGTGGACAGTTGTGATACTGGCGGTTCCAATCGTGGGGCTTTTGGTTTATTTTATTTTCGGACGGTCCGAGCTGACCAGACTTACGAGAAAGCGTATGGAGGCAGTTAATTTAGAAATCGAGGAGGGTTTGCCAGAAAATCAGGATTTGCAGGATGAACTTATGGAGAAGGATCTGTCTGTTTATCGTCAGTCAAAATATGTCAGGGCATGGGCTGGATATCCCGTATACAAGAATACTGAAACAAAATATTACCCCTGTGGGGAGGAAATGTTTCCAGATATGCTAAGAGCCTTGGAAGAAGCCGAGCATTTTATTTTTATGGAGTATTTTATTGTGGAAGAAGGTTTTATGTTCGGAAAAATACTGGATATTTTGAAGCGTAAGGTCAAAGAAGGCGTAGACGTTCGGTTTGTTTATGATGACTTTGGCTGCGTGACTACCCTTCCGAAAAAATATGACCAGCAGATGCAGGCATGGGGCATCCAGTGCGTCCGGTTCAATCCCCTGTATCCAGTGATGTCAGTCATTATGAATAACCGAGACCATAGGAAAATCTTAGTTGTAGATGGTAAAGTGGGATTTACAGGCGGTATTAATCTGGCAGACGAGTATGTGAATAAGGTAAAGCGGTTTGGGTATTGGAAGGATACAGGGGTGCGTTTGGAGGGAGAAGGCGTCTGGAGCTTTACAGTGATGTTTTTGGAGATGTGGGATTATCTTACTAAGAGCCAGGAAGAAGATTTGGACCAGTTTCGGCCGTCTCGTTACCAGACCAGGCAGTATCAGACAGATGGATATGTGCAGCCTTATACAGACAGCCCTTTGGACCATGAAACGGTAGGGGAAAATATTTATATGAATATTATTAACCGTGCCAAAAAGTACGTGTATATTTTTACTCCTTATTTGATTCCGGATGATGAATTGTTAAAAACATTGCAAAATTCAGCCAAGAGTGGGGTGGACATAAGGATTTTTATGCCAGGAATTCCAGATAAGCAGATTATATATTGGATTAGTCAGTCTTATTATGAACCATTGTTGGAATGTGGGGTAAGGATTTACCAGTATAATCCAGGATTTCTTCATGCAAAATGTTTTGTATCGGATGATGAGGTGGCAGTTGTGGGAAGCGTGAATCTGGATTACCGTAGTCTGTATCTGCATTTTGAGTGTGGCGTCTGGATGTATCAATCCCGTGCAGTGATGCAGCTAAAGGAAGATGTGTTACGGACCATGGAAGAATCAGAAGAAATTAATCTGGAATTTTGCTGGAAACGCCCGGCGGCTATTCGGACTTTGCAAGGAATGATGCGCCTGTTTGCCCCACTGCTGTAGGGCAGTGGGGATATTTTTATTTAACAAAGCAGGAACTCTTTCAATGTTTTCAGAAAATAGTCTTTAAACAATGCTTTTTTTATGCTTTTTTCAAACAGGATGTTGACAGAGCCGATTTCTTTTTTATTTAGTTTATAAACAACTTTTCCAGCGGTTTGGCCTTTTTTGATCGGAGCGTCTACGGATTCGGGAAGAAGCAGTTCTTTTGTTATGGAAGACAGGTCGGAACCTGTGACATCCAGATAGGAAAAATCAGATTCGTAGGTTAAAGGGGAACTGTCCTCTATGCCCCCTTGAATTGTCATATTCGGCAATCTGTCTTTGTTCTCATCTTTGTATACCTGACATTTTCCAAATCCGTAGTTGAGAAGAGTAGTGGCGTCTCGAAAGCGGACTTTGTGATCTGGCGCTGCCATGATTACTGCAATCAATTTCATGCCATCTTTTTCCGCAGTGGCAGAAACGCAGTATTTTGCCTGGGATGTGGAACCTGTTTTTAATCCGGTTGCATAAGGGTATTGACGGATTAGCTTGTTGGTGTTGGTAAGGCCAAATTCAGAAGAGCCTTTTCGGGTGACATGGGTGATGTTTTCCATCCAGATGGTGCAATAATTATGTATCTGGGGATACCGGGTAATAAGCTCCCGGGACATGAGTGCAACGTCAAAGGCTGTGGTCATGTGCCCTTCCACGTCAAGGCCGCAACAGTTCACAAATGTGGTGTCGTTCATGCCTAAGTCTTTTGCCCGTTGATTCATTTTTGCTACAAATTCTTGTTCGCTTCCCCAAATGTGTTCTGCCATGGCTACACATGCATCATTGGCGCTTGCAACAGAAATGCATTTCAACATGGTTTCTACGGTCTGGGTTTCTCCTTGTTCTAGGAAAACCTGAGAGCCGCCCATACTTGCAGCGTATTCCGATACAGTAACCGTGTCCTCCAAAGATATTTTTCCTTGTTCCAATGCATCAAAAATTAAAATCATTGTCATAATTTTGGTGATGCTTGCTGGGTGCAGGGAAGTATGGGCATCCTTTTCATAGATAATCTGGCCAGTAGAGGCTTCCATTAAAGCTACAGATGGAGCGGAAACGGAGACCTCTTCGGTTGCAGGGGGCTGCTGGGGAGCTGCTTCTGATGTGGAAAGCAGAGTGGCGCACCAGTTTCCACAAGGCTTACTTAACTGCTGCGGGATTGCTTTTGAGGTGGGAAATAGGGAGGATATCAGCAAACACGCAGATAACAAAACAGATAATATACAATGCATATCAGAACCTCCAAATGTTATATAATAGTTTAAGCGTAAGGCTTGTATGATATTCCCGGTTTTTATATGTTTTCCTGGAATCAGGAAGATTGCAGGCGTCTTATCGATGCTTTGAAAATCTGTAAAAGCTGCATATTCAGCAAGGAAGGATCCTATTCTGTAATAGGAATCAAAGAGAAAGGAAGAAAATAAATGAAGATTTTATTTTTTGTGTTAGCGCTGTGTTTTACCTATGTTCTATGGCAAAAGTGGGAATTGACGAAATTTCAGGTAACAGAGTATAAGATAGTTTCTTCAAAAATAAAAAAGCAGGCTTGTGCCGTTGTAATTGCAGATTTGCATGGATTTTCTTATGGTAGGGAAAATGAAAAACTTTTGACAAGAGTAAAAAGAATAAATCCAAATATAATTTTAATACCAGGAGATATACTGGTATCGAAATACAGTGATACCTACGAGGTGGCTTTGAAGACTTTGCAAGAGCTGGTAAAAATTGCTCCCGTATATTACAGTTATGGGAATCATGAAAGTCGTCTGCGTGATCCAGAGCGAATGAACCATTCCTTGTTTCAAGAATATATATCTAAGGTGAAGGAAGCGGGAATCCTTGTTATGGAGACAGAAAGCCGGGAAATTTTTCTTGGGGAAAACAAGGTTCAGTTGTCAGCGTTGGAGCTGGAATTGGAATATTATGAAAAGGGCAGGATAGTTCCCTTGGAACAGGATTATTTAGCCAAACGTCTTCCGACGCAAAAGGAAGAAATGTTCCAGATTCTTCTTGCACATAATCCAGCTTATGCCAAAGAATATATTCATTGGGGCGCAGATGTGACCTTTTGTGGACATAATCACGGTGGACTGGTTCGGATTCCGGGGATTGGAAGTGTGATTTCTCCTCAGCTAACCTGGTTTCCCAAATATGATTCTGGAAGGTTCCAGGAGGGGGATAAGAACGTTATTGTAAGTCGGGGAATGGGAACGCATACCTTTCATATACGGATTTTTAACCGGGCAGAGTTGTTGTCAGTGACATTTTTGCCGGAATAGATTCGTCTTTCGGAAGGCTAGAGGCTGAACGGTTACTAAATTCATGGTTAATGACAAAAATTCTCTTGAAAAAAGCACAAGATACAGGTAGAATAGGTGATAGTGCTGTTTGAAAAGGGGATATTATGGATTTAACGGTGAAGCTTAAGGTGTTTGAAGGTCCTTTGGATTTGTTGCTGCATCTGCTGGAGAAAAATAAGGTGAATATTTATGACATTCCCATTGTGGAAATTACCAGTCAGTATATGGACTATATTAATGAAATGCAACGACAGGATTTGAATATTGTCAGTGAATTTCTGGTAATGGCAGCTACCCTTCTTGATATCAAATCAAAAATGCTGCTTCCCAAAGAGGAGACGGAGGAGGCAGAGGAAGATCCAAGAGCGGAGCTGGTACAGAAATTGTTGGAATATAAAATGTACCAATGTATGTCTTACGAATTAAAAGACAGGCAGATTGATGCAGAAAAGGTTTTGTTTAAGATGCCTACAATTCCTGAGGAGGTTAGGCAGTATGAGGAACCGGTGGATTTGCAGGAATTAATGTCAGATTTGACTTTGAAAAAGCTTAATGCGATTTTTAAATCTATCATGCGGAAACAGGAAGATAAAATTGACCCTATTCGGTCCAGATTTGGAAAAATTGAAAGGGAAGAGGTGTCTTTGGAAGAACGTATGGTATATTTGGAACAATATGCTTTGGCTCACAGTCCTTTTAGTTTTCGAGGATTGTTGGAGGAACAGAGCAGTAAGATGGAAATTATTGTCACCTTTTTATCAGTTCTGGAATTGATGAAAACAGGAAAGATACATATTTCACAGGAACATATTTTTGATGATATTATTATTTATGCAAGCGGCGAGGAGAAGCAAGTGCCGGCATAAGGAGTCGGGTTAGGATGAAGTTGGATAAGCAGGAAGCAATTATTGAAGGGATTTTATTTGCCATGGGGGAATCCGTGGAAATATCCAAATTGGCAGAGGTTTTAGAGGTTAGTCAGGAGGAAGTCCGAGGTATTTTACAGAAAATGATGAAACGATACCGAGGAGAGAACCGGGGAATAGAGATTATGGAAATTGAAGATGCGGTTCAAATGTGTACGAAAAAGGAAATATATGAATATCTGATAAAGATTGCAAAGCAGCCCAAACGTCATGTGTTGACAGACGTGTTGCTGGAGACACTTTCTATTATTGCCTATAAACAGCCGATTACCAAGCTGGAAATTGAGAAAATACGTGGAGTGAGTTGTGCCCATGCAGTCAATAAGCTGGTAGAGTACAATCTGGTTTGTGAATTGGGCAGATTAGATGCGCCAGGCAGACCTTTGCTATTTGGGACTACGGAAGAATTTTTGAGAAGCTTTGGTGTTCAGTCCATTGAAGAGCTTCCTGTACTGAATCAGGATCAGTTGGAAGAGTTCAAGCAGCAGGCTGAAGAAGAAATGAATCTGAAACTGGATGTGTGATTTTTGCCCTTCCTATCTGGCTGACTGCTGGACGGGAAGGGCAATTCTATCTTGTTCTATAGGCGATACATTGTCACGCTAAAGCATGAGAGTGTATTGCCTATAGGATATAAAATAAAATTCAGATTTAATAACCTAGAGATTCTCCAATTAAGATAACCTTAATCCGGTCAGCAGGGGCGCTTCGCCTGGTGATTACTGTGTGGGAACAGATACAGTCAGGGCTCAGACAGTCAGAACATAATCCGGTGGCGGCACAAGGCGTCTGGCGGTTCAAACGGTTGGCATTGATGGGAGAAGCCACATTGCGTACACGGGAAACAGCTTCTTCCAGGGAAGGCGCTACTTTGTTCATACCTGCAAGGATAATAACGTTTTTGGGGCCGTAAATCAGAGCAGCTACCCGGTTGCCAGTTCCGTCGACATTTACCAGTTCCCCATCGGAAGTAATGGCGTTGCTGCTCATAAAATAGTAATCGGAATTCAGGGATTTATGGTAGATTTCTGCAATTTCCTCCGGTGAGTTGGCTTTGCTCCGGTCTAACAGTGTAATGTCATCTCGTTCTTTTAACCGATCAGCCATACCGGATTCTGCCAGTGTCATGGAGCCGCCGAAGGATACAGTACTGCCAGAAGATACCAGTGTTATAGCAAGCTCTGTGGCTTCTTTTGCAGTTTTGCAATAGTGGCATTCAAAGTGACGCTTTTTAAGATTTTTCATGGTAGTGTTGGCAAGGTTTTCATAGTAGATTTGTGTTGGGGTCATAGGTTTACTCCTTTCTTATAAAATATCCGTTGATTGTAATCAGTGTTTCTCAATATCTATTATTATAAAGTGCCTTGCTTGATGCGTCAATTTGTTAAAAGTTTGAGTTTCCCCATTTTACAATTCATAGTACCAAAAGGTTTCCATCACAAAGTGATAAATGAATATATGTTCAGCTGAAAAGATTTGAAATTATTGGTAATTGTGCTATAATGGTTTCTGCAAATGGTATGCTGTTTTCTTTATAGAAGTGAATTTTAAGGCGCCAGTTGCACAAGATAAAAACTTTCAAATGAAAGGGGATTTTAATGGAGCAAAAATTAAAAAAGCTGTCATCTTATTATAAGCCTTATCGGTCCTTGTTTTTTGCAGATATGTTTTTTGCAATTTTGGGCGCAGGAGTGACATTAGTAATTCCTTTGATTGTACGTTATATTACCAATCATGTGATTGCAATGGAGGCAGGGGCTGCGTTGCACCAGATTGCCAGATTAGGAATCTTGATGCTGGCGTTGGTGGCAGTGGAGTGCTATTGTAACTATTTTATTTCCAATTATGGACATGTTATGGGAGCAAAAATAGAATACGATATGCGGGCGGAAATTTTCGGTCATTACCAGAAGCTGTCCTTTTCCTTTTTCAATAATCAAAAGGTGGGACAGCTAATGTCGAGAATCACCAGTGATTTATTTGATATCAGTGAGCTTTTACATCATGGGCCGGAGGATTTGGTGATTTCTGTGATCAAAATCGTAGGTTCTTTTCTTATTTTAATGAATATTGATTGGAAGCTCGCCATGATTGCATTTGCATTTGTTCCCATAATGTTGTTGTATGCCTGGTATTTTAATACGAGAATGAAACGGGCGTTTAAGCGGAACCGGGTGAAAATTGCGGAAATTAACAGTCAGATTGAGGACAATCTTTCTGGTATTCGCGTGGTAAAATCCTTTGCCAATGAAGAGGTGGAATTAGGAAAATTTGAGGAAGGGAACCAAGGATTTCTGGCAGCCAAGAAGAATAGTTACATTTATATGGCAGGCTATCATTCAGGTCTTGGCGCCTTGACTACGTTGATTACCATTGTTGTTCTGGTGGCTGGCGCAGCGCTGATTACCTACGAACAGGTAAATGTAACGGATTTAATTACGTTTCTTTTGTATATTAATACTTTTACAGAGCCAGTGAAAAAGCTGATTAACTTTACCGAACAGTTCCAAAACGGGTATACAGGCTATGAGCGTTTTATGGAAATGATGGCAATAGCCCCAGACATTTCAGACAGGCCAGGCGCGGTGGAACTAAAAGGAGTAAAAGGAGACATTTCCTTTGATAATGTGTCGTTTCATTATGAAGAAAATACAGAGACGGTGCTGAACCATATCAATCTGGAAGTAGAAGCAGGTTCCTATATGGCGCTGGTAGGTTCTTCAGGTGCAGGGAAAAGCACCTTATGCAGTCTGATTCCCCGATTTTATGATGTGACAGGCGGATCGGTGAAAATTGATGGGAAGGATATCCGGGATGTGACACTAAAGAGCTTGCGAAGCCAGATTGGAATTGTACAGCAGGATGTGTATCTATTTGTGGGAACTGTTATGGATAATATCCGCTATGGCAGGCCAAATGCTACCAGGGAAGAAGTGATAGAAGCGGCCAAGAGCGCAAATGCACATGAATTTATTATGGCATTGCCAGATGGATATGATACGGATATTGGGCAGCGCGGCGTGAAACTTTCTGGAGGACAAAAGCAGAGATTATCCATTGCAAGGGTATTTTTGAAAAATCCGCCCATACTTATCTTTGATGAGGCAACTTCAGCATTAGATAATGAGAGCGAAAAGGTGGTGCAGGAATCCTTGGAAAAATTGGCGAAAAACCGTACAACGTTTGTAATTGCCCACCGTTTGTCCACCATCCGCAATGCTCAGAAAATATTGGTGCTGACTGATCATGGAATTGAAGAGGAAGGTACTCATAAGGAGCTATTGGACAACGATGGCATCTATGCAAGGCTCTATCGAATGCAGTTTGCCGGGTAAGGAATATTGAGAAAATGGCAGAGGCAACAGAGATAGATTGCAGTCTGCCAGATAGGAGATTTATGGAAATAGAATTTAAAAAGATTGAACTGGAAGACAGAGAATTGATTGACCGTTATCTGAATCAGAAAACATACCGTAGCTGTGAGCTGATTTTTCCCAATATTTATCTTTGGAGCAGGGAATATCCTACAAAGTTTGCTATTGTGGAAAATGCACTGGTTTTTCAGGGAATTTTAGAAAATGGAGAGCCCAGCATAACATTTCCAGCGGGAGAGCAGGAACAGATTCATAAGGCAATGGATGTGATGATGGACTGGTTTTGGGAGCAGGGAAAGGAATTTCACATGCATCTGGTACAGGAGCAAGAATATGAGTTGTTGGAATTATGGTATCCAGGAAAATTCCGGATTGCTTACCATCGGGATTCTGCCGATTACGTGTATGAGACAGAGAAGCTTACCACCCTGGCAGGAAAGAAGCTTCACGGAAAGCGGAACCACATCAATAAATTCAAAGAAAATTATCCAGATTGGGTGTATGAGCCTATGACCAGGGAAAACGTAGAGGATTGCTTTCAGATGGCTTTGAAATGGCGGGAGGAGGCTGAGTGTGAACAGGATGAAGCGAAACGAGCGGAAATGTGCGTGACGCTGAATGCTCTGCGGTTGATGGAGGAGCTTCAGTTAAAAGGCGGTCTGCTTAGGGCTAACCCAGAGGGAGAAGTCATTGCATTTACAATTGGGGAGCCATTAAATCCCGATACCTTTGTGGTGCATATAGAAAAAGCATTTTCAGACATCCAGGGGGCATACCCTATGATAAACCAGCAGTTTGTGGCCCATGAAGCACAGGAATTTTTGTATGTAAACAGGGAAGAGGACACAGGGGCAGAGGGGCTTCGCAAAGCAAAATTGTCTTACCGTCCGGCGTTTCTTGTGGAAAAGGGTAAAGTGACTTATGTGAAAGATGGAGGGAAAAATCATGACGAAGATTGATATTATTTCAGGATTTTTAGGTGCAGGAAAGACAACTTTTATAAAAAAAATGTTGGAGGATGTATTCCAAGGGGAAAAAATTGTTTTGATTGAAAATGAGTTTGGAGAAATTGGCATTGATGGAGGATTTTTGAAGGATTCTGGTATTGAAATCAGTGAACTGAATTCTGGCTGTATTTGCTGTTCTTTGGTGGGGGACTTTGGGAAAAATCTCCGGGAGGTAATGGAGCGTTTTCACCCAGACCGGATTTTGATTGAGCCATCAGGGGTAGGGAAGCTTTCCGATGTGATGAAATCTGTACAGGAAGTAGAGGCAGAAAATGAGGTGAAATTAAATGGGCGGGTCACGGTGGTGAATACCGCTAAGGCCACCAAACAGATGAAGGCATTTGGAGAATTTTTTAACAATCAGATTGAATATGCCACAGTGATTGTACTGAGCCGGACTCAGAATGTGAAACCTGAGCAGACAGAATTGGTGGTAAAAGCCATACGGGAAAAGAATGAGAAAGCTGCGGTGATTACAACTCCTTGGGATGAAATTGACGGAAAGCAGATTTACAAAGTAATAGAACAGCAGAAAACATTGGAAGAAGAGCTGATGGAAGAGCATTGCAATCATCAGGGACACGAGCATCATGAGCATGAGTGCCACGAGCATCATGAACATCATCATGAACACGACCATGAGCACGAGCATCATGAACATCATCATGAGCACGACCATGAGCATCACCACAATGACCATGGAGAGAATTGTACCTGCGGCTGCCATGACCATGATCACCATCACCACCATGCAGATGAAATATTTACAAGCTGGGGCCGGGAGACGCCACACGTATTTACGAAAGAAACCATTGAACATGCGTTGCAAGTATTTTGCGATACACAAGATTATGGAACGATTCTTCGTGCAAAAGGAATGGTTCCAGGGGAAGACGGCACATGGATTTATTTTGATATGGTAGACGGAGAATATGAGCTGCGCACTGGGGAAGCAGACTATACGGGAAGACTGTGTGTTATTGGAACGGATATGGAAGAGGAAAAGCTGGCAGAATTGTTTGGAATATAGGAAGGTGTGACAAAATGGAGATTCCAGTATATTTATTTTCCGGATTTATGGACAGCGGGAAAAGCTCTCTGATAAGGGAGACGCTGATTGAAGGAGATTTCAGTGAAAATGGAAAGACATTGCTAATTCTCTGTGAAGATGGGGAAGTAGAATTTGAACAAGAGGAATTACTAAAAGCCAATACAAAGCTGGTAATGATAGAAGAAGAGGAATCATTTACCAGTAAAAAGCTGCAGGAATTAAGTGAGAATTATTATCCAGATCAAGTATTTATTGAATATAATGGAACCTGGCAGATGTCCACATTTCTAGAGTTAGATCTTCCCAAGGAATGGGTATTGGTCCAGTCTTTGGCAACTGTGGATGCCACTACGTTTGAAATGTATCTGACAAATATGCGGACAATGATTATGGAACAGCTTTTTGCTGCAGATGTAGTGATTATTAACCGATGTACCAAGGATACGCCCAAAGGGAAATTCCGAAGAGCCATTAAGGTACTGAACCGGAAAGCCCAAATTGCTTATGAGCGTGAGGATGGGACTATCGATGAAAACGATATGGAAGAATTGCCCTATGACTTGAATCAGGATGTGATTGAGATTAGCGATATGGATTATGGCATTTGGTATATGGATGCATTGGATGATCCAAAGAAATATGAAGGAAAAAAAGTGCAGTTCCTTGCACTGGTGTACCGTCCAGAAAAGATGAAAAAGGGTGTGTTGATTCCAGGGCGGTTTGCTATGACCTGCTGTGCAGATGACATTACTTTTATTGGATTTAAATGTAAATTTAATAATGCTGCGACTATTCCTCATAAATCTTGGATTACAATTACGGCTGAGATGAAAAATGAATTTGCATTGGAATACAGGGGAAAAGGTCCGGTGTTATATGCTGTGGATGTGAAGCCAGCAGAAAAACCGGAAGATGAGCTGATTTATTTCAGTTGAAAGGAATGGTATGGAACAGGAAAGCAGGTTATCAGACCGGATTGCGGACAGTATTTTGTCCATGATTACAGTGGAACAACGGTTTATGCCAGGCAGTAAGCTGCCCAATGAAAATATATTATCCCAGGAATTGAATGTGAGCCGTACTACTTTGCGAGAAGCCATTCGTATTCTTGTAACGGGAGGAATTTTGGAAATCAGACGGGGAAAAGGAACCTTTGTGCGGGAAGATTTTAAGATAAACCAGTCTCAGGAATTTTCTTTTCTTGCTTCAGCGGCGGTAAAAGTCAGGGATTTGTATGAAATGCGTCTGATTTTTGAACCGGAGGCTGCTTATTATGCAGCGCTTCGTGGTACAGAAGAGGAGATTAGGCGTATTTTGACTTTAGGAACAGAAATTGAAGAGCGGATAGAACAGCGGAAAGACAGGACAGAGGTAGAGCAGTCTTTTCACAAATCTATTGCGAAAGCGACCCACAATGAATTTATGAATCAGCTTATGCCAGTGATTTATGAGGGAATTAATAAAGGAGTAAAATTATCCGAGGCATATGAAGAGGCAGTCCAGGCAACTCTTGTGGACCATAAAATTCTGATGGATTTTTTAAGGGAACGGAATGGGGAGGGTGCAAGGAATGCGATGCGCATTCATATTCTTCATGCCATGGCACAACTTCCTATGGAGTAAGGCTGGGTTCTATAAGGAGAAAAACAAATGGAAAGAAAAGTATTAAAAGAGGTTTTAATAAATGTTGGTATCATAGTCCTTGCGCTGGCATTTGGCTTTTTATTGAATAAGTATATGATTGCCAATGCACAAGTGCCGACCTCATCCATGGAAACTACTGTGATGGCAGGAGACAGAATTCTTGTGAACCGTCTTTCTTATGTGTTTGCTGATCCTAAGAGAGGGGATATTGTAACATTTATCTATCCAGATGATGGTCAAACCCTTTATTTAAAACGAATTCTGGGGTTGCCAGGAGAAACCATTGAAGGAAGAAAGGGTGTGCTTTATATTGACGGCAAACCATTGGAGAAAGACTTTACCCAAGAGATAAGCTATGATGATTTTGGACCTTATCAAGTGCCAGAAGGAACTTATTTTATGATGGGGGATAACCGAAAGGATTCTTGGGATTCTAGGTATTGGGAACATAAATTTGTAAAAAAAGAGGATATCATTGGAAAGGCGGCGGTCAGCTATTTTCCTCATCCCAGAGTGTTAAAATAGACGTTGATTCCCGAGAGCAATGAGTTAAGCAGTGGCGCTTGCGCAGATATTTGGCGAATGCTACGACGGTAAGTGCCCTGCGGGTGCAAAAACCCCGCCCCTTGGGGCGGGGTTTTTGATTTATTCTATCGGGAGATATTTTCACGCATTTGTGCGACAGGTCTTTTTTAAGGAATGATCAGAGGGGGAGAAAATGAAAAAATAAGGAAGCTTATATAACCTTGCGGGAATGCAGTGTTTTTGCAATCGTTTCTAACAAAATGGGAATGTCAATGGGCTTTGTCAAATGAGCGTCCATGCCGCTTTCAATGGACATTTGCTTATCACTGTCAAAGGCATCCGCAGATAAAGCGATAATGGGAATGTGAGCTAATTTTGGATCGCTGAAATTTCGGATGCTTTTTGTTGCCTCCCACCCATTCATCACAGGCATTGAAATATCCATAAGAATCAAATCATAATCTTCTGGAGAGGAAAGCTCCATTTTTTCTACTGCGTCACGGCCGTTTATGGCTGTCTCTACAATGAATCCCATTCCCTGAAGAATTTCTGTTTCAATTTCAAGATTGGCAATGTTGTCGTCCACAAGCAATATTTTTTTGTTTAACAGGCTGGAAAAGGCATCTTCTGTGTGGTTGGCAGAAGAAAGAGGGTGGGTCTGTATTCGAAAGCGAAGGATTACGGTAAAGGTACTGCCTTTTTCAGGGGCGCTGTCTACTTGAATAGTTCCGCCCATCATATCTACAATGTTTTTGGCAATGGTAAGACCAAGTCCTGTTCCATGGATGCCGCTGAATGTAGTATTTTTTTCTCGTTCAAATGGTTCAAAAATGTGCCCAAGGAAATCTTTGCCAATTCCGATCCCGTTGTCTTTGACAATGAATTGGTAGACGGCAAAATTATTGGGGAATTTCTCTAGCTCTTCCACACTGATGTCAACCGTTCCATCGGCATTTGTGTAAGTGATGGCGTTAGAAGCAAGATTTGACAATAGCTGCCGTAGTTTGTTTAAGTCGCCGTAAATATCATAATGGGTCATTTTTATAGAATTCAGCGAGAAAGTGATATTTTTTTCGGCGGCTTGGGGAAGCAGGCTTTCGTGTACATCTTGTAGAATATCGCTTAGGTTGCATTCCGTTTCCGTAAGGCGGGTGTTATTGGACTCTGCCCAGGAGAGCTCCAATACCTTTTCAATTAATTCTAAAAGCTGTTTGCTGGCAATATCAATTTTGTTTAAGTAGTTTCCTACGGCTTTTGGGTCATCGATATACTTTTTCGCAAGAGTTGTATAACCAAAAATCGCATTGAGCGGGGTACGCATGTCGTGAGACATATTGGAGAGAAAAGTATTTTTTGCATTGATGGCCAGGGTTGCATTATTTAATGCGTCTTCAAATATTTGCTTTTGTTCCATTTCAAGCTGAATTTCTTCGTCTACTTTCCGGTATCCCATTACAATCTGAGAAATATGCTCCCGATTGCTTACATTTACAATGCGAAGCTGCAAATACTGTTGTTCTCCGTGATAAATAACCCGGTAATTTGTGTAATATGTTTTACTAGCTGCCAATTTTTTGCGTATGTATTCTGGAGAGGTTACTCTGGAAACAAGCTCCTGATCTTCAGGATGTACCCAGACATTGACGTAATCGGAAACATACCAGCTAAATTTGCGTATTTGAAATTTTTTTTCAAATTGGCGTTCTGTCCGCTGACTGAGGCGGTAAGGCAGAATCTTGTCATCATCCAGGTTGGCATATAGAATGGATTCATAATTTACACTGAGACCTTCTATCACTTCAAGACGGCGCAAATGCTCCTGATTGATGAGCTTACGTTCCTTGTCATATTCTTCAATCAACGTTTTTAATTTTTTCTCTTTTCGTTTTTTTTCTTCCATTAAACGGGTTGTTTCCGCAACCTGTAAATTCTTTTTTTCTGTTGCATCCCCAAGAAACACATAGAAGATATCTCCAACGGAATCAATATGCAGGGAATGTCCATAGTCTTCAATCCAACGGATTTCTCCATCTTTTCGGATGATTCGGTATTCCACATAATCGAAGTCATACTGACTGTGGTTGATCTGTTCTTTGATGCTTTCTTCTACAGCTTCTAAGTCTTCTGGGTGTACAATTCCCCGGAAAGAATTTCCAGTATATTCTCGAAATTCTTCCAGAGTGCTACATTGGAAAATCCGAAGTAAGGCTTTATTGGCATAAATGATTTCCTCATTTTTGTCCATCCAGTATATTAAAAAACCACCTGGCATTTCGTCCATGAAATTTTTGATTTCTATAAAATTATCTGATTCTTCTTGGGCTAATATATATTCAATAAGATTATGTTCAAATTTTTGCTGTTTCATGACAATATCCTCCTGGTAGTCTGATTTGTACAACGAAAATATAGCATAATTTGGCAGAAAAGTCAATTTGGGTGGTAGCGCTTAGAAAATTTTATGAAAAATATCCAAAATGTCATACAACCCCAATAACGTCATACAACCATATTGACATCATACAACTACCGTGATAAGATAGGATTGAAAATCAAAAAATGTGAAAGAAATGAGGTAGTGAAAATGAGAAGTGATAATGTAAAAAAAGGAATGCAGCAGGCGCCCCACCGTTCTCTCTTTCATGCATTAGGATTTACCAAAGAGGAAATGGACAAACCGTTGGTTGGAATTGTAAGCTCCTATAATGAGATTGTTCCAGGACATATGAATTTAGATAAGATTGTCAATGCTGTGAAAATGGGTGTGGCGGAGGCTGGCGGTGTTCCAGTAGTATTTCCCGCCATTGCAGTTTGTGATGGAATCGCTATGGGACACACAGGGATGAAATATTCACTGGTAACCCGTGACCTGATTGCAGATTCTACCGAGTGTATGGCATTGGCGCATCAGTTTGATGCACTGGTGATGGTACCGAACTGTGACAAAAATGTGCCAGGACTTTTGATGGCGGCTGCAAGAGTGAATGTTCCTACCGTTTTTGTATCTGGGGGTCCGATGCTGGCAGGTCGTGTAAAAGGGCGTAAAACCAGTCTTTCTTCCATGTTTGAGGCCGTTGGTTCTTATGCAGCAGGAACGATGACAGAGGAAGAGGTATGCGAGTTTGAAGAGAAGGCATGTCCTACCTGCGGTTCTTGCTCTGGTATGTATACGGCCAATTCTATGAACTGTCTCACGGAAGCATTGGGGATGGGGCTAAAGGGAAATGGAACCATACCAGCAGTTTATTCAGATCGTCTTCGTCTTGCAAAACATGCAGGCATGGCAGTTATGGAAATGTACCGGAAAAATATTTGCCCCAGGGATATTATGACAAAAGATGCTATTTTGAATGCATTGACGGTGGATATGGCATTGGGATGCTCCACCAACAGTATGCTTCACCTTCCGGCAATTGCCCATGAGGTTGGATTTGATTTTGATATCGGGTTTGCAAATGAAATCAGTGAAAAGACTCCGAATCTTTGCCATCTGGCTCCGGCAGGCCCTACGTATATGGAAGATTTGAATGAAGCTGGCGGTGTCTATGCAGTTATGAATGAACTGGCAGAAATGAATTTATTAAATTTGAATTGTATTACTGTAACTGGGAAAACCGTGGGAGAAAATATAGAAGGCTGTACCAATCGGAATCCAGAAGTAATCCGCCCATTGGATCATCCATATAGTGCAACTGGCGGTCTTGCTGTGTTAAAAGGAAACCTGGCGCCAGAAGGCAGCGTAGTAAAGCGTTCTGCAGTAGCGCCGGAAATGATGGTGCATGAAGGACCAGCGCGGGTATTCGATTGTGAGGAGGATGCCATCGATGCCATCAAGGGTGGAAAGATTGTTGCTGGGGATGTGGTTGTGATTCGTTATGAAGGTCCAAAAGGTGGACCAGGAATGCGTGAAATGTTAAATCCAACTTCAGCAATTGCAGGTATGGGCCTTGGCTCTACGGTTGCATTGATTACAGACGGACGGTTTTCCGGGGCAAGCCGTGGGGCTTCCATTGGCCATGTTTCTCCTGAGGCGGCTGTGGGCGGAACCATTGCGTTGGTGAAAGAAGGAGATACCATTAAAATTAATATTCCAGAAATGAGGCTGGAATTGGATGTATCAGAGGAAGAATTGACCAAGAGAAAAGCAGAGTGGAAGCCGAGGACGCCAAAGGTAACGGAAGGATACCTTGCCCGTTATGCCCAGATGGTAACTTCAGGCGCAACTGGAGCAGTGATGAAGCGGGAATTGTAAGAGGGAGAGTGTATGTTAAGAATTGGATGTCATCTGTCTTCTTCCAAAGGCTTTCTTGCCATGGGGAAAGAAGCAATAAACATAGGGGCCAATACTTTTCAGTTTTTCACCAGGAATCCCAGGGGCGGCAAAGCGAAGGAATTAGATACAAAGGATCTTGCCGCCTATCTGGATTTTGCCGAAGAACATGGGATTGCGCAGATTCTGGCGCATGCGCCGTATACGTTGAATGCGTGCGCCAAGGATGAAGGCCTGCGGCAGTTTGCTTATGATACCATGTGTGATGATTTGAGACGATTGGAGCATATTCCAAATGCCATGTATAATTTTCATCCGGGAAGCCATGTGAAGCAGGGGACAGAAATTGGAATTGGTTATATTTCGGATTTGTTGAACCGGATCAATGAAAAGGGCTACCATGCCACGATTTTGCTTGAGACAATGGCCGGAAAAGGCACGGAGATTGGGCGGAATTTTGAGGAATTGAGGACAATTATTGATCGTGTGGAGGAAAACAGTAATTTAGGCGTCTGTATGGATACTTGTCATGTGTTTGATGGAGGATATGATATTGTAGGGAATTTGGAGGAAGTCATAGAAGAATTTCATTCTGTGGTTGGTCTTTGCCGTCTCAAAGCCGTGCATTTGAATGACAGTATGAATTTGTTGGGAAGTCACAAAGACCGTCATGAGAAGATCGGGGAAGGGAAAATTGGACTGGAAGCTTTTCGTGCTATTGTCACTCATTCCAAATTGCGGGAACTTCCGTTCTTTTTGGAGACTCCCAATGATTTGGAGGGTTATCAACGGGAAATCGCATTATTGCGCCAAATGGCTGAGGCATAGGAAGAGGATGAAACATGAGGAAAGAGAAAATTTCATCCAGAAAGAAAGCAGCATCCAAAATCTTGAAGAGATGTGTTCTTCTTTGTGGGAGTGTTTTGATTGTTTTTGGAATTTGGTTGTTCGGTGAAAAGCAGACGGAAGAAACTGCAAAAACAAGAACAAAAGCGACAACAAAAGCGACAACAAAAGCAGAAGAAGCATCCAAAGAAGGAACAAAGAATCAGAAATTGCAGGAAATATTGGATACAATTTCATCCATAGAACCTCAACAGGTTTTGGAACTTTCAGATGTACAGGCGATGGCGGCTGGCGATATTCTGGATGTTTCTGAGCTATCTTGGGAATTCTTGGAGAGTCTGTTTTATAGTGAGGAGCTATCCGAGGAAATACAGCAGCGGATTTGGAATAATTCTTATCAGGAAAATGATAATATTTCTTTGGATGAATTGCGGTATCTGCGCGTGCTTCACATTGGATTTGACGGGAAAACTCATATCGGGGAACTGATGGTAAACCAAGTCATTGCAGAGGATATTCTGGAAATTATGTCAGAACTTTATAAACAGGAATATCCCATTGAAAAAATGGTATTGATTGATGTCTATGGCGCAGAGGATGAGAGCTCTATGTCAGATAATAATACATCCGCATTTAATTACCGTGAAATTGCTGGCTCTTCCAAGTTGTCCAGACATGCGCTAGGGCTTGCCATTGACATTAATCCCAAATATAATCCATATGTGAAAGAGAAGAATGGAGAGCTTCTGGTAAGTCCTTCCAATGGCTCCCTCTATGCAGACAGGAGCCAGGAATTTTCCTATAAGATTGCAGAAGGAGATTTGTGCTTGCAGCTTTTTCGGGAGCATGGATTTACTTGGGGCGGAAGTTGGAATTCCGTGAAGGATTATCAGCATTTTGAGAAATAGTAAACATATCCAGCCTTGAGAGGAAAGGGCTGGATATGTTTGCGTTATTATAGTATAATAGCTTTGTGTATCAAGAGTGTTGTTCATATAACAACGAATGGGGGTTATTTCATGTTTTATTCGCCTTTGCGCTATCCTGGCGGAAAAGGAAAGCTTGCGCCGTTGATAGGATTGATGGTAAAAAAAATGAATGTAAAAGGGGGAACATATATAGAGCCTTTTGCGGGAGGAGCAGGTGTAGCTCTCATGCTTTTGTTGGAAGGATATGTAGAAAATATCGTAATTAATGATTACGATAAGGCCATTTATGCTGTATGGCGGGCAATTGTGAATGAGCCGGATAATTTTGTGGATAGAATTATGGAAACTCCCGTGAATTTGGATGAATGGAAGAAACAAAAAGAGATTTATTTGAAACAGAATAAAAGGTATTCTTTAGATTTGGCATTTGCCACCTTTTTTTTAAATAGAACAAACAGATCTGGAATTTTAAAAGGAGGCCCCATAGGAGGCCTTGGGCAGACAGGAGATTACAGGATAAATGCACGTTATAATGCAGGAAAGTTGGCGGAAAGGGTTTGGGCCATTGCCAAATATAGAAAAAATATAAAAGTTTACAATAAAGAAATAGTAAGTTTTATGATAAGTGTGCTGCCTGATTATAGGAAAAATTCACTGATCTATTTTGATCCTCCATATTTCAAAAAAGGGCCGGAATTGTATAAAAATTTTTTTGATAAAGAGGATCATGCTAAAATTGCACACATGATTTTAAATAATGTCCAAGGAAATTGGATTGTTACCTATGATGACACTCCAGAGATTATGGAGTTATATAGGGAGAGGTGCATAAGAAGATATGATTTGAATTATAGTGCAGCTAATACAGGGAGAAGTTCAGAAATCATTGTTTTTCATGATGAATGTTATTGTCCAACCAATCAGGAATTACTGGAGCAGAAAATTAATATTAATTTACGTGGGGTAGAATAAGTAATGATAATTAAAGAGATAGAGATAGAAAAATTCCGTGCAATCGAAAACCTGTCGTTGCATATAGGAAAAAATGTTACAGCTATTGCAGGCCGGAATGCAACCTTAAAAACAACGTTATTAGGAATGTTGGGACAGCCATTTACGATTTCAGCCGGACATCCAATGTATGGTTGTACAACAATAGATGGATATAATTTTAAATCTCAATTTAAAGAAAAATTTAAGATATCGAAAGAATTTGATCATTTTGGAGAACATATCTGGACATTGAAGTTTTATAAAAAGGGATATTATACAGATGATGAAATTAAAATGACAAGTATTAAGCGTCCAACGAAATCGAATCCCAATGATATTCGTTTTTGGAATGCGAAAAGCAGAGCGAAAGGGACAGGGTATGTCCAATTGCCTGTTTATTATTTGAGTTTAAGCAGATTATTTCCAATCGGAGAAACTTTGAAAACAAAGAATATTGATATTCAATTGTCAGAGGAAGAAAATCTTTATTTTGTCAAGACATATAAGGAACTGTTGTCCATTCAGGAATCAAAGAATGCAGTCGCAGCTATGGAAAAAGCGGATGCAAAACGGAATTTTGTTGGGGTGAATGATAATACACATGATGTGTTTACAAATTCAGCAGGTGAGAGTAATATTGGAAAGATGATATTAGCGGTATTGTCTTTTAAAAGATTGAAAGAAGGGTATGGAAAAGAGTATAAAGGCGGCATTTTGCTTATTGATGAATTAGATGCAACGCTTTATGGATATTCCCAGAAAAAATTAGTAAATTTTCTATGCCAAGCATCTAAAAAGTATCATATACAAATTATATTTACGACCCATTCTCCGATGGTTTTGCAGGAAGTAAATTATTTGCAGCGTAAAGAAGTGAGGAGTATGCAAGAAAAAGGCATAGATATTGAAACAATCACATATAATTATGAAAATGAGATCATTTATCTCGAATCATATTATGTGGGAGAAGTTGGAGATAGTAAGAGAATGGTGAAAGGACGTAATGTTAGAAAATCTGTGGAATTAAAAGAGATTACTGACGACATCAATATGCAGCCTTCTGTGGTGCGGCAAAGTGTCAATATATATTTGGAGGATGAAAGAGCAAAAGGATTTTTCCTGTATTTATTGTCGCAATGTTTATCCTATAATTTTGAAACCTATTTCAATATTGTGGATGTTAATCTTGGGTTTACAAATTATCTGCATTTGCATAAGAAAAAAGTTCCAGAGTTTTTAAATAGCCTGATTCTAGTGGACAATGATGTGCAAAGAAAGGCTTCCAAAGAACAGTTGGACTATGTGGACAACCATACAACAAATATTCTTTTTTTGCCAGAGGATGTGGAAAAAGGAATGTTTCATTTATTAAAAGATCCAATATATTATGCGGAATTTGAAGACACCATTAGCGGCATCAGAATGCCCTATGATATTTGTTTTAAGGATTGGACAGAAAGCAGCTATGATTCTAATGGTTATAAACAATGGTTTGCTTATATGGAGGAAACGTTAGGAAGCACAGAAAAAATCTATGATTTTTGGTATCATAAAAATGAAGGTATGGCACATGAATTTGTAAACAAGTTTATTATTGCATATAATGTGATAGCAGATAAGCGAGGATATGATTATATGATGGGCATACCTGAGCCAAAAGATATCATGAGCACATTAGTTTTCAAATAAATGGTGTGCTTTGAAGAATGGAAAGGCCATGGGGTATTCCATTGTTTCATGGAAACAGAAATTTTGTGATTTTAAGAGAAAAAACACTTGCAGTTTTTAAATACACGTGTTAGAATAACACCCATGTAAAAGCAATGAAGGTGTTTTGTAGAGAACTGTACTGCTTGCAGAGAGAGAGGATCATCGGCTGGAAGTCCTCTTAAGAAAAGACAGTTATCGAATTTCCCACTGGAGCTGCATATCTGAAGGAACCATTGGCAGTAGGATATGACGTTTTCTGTACGTTACGCAGGAGAGTGTCTAAGAATTTCCATGCATGAATCAGGCAGTGGAATTTTTAGAAATCAGGGTGGTACCGCGGATGATTTCGTCCCTATGCATGAGCATAGGGGCTTTTTTATCTTATAGGAAAGACCTTGCCACGCTAAAGCGTGAAAGTATCTTTCCTATAAGACAAAAAAGAATATGCGCACTCGTGCGAATAGAAGATGTCACGCGTGACCGCACTTGGCGCAGCAAAGTGTCCAAGCCCCTCATGAGTGAGGGGTAGGGGAGCAGAAGTGGGCTTGCCCACTTTGTTCTTCTATAGGAAAGACCTTGTCACGCTAATGCGTGAAAATATGCTTCCTAAAATGAAAAGGAGAATGATTATGAAAGCAAAATTGGAACAGATGAAAGCAGAAGCAGTCCGTGAAATACAAAATTCTGACGGACTGGCAAAATTAAATGAAGTAAGAGTTGCATTTCTGGGAAAAAAAGGCCAATTGACGGCTGTGCTGAAAGGTATGAAAGACGTGCTTCCAGAAGAACGTCCCATTGTAGGCCAACTTGTCAATGAGACCAGGGAAAGTATTGAAAACCTGATTGAAGAAACTAAGGCAAAGCTAGAAGCAGCAGAGCGTGATTTAAGATTAAAGCAAGAGGTCATTGATGTTACTCTGCCTGCAAAGAAAAATCGGGTAGGACATCGTCATCCCAATACCATTGCATTGGAAGAAGTAGAGAACATTTTTGTAGGCATGGGCTATGAAGTAGTGGAGGGCCCAGAAGTAGAGTATGATTATTATAATTTCGAAGCGTTGAATATTCCTGCCAATCATCCGGCAAAAGATGAGCAAGACACTTTTTATATTAATGATGAGATTGTGCTTCGTACCCAGACTTCTCCAGTTCAGGTGCGGGAGATGGAAAAAGGGAAACTGCCAATTCGTATGATTGCGCCAGGCAGGGTATTCCGTTCGGATGAGGTGGATGCTACCCATTCTCCATCCTTCCATCAAATTGAGGGCCTTGTCATTGACAAACACATTACCTTTGCAGATTTAAAAGGTACATTGGCAGAGTTTGCCAAGCAGTTGTTTGGAGAAGAGACAAAGGTAAAATTCCGTCCCCATCACTTCCCATTCACAGAGCCTAGCGCAGAAGTAGATGTTACCTGTTTTAAGTGTGGAGGAAAAGGCTGCCGATTCTGCAAAGGGTCTGGATGGATTGAGATCTTAGGATGTGGTATGGTGCATCCAAGGGTGCTTAAAATGAGCGGCATCGATCCAGAAGAGTATTCAGGATTTGCATTTGGAGTAGGGCTGGAACGTATTGCGTTGTTGAAATACGAAATTGATGACATGCGTCTGCTGTATGAAAACGATGACCGTTTTCTGAAACAGTTTTAAATTCACATAATTTTAGAAGTTTCGCAATTAACGAAAAATTTGGTAAAAGAGAAAGGAATCAATTATTATGAATACATCATTATCATGGATCAAGGCATATGTTCCAGAGCTGGATGTAACAGCACAGGAATATATGGACGCAATGACCCTTTCCGGTTCAAAAGTAGAAGGTTATGAAAAATTGGATGAAGATTTGGAGAAAATTATCATCGGACAAATTAAAAAAATAGAAAAGCATCCAGATGCAGATAAATTGGTGGTTTGTCAGGTGGATGTGGGAACCGGAGAGGATGTTCAGATTGTTACTGGCGCACCCAATGTAAAAGAGGGTCAGAAGGTTCCAGTTGTACTAGACGGGGGACGGGTGGCGGGAGGCCATGACGGAAAAAAGACCCCTGGTGGCATTAAAATAAAAAAAGGAAAACTAAGAGGCGTGGTATCTAATGGCATGATGTGCTCTATTGAGGAGCTTGGCTCCAGCCGAGATATGTACCCAAAGGCGCCAGAAGAAGGTATTTACATTTTTGAAGAGGATGCAGTTATTGGAGAAAGCGCTGTAAAGGCATTGGGCCTGGAGGATGTGGTGTTTGAATATGAAATCACTTCCAACCGTGTGGATTGTTTTGGGGTTCTTGGTCTTGCAAGGGAAGCAGCAGCAACTTTTGGGAAAAAATTTCAACCTCCTGTGGTAACAGAGACAGGAAACAGCGAAAATGTAAATGATTATGTAAAAGTTACAGTGGAGGATACGGAGCTTTGCCCAAGATATTGTGCCAGGGTGGTAAAAAATATCAAGATAGCTCCCTCACCAGAGTGGATGCAGCGGCGTCTTGCTTCCCAGGGAATTCGTCCTATCAATAATATTGTAGATATTACCAATTATGTGATGGAAGAGTATGGCCAACCCATGCATGCTTATGATTTGGACACGATTGCTGGACGGGAAATCATTGTAAGACGTGCAGCAAAGGATGAAAAATTTGTTACCTTAGATGGACAGGAGCGTATGATGGATGAATCTGTCTTGATGATTTGTGATGGAGAAAAGGCAGTGGGGGTTGCTGGAATTATGGGTGGTGAAAATTCCATGATTACCGACAACGTACAGACGATGCTTTTTGAGGCAGCATGCTTTGATGGCACCAATATTCGCCTTTCCAGCAAGAAAATCGGGCTTCGTACGGATGCCTCTGGTAAATTTGAGAAAGGGCTGGACCCGAATAATGCGATAGATGCCATTAACCGCGCCTGCCAGTTAATTGAGGAATTGGGAGCCGGAGAAGTAGTCGGTGGAGTGGTGGATGTTTATGGTAAGAGAAAAGAAGGCAGAAGAATTGCCTTTGATTGGGAAAAAGTCAATCAGCTCTTAGGAACTGAGATTTCCAAAGAAACTATGATTGATTATTTCAAGAAAATAGATTTGGATTATGATTATGAAAAAGAAGAAGTGATGGCGCCATCCTGGAGACAGGATTTGGAGTGTCTTGCTGATATGGCTGAGGAAGTGGCTAGATTTTATGGATATGATAATATTCCCACAACCCTGCCTACTGGGGAGGCTACCACTGGAAAATTATCTTTTAAACTTAGAGTGGAAGAAGTAGCAAGGAATGTGGCAGAATATTGTGGGTTCAGCCAGGGTATGAACTATTCCTTTGAAAGTCCCAAGGTGTTTGACAAATTATTAATTCCAAAAGACAGTGAACTGCGAAAGACAGTTGTGATTTCCAATCCTTTGGGAGAGGATTTTAGCATTATGCGTACCATCTCACTGAATGGCATGCTTACCTCGCTGGCTACCAATTATAACCGGAGAAATAAAAACGTATGTCTGTATGAATTGGGAAATATTTATCTTCCGAAGCAGGTGCCTGTCACAGAGCTGCCTAAGGAGCGTATGCAGTTTACCCTTGGAATGTATGGAGAGGGAGATTTCTATACCATGAAAGGGGTAGTGGAGGAATTTTTTGATAAGGTAGGACTTTTAGGAAAAGAAACTTATGATCCGAATGCTGGGAAACCTTTCTTGCACCCAGGCAGACAGGCAAATGTGATATATGATGGAAAAATCGTAGGTTATCTGGGAGAACTTCACCCACAGGTGGCAGATAATTATTCTATTAAGGACCGTGTTTATGTGGCAGTAATTGATATGCCAGAAATTGTGGCCTTGGCAAGCTTTGACCGAAAATATGAAGGAATCGCCAAATTCCCAGCAGTTACCCGTGATATCAGCATGGTGATGAAAAAAACTATCCTGGTAGGAGAGGTAGAAAAAATATTTGACGCAAATGGCGGACAATATTTAGAAAGCTATGAATTGTTCGATATCTATGAAGGCACACAAATTAAATCAGGATATAAATCTGTTGCATATTCCTTGACTTTCCGGGCAAAAGATAAAACGCTGGAGGAAGCAGACTATGCGCCTGCCATGGAGAAAATTTTGAAAACTCTGGAAGAATTAGGCATTGAGTTAAGAAAATAAGGAAGAAAAACCATATGGATGTAAAAGATTTTTACTATGAATTGCCCCAGGAATTGATTGCTCAGGATCCTTTGGAGGATCGTTCCAGTTCCAGGCTTCTTGTACTCCACAAAGAAACGGGAGAGATAGAACATACCAGATTTTTACATCTCTCGGAGTATTTGAAGCCTGGAGACTGTCTGGTGATTAACAATACGAAAGTTATCCCGGCAAGGCTGTTTGGGGAGCGGGAAGGAACTCAGGCAAAAATAGAGATTCTCCTGTTGAAAAGAAAAGAAAAAGATATTTGGGAGACATTGGTAAAGCCTGGAAAAAAAGCAAAACCAGGAACCCGAATTCTTTTTGGCGGTGGACTTCTCATAGGGGAGGTTTTGGAAATTGTGGAGGATGGGAATCGTCTGATTCAGTTTACTTATGAAGGAATTTTTGAGGAAATTTTAGATCAGCTAGGTCAGATGCCTCTGCCCCCTTATATTACTCATACCCTTTTAGATAAGAACCGTTACCAGACAGTCTATGCCAAACAAGAGGGTTCTGCGGCTGCTCCTACTGCTGGGCTGCATTTTACGCCAGAGTTGTTGGAAATTATTAAAAACAAAGGTATTTCCATTGCAGAAGTAACCCTTCATGTGGGTCTTGGGACCTTCCGCCCAGTGAAAACAGACCAAGTACAGGAACATCACATGCATTCAGAATTTTACCAGATTGACAAAACAGCAGCGAAACTGATCAATGAGACGAAACAAAAGGGTGGCAGAATTATCTGTGTTGGGACTACAAGCTGTCGTACCATTGAATCTGCTGCTAGAGTTTTAGAATCCAAACGGCAACAGGAAAGCTTTTTTGTTCCAAAAGGTGATGTTGTACAAGCAGGGAGCGGTTGGACAGATATTTTTATTTATCCTGGGTATCAATTTCAGGTATTGGATGCGTTAATTACGAATTTTCATTTGCCAGAATCAACACTGGTGATGCTGGTGTCGGCGCTTGCAGGGAGAGAACAAGTAATGCATGCTTATGAAATTGCAGTGAAAGAAAAGTATAGATTTTTTAGTTTTGGGGATGCGATGCTTATAATTTGACACAAAATGTTACATTTGTGAAGTAGAGGGTTCAGAGTTGCCCGGTAGGTAGAGATTACCTACCGGGTAATTTTTTTGAAATTTTCCGAAAAAAATTTCCGTAAAACCATTGACAACGTAGGTGGCAGTGTTAGAGTACGAGTACGATAAAACAAAGGAAATAACCAGGAGGTAGAGGTCATGGAAGAAAAGATTAGAGAAGAAATCAGAAGCATCGAAAGAAGGATGGAATGGAAGTTGGAAAGCCTTAATAAAGCAGTTGAGGAATTTAAGGAGTCCGCAGCTTCATATGATGCCTACCATATCACGACATTCCTTCCTGGAAAGATTGAGGAAATTGCAAGATGCAAAGCAGAAGTCGAAAAGTTGGCAGAACAGAAACAGATGTTAGAGTATATGCTCGGAAAGTAAAGGAGGAAAAGATTATGGATAACAAGAAAATGATTGAGACAATCGAAAAGAAGCTGGAAGTTAAGGTTGAAAAGGTTCTGGAAGTAAAGCAGGATGGCAAGGAAGTCATCGCCGATGTGAAGGTTGGAGAGACCAGCTGCCGCAAGGTAGTCCTCAAAGAGTCGAAAAACCAGTATGGTACATATTACAGATTTGTTTCTGCCAGCGAGTATGAGCTGAAGGTCGAAGCTGAACCGAAGAAAGCAGAGAAGAAGTCATCCGGAAAGCTGAGAACAAAGACAGAGCAGCTTTGCGGTGCAAGAAGGCAGGAGATTATCAGTTTCGCAGAGAAGACAATCAGCCAGGTGGCAGACGGCTCCGCCCGGATCAAGGAAATTGAAGGCGCCGCACTGGAGAATACGGTTATCCGGTTCGTCCTTCTGATGAATGGTGATGACAGCCGTTTCAAAGAGGACATCGCAGTCAGCACCATCAGAGAAGCCGTTGCCGGAGCATAAATCCCATCTGCAAGAAAAAGGCGAAAATGAGACAGACAAGAAACCCAGGAGATATACGGTCTCCTGGGTGTTTTTGTCTCACTATTGCTTGAAGATGAAAGAATGAGACAGTCCATTTTTGAAAGTGATACGCTGCACCATGCCGTCCGTTACGATGATGCTGTCAATGATGCTGGTGAGGAAGTTGCGTAGGACTTCGGCATCTACCGACTGAGCCAGCCGCTTGTAGTTGATGTAGTTCCGGTCGGTCAGCTTCTGACTGATGATGAACTCGCTCGCTTTGGCAATGAACATTTCATCAGAGACAGATTGCTGCCATTCGTCCGACTGCATCATGCCGATCTCGTCATTGATTTCGTCCAACTTTTCAGTAAGAGTTGTCCGCTGGATGATGTATTCCTTCTCAGACATGGCATCCTCAGAATAGAGGTAGAGGTTGCGGAGTCTGTCTAATGCACGTTCCGTCTTTTGCTTCTCGGCTCTCAGAGAGGCAATTTCGCTGTCCTCGCCGTCTTTCGGTTTGATGTTTGCGCCCTTGCCGAATACCGCTCCCTGGACCTTCCCCGAAGTCAGGATGTCATATAAATCAAGCACTCCATCCGGTTCTATGCTGTCGATATACGAAAAGGTATTGCCAGTTAGCAGGATAGCCTGCAAGTCATCCGGAGAGGAGATGTTCTCGAAGCTTCTCTGTGCGTTCAGCATATTGAGTATGTAGTTCATGGCAAACTCCCCAACGATAGGATCAGATGTTGACTTGCCGGTACAAGTGTATGCGTTCTTACGCCGGGTAGGGCATGAGTATTTCGAGTACCGCCAACCGTCCGCCCGGAGAGAAGCCGGGGCAGCGCCCATAGGACAGCCGCAGTTTCCGCAGAAGCACAGCCCGGAGAATATGTGAGTGTACTTTCCGGATTTGTAGTTGTTCTTCTTCTTGTTTATCCGGGAGTTGGCATCCAGCATGGTGATGACACGCTGCTTTTGCTCCCTGGTGATGATAGGTGGATGGTGTTCCTCAATCGTTATCCATTCGGACTCGTCCTTGACTTTCTGCCGGTCGCCTTCCTTCAGCACATTGTACCGATAGTCTCCACAGTAGAAGATATTGTGAAGGATGATATGGAGGGAGACCGGGTTCCATTCATTGCCGGCTCTTGTGCGGTATCCTTTGGAGTTCAGTATGCGAGACTCCCGGACCAGGGAGCGCTCCTTCTCGTAAAGGTCATGGATCAGCTGAACGATAGGCGCTTCCGTTTCGCTCGGAGTGAAGTCGTGGGTATCGTAGTCATAGTCGTAACCGTAAGGTATCCTGCCGCCGTTCCACTGACCGTTATTTGCCCTGGAAATCATGGTGGCTGTCACACGCTCGGAAGTCATGTTCCGCTCCAGCTCCGCAAAGACCAGGATGATTTTGAGCATTGCCTCGCCCATAGCGGTAGATGTGTCAAACTGCTCGTTTTTGCTGACGAATATCACGCCCAGGTCCTTCAGTTCGTTATACATGGTTGCGAAGTCCAGAAGGTTCCTGGAGATACGGTCAATCTTCCATACCAGGAGGTGAGTGAAGCCGCCTGCCCGGATTTGCGACATCATTTCCTGGAACTTCGGACGGTCAGTGTTCTTGCCGGAGTACCCGGCATCCTCGAAGATAACGCAGTCCTCAGTACCGAGCATGAGTTTTGCGTATGCCAGCAGGTCCTGCTTCTGCATTGGAAGCGAGTCCTTGTCTACCTGGTGAAGGGTAGACACCCGGACGTAGATAGCCACCCTCAGATTTGTTTGCTTTAGCTTGGCATAAGCCATAGTACCACCTCCATAAAGAAACGCCCGATTTCTCAGGCGTTCTTCTCCATTGCTTTCTGTATTGCTTCCCCTATTCCGTAATAGTCGCACCATACCGGCTCCAGCTTCATAAGTGATGGGAGCGTTATTGTTTTCTGAACAGGCTTCATCTCGTCCAGTACCGAAGTTGGAAGCACATAGAACTCCCAAAGGTCTAGGTCCAAAGGAGACTCGTCTTTTTCCATAGCCTTGTATATGCAGAAGATATATACATCTGATTTCCGTTGTAGAGGAGTGTCCAGTTTTGGCTTTCCGGAGCTGTCCGGCATCCTGGAAGGAGCTATCTGAAAAGAAACGTGATCCGGATGCTCCGTATCCCATGACTGGACGTATGCAGCTGATTGGACCTCCAGCTTGTAACCGTCCGGAGATAGCAGACTGTATTGTTTCCATGCCGATCTGGATGTATCTGTATCTAAGTGAGCCGCCCCGATGGACGATGCCACGATGAACTCTGCCATCACAGAACGGTTGCGGCTGTCGGCAAGGTCTGAGTAAGCCCACCTCCAGTAATCGTTCATGGTGATGCTTATTGGTTTGCCGCCTACCAGGAATGGCTCGTTTCCGATGTATGTCAATATTACCGCCTCCTTTTGTAATCACTCAGCCGGACAATTTCGCAGCGTCTTCCGTAGAAGCAGATGAAGGCATGGCTGCCAACATTCCTTCAATGTAGCCAGTTGCCTTCAAGCGGAGTTCCGGAGAGAGCCGATGGAATGACTCCAGCAGCGCATCGTCTTCCGGATTGGAAATTTCCACTATGTTCTGATTTTGATGCTCCTTGCCATAGACAAGGTAGTCCAGCGATACATCAAAGTATTCAGCGAACTGCATAACTGCCTTTAGGGAAGGAGAACCCTTGCCTTTGCTCCAGTCCGTAAATGTTGAAGTTGACATCCCAAGCTGTTTCGCCAGTTGGGTAGGCTTGATGTCATGCTTGTTCATAAGCCGGTAAACACGTTCCAGTAAGTCAGACATAAAATCACCTCGTAAAATTATTTGGAAAATTCCAGTATTCTCTATTGACAAACTCGAATTTTCCAGTTACGATGTGTATTGTAAATTACAAAACACTACAACCAATCGTAAGGCAAAAGCATACTTGGGAAGGTTAGCAAAAAGCCATACGAAAGGCAGTTTACATTTCCATTCTACCAAAAGATTGCGGAAATGTAAATTACAAATCCGTAACGGAAGGAGGAAAGCTGAATGGGAAAAGTGTTATCGCCTTGGTGTAAGCAGGCAAAGATAGCGATGATCGAACTGGATATGACGGTTGTGGAGTTGGCTGAAAAAATCGGTAAATCCAGGGAATACACTTCCGCCGTAGTCAATGGTCGAATTTACGCCGAGCCGGTGGTAAAAGCAATCAGTGATGTGCTTAATATCCCGGAAACTGCCTGCTCGTTAAATGGTAATTAGATTATAGCAAGAAAGGCTGGTGACGAACATGGGAAAAGACTCCACGAAAGGCAATGATAATGTGTACTTTCGGGCGAGGAAAGAGGCTGCAATATACAATGAGAGGCTATTCAGTAGGGAAGGAGCCGCAGAGCTGCTTGGAATTTCCGTTTCCACCCTGGCTGATTACGAGTTGGGGAATACGAAGGTAGTTCCAGTAGATAAAGTGGTCTTGATGGCTGATCTGTATAACTGTCCGGAATTGAAGTATGGATACTGCAAGCATGAATGCCCGATTGGGAAGCAGATGCCACTCGCAACTGAGGCGAAAGGCATTGAAGGAATTGCATTGCGGATGATACAGAAGTTCGATCCCGAAGGACTGAGCGAAATGAAGAACAGCCTGGTGGATATTGCCGCCGATGGAATTATCAGCGATGACGAGAAGCCGAAGCTGGAAGCCATTCTCCGTAAGCTGGATGATATGGCAGTTGTCATCAATGAGATGAAGCTCGTTGGCGAGAAAGCATTAAAAGGATAGGTGTTATCAATGGATGCTGCCAAAATGAAAGAAATTCTGAAAACCGAATATGGAATATGCGATGAAGCAGAGTTCAATGCGGCAGTGTCTAAGTCAGCCGGTATCAACCTGGGGATATTCACCATGCCGCTAACCGAAAGGAGTGTCAGATGTGAACAGACGAACAAAAAAGTGGCTACGGCGTAATGCCAAGATACTCGCCGTATGTGGAGGAGTAGTATACCTCACAGCCGGCGTTGCTAAATTGGCAGCGGAGCCGCAGGAGTCGGAGGTTCCTAGAATGGTGTTTGCACAGATACCGGAAGAAACCGTTGTACCGACAGAAACACCGGAAGTTCCGGAAGAAACAGCAGAGCCGGTAGAAGCCGGATACCATACGATTGTGATGTCGAGAGATTGGGATGCCGATGACTCATACCGCCTTGCTAAATTGGCTATGGCTGAAGCGGAAGGCGAAGATACTGAAGGAAAAGCACTTGTGGTTATGGTAGTTCTGAACCGGGTGTGGAGCGATGATTTTCCCGGAACGATTGAGGAAGTCATCATGGAAGAACATGGCGGAGTCCATCAGTTCAGCGTCACGCAGAAAGAAGGAAGATGGTGGAAAGTAGAGCCGGATGCCGATTGCTATGAAGCGGTCGAGATGGTGATGACCGGATGGGATGAAAGCCAGGGAGCGTTGTACTTTGAAAGCAGGAGCGATTCTGTATGGCATCAAAAGAACCTGGACTTCCTATTTCAGCATGGCAGCCACTTTTTCTACAAGGACAAGGAGGAGTAGGCGATGAAAAAGATGGAGAAGTACATCGTCCGGAATTGGATATGGCTTGCGACTGGATTGATCCTCACTCGGAAGGCTGTTGAGTTTGCCTATGCTGAGAGAGGATATGTAGCTTTTGGAGGAGAATGGCTTGTATTGCCGGTAATGATGATGCTGGTCCACATAGTAAGAGATGTGAGAAGCAGCCTTTTCGCAACATTTGGGGAGGAGGTCGATGCTGGTGACAGAAGAACTTCAAGGCATCATCGCAGAATGGCGAAATAAGGACGTTCCCATATCAGACGAGGAGGCAGAGTACATCTTGTGGTATTGCAACCGGAAGATGGATGTCTGCAAGACAGAGAATCGGAAGGAGTATCTGCCGCTTTTGTATGCGGATGAAGTCAAGAATTACCTTTTCCGGAGGGCAGTTAATGCAACAACGATGCTCCGGAAGCTGGAGAAAGAATTAAAGGAGGAAGGCAAATGTGCAGTATGTGTCTGAGTTCACCTTGCCATCCGAGATGTCCGAACGCTCCGGAACCGGTGGCAATTTTTATGTGTTGCAAATGTGGAGAAGGAGTTTTCGAGGGTGATAAGTACCTCGATACTTCAGAAGGGCAGATTTGCGAGGACTGCCTGGATGATATGACAGCCGATGAATGGCTGGAATTGTTTGGAGAAAACCTCGCAATAGCAGAAAAGGAGGAAATGTAGATGGCTGAGAATAAGCAGGCACAGGCGGCGCCGCAGCCTAAGAAGGTTCCGGTTGTGAACCAAGTCAAGAGCATCCTGGGAGAGGAGAATGTCAAGAAAAGGTTCCAGGAAGTGTTGGGGAAGAAAGCTCCTCAGTTTATGGCATCAATCGTCAATGTAGTAAGTGCCACACCTGCATTGAAGAAGTGTGAGCCGAACTCTATTATTGCGGCAGCATTTGTTGCTTCATCATTTGATCTGCCGATTGACAGTAACCTGGGATTTGCTGCGCTGGTTCCGTATGATAAGAGTTTCAGAAACCCGGCTACTGGAGAATGGGATAAAGTGAAGCTGGCACAGTTTCAAATGATGTATAAAGGTTTTATCCAGCTGGCAATCAGAACTGGCGAATACGAGAAGATGAACTGCTCTGCGGTGTACCAGGACGAAATCGTAGACTACAACCCTATCACCGGGGAGTGCCAGTTTGTTACAGAGTTCAGCGCCTGCGAGCAAAGGAACAATGGAGAAACGGATAAGATTGTCGGATATTACGCATGGTTCCGGCTGAAGTCCGGCTTCACTAAGGAACTGTATATGAGCAAGAATGAGGTTCTCAATCATGCGAAGAAATACAGCCAGTCATACAGATATGATCTGAATGACAATAAGAATAGCAGCAAGTGGTCTACCGATTTCGATGCGATGGCATTAAAGACAGTGATTAAGCTGCTGTTAAGCAAGTGGGGCATCCTCTCCATAGAGATGCAGAAAGCGATCCAGGACGATCAGAAGACGTTCGATGAAGACGGAAACGAGAGTTATGGAGATAATGAACCGGATTTGGATGACGAGCCGGACCCGTTCGCAACGCCTGCACTGGAGGATAGCCAGGGAGCGGCGGAAACACCAGCAGATGAAGTAGAGGAAATAGATATTACCCAGTAAAGGAGGAATATGACACATGGAGTTGTCGGCAGAGAATTATTATAGCCAGGAAGCGAACCTGGAGTATATGTCTGTCAGCCAGTTCAAGGATTTCGCCGGAACGTATGGGAAGATGCAGTGCGAGTTCTATGGAATGGAAAAGCTGGCTGGAAGATGGGAAGACGAAGAAACCACCGCATTGCTGGTCGGAAGTTATGTGGATGCTCACTTTGAAGGAAGCCTGGAGAAGTTTAAGAAGGAGCATCCTGCATTATTCAAGAAGGATGGCAGTCTGAAAGCTGATTACGTCAAGGCAGATGAAATCATTGCCCGGATAGAGCGAGATGAATATTTCATGCGGTGTATGTCCGGGCAGAAGCAGGTCATTATGACCGGCGAAATGTTTGGAACCAAGTGGAAGATAAAGATGGACTCATACCTTCCTGGATCAGCAATAGTCGATTTGAAGGTGATGGCATCCATTACAGACTTGAAGTGGGTGAGAGACCTCGGATACCTGGATTTTGTGAGGTATTGGGGATATGACGTACAAGGGGCAGTGTATCAGAAGATTGTTGAACTGAACACTGGAAAGAAACTGCCATTCTTCATAGCAGCCGCCACCAAAGAGAAAGAGCCGGATATTCGAGTGATTAAGATTGAGCAGAACTATCTCGATGAAGCACTCATTCTGGTGGAGCATAATATCCAGCGCATCCTCAGAGTGAAGAACGGAGAAGAAGCGCCGGATAAATGCGAGCTTTGCGATTGTTGCAGACACAGCCGGGTACTGAAAGGCTATATCTCCATCAATGATCTGACTGCAAACATCTGATGTACGCAATTTAGGATGGAATGGTGGTGATAAGATGGCGTGGATAAGCGTACATGAGCAGGTTATTGGAGGGAAGCTGAGAAATCTGGCAAAGGAAATCGGCTGTTCGCAGAATGAGGCGTTGGGTATTTTGATACGGCTATGGCTGTGGGCGATTAACAATGCCGGGAAGGATGGCTGCATTGTCGGGGCAGACAAAGATGATGTGGCAGAAATCCTTAATATCGGCATCGACAGAAGATACAGTGCTGATGACGTTGTTGATGCCTTAATCGCTACAAATTGGATTGATATGGAGAACGGCTTGTATATCCATGATTGGGAAGAATGGCAGGAGCAATGGTACAAGGCAATCGAGGTCAGAGAAAGGGATGCGGCCAGGAAAAGGGAAGAAAGGAAGCGGAAGCGGATGACTAAGCAGATGGCAGAGCAAAGCGTTCCACCAGCAGAACCGCCGCCGGCGGAAGATATGGAGCATGATTTACCGACTCCGCACCTTAATATTCCACTTGAAGAAGCACCAAAACAGAAACCAGCAGAATACTCAAAAGACTTTGAAGCATTTTGGGAAGTATACCCAAGAAAAGTCGGGAAGGGAGAGGCTTATAAGAAATATAAGGCAAGGTTGAATGACGGATGGAGTGAAGCAGAACTGTTAGAAGCTGCCAAGAATTATGCCGGAAGAGTTGCCAGAGAAAGGACAGAGCAGAAGTATATCAAACACGCAAAGACATTTCTGTCGGAGAATACTCCGTTTACAGATTTCCTTCCGAAAGACAGAGGCATAGGGCAGAAGGCATCAGCGGATGACGGTGATGATCCATACGCAGAATGGAGGAATTAGATGGAGACAAATGAGGTTGTTGGAGAAGTAAGTCTCTGTAAAGTCTGCGGCGAACGCACTGAAAGAGAGATAGACTTTCCGATTATGGATGGGAAAGGCGGCACCAGGAAAATGAAGGTGCATTGTATGTGCCGGTGTGAAAGAGAGAGGAAGGAGGCGGAAGACCGAAGGCTTGCGTATGAGGAAGAACAGAGGCAGATTGATAATCTGAAACAGCTGAGCCTCATTGATGCAAAGTCCAGGAATGTACGCTTCTCAACCTACCAGGTGAATGAGGAAAATGCGAAGGTGTTTGGAATTGCGAAACGGTATGTGGAGAATTTCCCGGAAATGTATAGCCAGAACCAGGGAATGTTGTTTTGGGGTGATGTCGGAACCGGGAAAAGCTACACAGCCGCCGCCATAGCGAATGAGCTGATGGAAAGGCTGCATCCGGTGATTATGACATCCTTTGTGAAGCTGTTGCAGGATATGCAAGGTTTTGACAATGACGATGGTGCGTACATGAACCGTCTGAATAGGGCAAAGCTGCTGATTATAGATGACCTGGGAGCTGAAAGGGGAACCGACTTCGCATTGGAAAAGGTGTATGACATTATCGACAGCAGATACCGAAGCGGAAAGCCGGCAATCTTCACTACGAATTTGACAATGGGGCAGATGAAGGAGTGTACCGACATCCGCTATAACCGTATCTATGACAGAATTTTTGAGATGTGCTATCCGGTCAAGTTCAGTGGATTGTCCTGGAGGAAGCGTGAGGCGGCAGGACGGTATGCCAGCATGAAGAAGATACTGGAGGGTTGATTATGGCAGAGGCAATGGAACTGAAGATTTACAGTAAGGAGGACCGACTGAAAGTGGCAGCGATTTTGATTGACAACGGATATACGGTCAGCCAGGGGAAACGGCAGCGAACCCCTACCGGGAAAACGCTGGACTATTTCCTCAAAGTGACAGAGGACGGTGATAATGCAGATACGTCCAAGTAGGAGGTGAACGGTGCATGGTGAAGCAAGTTAGGTTTACAGTCCTGGGAGAGCCGAAGGGGAAGGGAAGACCCCGGTTCAGCACTCAGACTGGCAGAGCCTTCACACCGAAGCAGACAGTCAACTATGAGACATTGGTACATACCGAGTATATGGTTCAGTGCAAAGGTTTCCGGTTCCCGGATGATGCGATGCTGGATATGAGGATACTGGCGTATTACTCCATACCGAAAAGCGGCAGCAAGAAAGTAAAGGCTCAAAAGCTGGCGAACGTCATCCGTCCGACAAAGAAGCCGGATATGGATAATGTGGTGAAGATGGTGGCGGATGCCCTCAACCAGGTGGCATACAAGGATGACACTCAGATTGTGGATTGCCAGGTCCGGAAGTTCTTTTCAGAGGAGCCGAGGATCGAGGTAATCATCCGGGAGGTAATTCCAAAGGAGGTGATGGAGGAAGCATGAACATATTTCTTATGGTTGCTGGCGGCATTTTCGGCATCGGAGTGATTGCTGAAAAACATGAAAAGAAGTGTAAGTGTATGCTGGCAGGATTTACAGTGTGTGTTATAGGGCTGGTTGCCCTGCAAATTTTATGATTAGGAGGAAGAAGACATGGCTGATGAATTGAGTTTGGTGATTGAGAACCCACACGAAGGGGAGTTCCTCAAACACATCGACTGGAACAAAGAGGAGTTTATGGAGTTGGTGGCATCCATAACAGAGCAGTATGAAGGTCTGACTTATACGGAGGATCAGATGAAGTCGGCGAAGGCGGACCGGGCAAAGCTGAACGCCATGAAGAAGGCAATATCTGACCGCCGCATCCAGGTGAAGAAGGCTGTCATGGAACCGTACACGAAGTTTGAGGCGGAGGTCTCAGAGGTTACGGCTCTCATTGATAAGCCTATTGCCATGATTGACGGTCAGATTAAGGAATACGAGGACCGCACCAAAGAGGAGAAAAAGGCGGCGCTGAAGAAGCATTTCGAGGAGATTGCTGCCAATCTGGAAGGCATCCTCACATTCGACAGAGTATTCGACCAGAGGTATCTGAATGTGTCTGTCAGTCTGAATAAGGCAAAGGCTGACATCCAGGAAAAGGTTGATCGGGTGCATACGGACCTTAGAAGCCTGGAAGGTTTCTGCGAGGAGAAGTATCTCACCATAGCGAAGGATGCTTACATCCGGACGCTGAATGTATCGGATGCCCTGGCAGAGGCAAGGCGGTTGCAGGAGTTTGACCGCAAGGCAGAGGAGGAACGGCTCCGCCGGGAGGAGGAAGCGGAAGAAGCAAGGCTTGCTGCTGAAGCGAAGGCGGCTGCGGCTAAAGCTGATGAAACCAAAACAGCCGAAAGCGTGACCGAAACCCCGGAAAATGTAACCAAAGAGGCTGAAAACGTGACCGAACCGGCGAAAAGCGTATCAGAACCTATCGAAAACGTAACGGAGCAGGCTGAAGTTATTCCTCCTGCCGCCCCGGTAGGACCGTCTATTGATACCCCGGATACGTCCGCAGGAAGCAAAAAGGCGGTGGAGGCAGACAGTAAGCCTTGCAAGGCATCCTTCACCGTATACGGCACAAAGGCTCAAATCATGGCACTCAGAGAGTACATGGTTCAGCATAATATCAAATTTGGAAAGGTGGAAAAGTGATATGGAAGGTTATGAGCAGGAGTTGCATATCAATGATGAACTGTTCGCCGGCATGAGAGATGATGCAGACAGAGTTTTGCAGAAGCTGCTGAAGAACATGGTCGAGAAGGACAGCCTGGAAGGGAAGGTGACTATCGGAATTGATGTCACGCTCGTCCAGGAGTTCATTCCCAATCGTGATCCGAACATCGAAGGAGAGACAAGGAGAGTTTTGACACCTAAGTTTTCTCATAAAGTCGGCTCCGTAATGCAGATTAAGAATGAGGCGAAGGGTGATCGCAACTGCGATGGCACTGAACTGGTATGGGATGAAGAAAGAGGTGAATACGTCCTCAGACCGATTGCCAATACCGAGCAGATGACGATTTTCGATGCCGACTTTCGCTGCGTCAACGATGAAACCAGTGAAGCAGGCGGAGGAGATGAAGGAGAAGGACAGCCAGCCCTCGAAGGGCGGCGTATTGCAGCTTTACCTGGACCTTCTGATACAGAAGGCGATGGAACGGAGGGAGAAGTAGCTGAGGAGGCTCCTGGCGGCGATACGGAAGGCATGGACGGTGCTGAAGAAGGGGAGGCAGAGGATATGTCTGATGCCTTCGATCCGAGTGAAATGCCCTTTGCAGATGGTGAGGATGACGGATACAGCTATGAAGAACCGGGAGAGGAGGAATAGGTATGAGTACAATGAGAAGCCTGGCAAGGACGGTTGCAAGAAACCAGAGTTACAAGAAAAGCCACACCACCGATATGTTCCAGTATTTCTTCACGAAGCTGTGGAGGGAGAAGGGACATCCGGCAAGCGGAATTGACAGACCTACCAAGAAGCAGAGGAGGAGATAGCATGGAGATTAAAAGACCGAACACGCCGCAGGACGGACCTGCTGATGGAGTTATGGGAGTTGTTGAGTGCATCAGAACGGACTTCCTGGAAAATCCAGCTGAGGGCGAAGCTGCCTTCCAGCAGAGAGAAAAGAGTCAGGCACATATTACGGCGAGCGTTGAGATTGGAACCTTCGGGATCAGAGATATGGCAACTGGAGTTATGCTGACTGTCAGCCTGGAGGATGCTATGGAGATTATGAAGGAAGCCATTGATGCTTCCAAGAAGGAGTAGCTTATGGGAGATGTATCACAATGTAGAAGTTGCGGCGAGAGGATCATGTTCATCCGCATGAAGTCCGGAAAGAGTATGCCGGTCAACCCTACATTCGTGAATTTCAAGAAGAACCCTGGAGGCAAGGACAGAATTGTCCTTCCTTCTGGGGATGTAATAGCTTGTGATGCGAATGTGAGAGTTGAGGATGCGGATGGCTACGGTTATGTATCGCACTTCGCCACCTGCCCGATGGCTGGAAAGCACAGAAGGCGGTGATAAAAAGATGAATAGAGAAACCTATGACAAACTGAAGAATTTAGTTTACAGAATTGATGATTTAAGCAGATCAGCTGATGCGGTGACTGAAATATTAAGCGGTTTTGAAAAACCCGGCTGTTCTGCAAAGATATTTTCCTACACAGACGGAAAAGATTATCAAACGGAATTGACTTCCAATACAGCCAAGAAAGTATTTCATGACATTTTGAAAGAATATTACGCTCATATTGAGGAAGCGAGGAGTGAAATAAACCTCATTATCGACAACCTAATCTGTGAGTGAAAGCAAAAGAAAAAGACCATGCCGCCTATGCAGCACAGCCTTCGTTCTCTAATACGTTTGCAACTCCTATTATAGGAGGTTATTAAGAGAATGTCAAGGAGGTAATGCACAGATGGGAAGTAATGTGAAGAAATATGTGGTAACGGAGAGTGAGCTGGCAATGATTGCCGAGGTTGCCGCTGAAAAAGCAATCAGTACATACAAGAAGGAGCAGGAGGAGCAGGTACAGCAGCAAGCCGAGAAGTGCCGGTACAGTGCAAAGCTGCTCATTATCCATTACAAGCGGCTGAAGCGGATGAAGGATACCTCAGTGTACGATGCGAATACCGTCACTGATGCCACGCTTGCGGAGATTTTTGATAATATGCTCGGAAAAATCCGTATGAATGAGTTTGATCTCACCAGCACAAACCGGAATCGGATAATTACCGGGATGCTGATGAACCATGTCGATGTTCAGCTGGAGAATTACCAAAAGGAGTGCGAGAAGTCTAAGGAGCAGGATGTAGCCCGAAGATACCGCATAGTTGAAATGATGTATCTCCGGGAGGAGTCTCTGACAGCAGATGAAGTCGCTGATGTGGAGTGTATTGATAAGAGCAATGTGTACCGCACTTTGGAGAGAGCGTATGATGACCTGGCAGTCCTGTTTTTTGGAGTTGATGGGGCTAAGATGGTAGAACTGAGGAAGCGTGAAATCAAGGCAAAAAGGGAGCGTTCAAAGAAAAACAGAGCGAAGTGAAGGCATCGTGCGAAAAAGTTGCACTTTACCTGCGAATGGGAAAGTTGTAATATGATAAACAGCCAACAACCCATAATGTCACCACCGACACAGAGCCATGTAGTTTTTCTTCCCAAAAGTGCATGAAAGAACGCCCAAGGATAACCTCCCTGGGCGTTTTGCTGTGCGGTGTACCAATTAACGAGCAGGACTGTCTCATTGCGGACGGTCTTTTTTGCTGTCGGAAGAAATGTCCTCGCAAGCACTCAGTATTGCCGGACAGAGTTCATTGAATGACAGCTTTGGAGAACCCAAAGTCTCCAGTTTGGTGAGGGAGATTGTTTTCTGCTCACCGCACTTTTCATTAAGGACAGATGTTTTGATGACATAGAATTTCCAAAGGCTCATGTCGAAAATGTTCTGTTCTTTGGTAGTCGCCGTATAGATAGCGAAAACGTAGATGTCGGAATTACGCTGGCGCTCTGCATCCGGACGGTAATCTCCGGTTTCGTCTGGCACTTTTGCCGGTGCTATGCTGAAGGAAATTCTAGGCGTAGTTCCAGGATGCGGTTCCCACGCCTGGACGTAGGCAGCCGACTTCACTTCTATGCGGCATGGCAGAAAATCAGCAGAGTTGGAAACTTCCAATTTTTCGGGGGGGGGGGGAAACGCTTGTTCGATATTTGGTCCTACGAGGTCGTAAGGCTCAAAGTTGGAACGGATGTCAGTGTTGGTGTAAATTCCCCCTAGTTCCAGGGCAGCTTTTACAACGAACTCCGCAAGCACCCCTCTGTTGGTATTTCGGAGCATATCGGAATAAGCCCACTGCCAAAACTCAGCAATGTGGAACGGCAGGACTTTACCGCCATCCACAAGATGCTCCAGCCCGGTCAGCTTCCGCTGATAGGAGCCGGAGTAGTTTGCGGTCCTCAAAGGACCAGGGTATGTATTGTTCATTATTGTCTTTCCTCCTTTGGGAAGAATTATAGCATAAAAGGAGAGTGCGATAAACCATGAAAAGAATAGAAGTGTGTAAGATGCGTGTCGGTGATCTGAAACACAATTTTGGAAATCCCAGGAAGATTTCAAAGAAGAAAGCCGAGGAGCTTGAACGGTCGATGGATTTGTTCGGTGACTTCGGCGTTTTTGTTGTTGACGAACACAATAATGTGATTGCAGGAAACCAGAGGTCCATCATACTTGCGAGGCGTGATCCGGACATCGAAGTCGATGTTAAGAAACTGATAGGATATTCGGAGGCAGAACTCCGCTCAATCAATATCATGGATAACACCCATGCCGGCGAATGGGATTTGGAGCTGCTGGCTGACTGGACTGCGGACCTCAACCTGGATTTGGGAATTGACCTTAACAATGAAAATCCGGAAGAACGGAAGATTGAGGACATGGAACTGATCCGGTACGAGAAGTACAACTATGTTATGATAGTCTGCAAGAGCGAGATTGATTACAATGACCTGGTAAGGAAACTTGGTATCGAAGGCAGGAAGGTTGCCATCACCAAAAAGCGGAAGATAAAGGCAAGGGCAATCTGGTACGATCAGATGAAAGCACAGATAGTCGAGAAGCAGCCGGAAGCAAACCAACCTTCCAAAAATGATGAAAAAGATGGTGAAAATGGAAAGGAGGAGCAGGAATGAGGTATTTGATAGTTGCGGCACATCCGGATGATGAAGTCCTGGGAGCCGGTGCGATGATGCACAAGGCAGCCGGAAACGGCGATGAAGTCTATGTCTGCCTGCTCAGCCATTGGAGTCCTACCAGGGATGATAACCTGGAGGACGGCATTACATCCAGCCACGCCATCCTGGGAGTGAAGAAGTCCTATGTCGGAGATTTCGGGTGCATGAGGTTCAAGGATGAAGACCATCATGCCATTGTCCGGTTCATCGAGGCGGCTATTAGAGACTGCCAGCCGGATGTTCTGATTACTCACCACCCGGCGGATGTTCATGTGGATCATGGCATAACATCGGAGTGCTGCATGGAGGCATCGAAGCTCCCTATGAGACAGATTGCGAATATCCATCCAATCCGGAAGATTATGTATATGGAGGTTCCGTCCTCTACGGACTGGAATGTAAGTACGGCCAACGGAGTTTTTGTTCCGAATGTGTTTGTTGATGTAGGTGCGGATGATGTTTATTCAAAAGTCAAAGCAGTCGGAGTTTACAAGGATGTTATCCGGAAGGTTCCCCACCCACGATCTGAAACAGTAATCAACGCCCTTGCTACCATAAGGGGAAGTCAGTCCGGCACAAGGATGGCGGAGGCTTTCCAGCTGGTATTTGGATTGGGGGTGTAGAGAATGATGGTAACAATTCACCAGCCATGCTATCTGCCATATTTGGGAGTGTTTCACAAGATATGGAAGGCGGATGCCTTTGTATTCCTGGATGATGCACAGTATAGCAATGGCTATGTGTTTGAATGGAACCGGATCAAGACACCACAAGGCGAGTGCCGGCTGAAAGTTCCACTGCATAAGAAGTTCGGGCAGACACTTCGGGAGGTGGTTCCGAAGGACGGTCTCGGCTGGCAGCATAAGCATATAAAGACAGTAGAGATGAATTACAAGAAGGCTCCGTATTTCCCGGAGCTTTTTCCTGCTTATGAAGGAATTGTCAGTGAGTGCTATGATAATCTGGCACAGCTGAACATTGCACTGATGAATTTCTTCCTGCTGTGGTTTGGGTGGCATGAGAAGAAGGTCTATTACGCATCGGATTGGCAGCTGGAAAGCAGATCAGAAGCCAGGGTGATTGAGATATGCAAACGCCTTGGTGCCGATGCCTACCTGTCGGGAACCGGCGGAAGGAATTACCAGGAGGAAGAACACTTCAAGGAGGCTGGTATCAAGCTGGTGTACCAGGAATGGGAGCCACTGGAGTACCGGCAGCTATGGGGAGAGTTCCGACCGTATATGTCAGTCCTGGACTACGCAATGAATGAAGGGCATGACATCGGCAGCCACTTCAGAAGGATGGAGGAGGTGATGGCAGGTGGCAGATGAAGAACTGACGTTAGGCATATACGTCCAAAGCTATCACCGGTACAATAAGATACTCACCCAGGATTTGCTGGAACGGTGTACCTATGTGGTGAGGGCGAGCGAAGCGGATTTGTACCGCAAGGCAGGAGTGGAGAATGTATGGGCGGCTCCGGACGAGGAGGTCAACAATGCTATCCGGACGTACTGGTGGATAGTGGACCATGCACCGGAAGACATCGTATTCATTGCAGATGATGACATTGAAGATGTGATGTACCGGCTCGATGACACCACCCGGCTGAATAAAGATAAGGGCACCATCATGGCGGAGATTGAACGCATTGCACAGATGATGGTTGATCTGAATGTAGGATATGCCTGCATAGATGCTACCGGCATCCCTTATGGGTATGACGGTGAATTTGCATTTAAGGGAACGTCCGGCTCTTTGAAATGGGTGTATAAGAAAGTGCTGAAGGCTCGCCCGGATGAAAAGTGCAAGTACAATTATGACCTGGATCTGGTATTGCAGGAGTTGCTGCATAACCGCATCATTCTGAAGCCCCGGTACATCATCTGCAAAGATTACCAGGATGTCAATGCCGGTGGAGACAGCTCCAAACTACGGCAGGATCAGATAGACAGCATCGAGAACATGAAGCGGAAGTGGGGAAAGTATTTCAAGTACAATTACAAGAATAACAAGCCTCAGATAAATGTTCCCCGGTAAAATCAGTAATTCCAGCCAATTTCCATTTGACAACGGTGGTGCAGGTGCTACGATGCGGTTACGATAAAAAATAGGAGGTTGGCGTTATGGCTTACGATTTAGTAACTAAGAACGGTCATAATATGTATGACATGGCATCAATGATGCAGAAGGCGATCCGGAGGAACAATCCGAACCTGGCAGGATATGCTGCCTATGAATTATTCGGCAATTTCCATACCTATATGTGGAAGCGGCTGGTGGTGGTATCGGCGGAGGACTGCTACGGCATTATGACGAAGGAAGTAATCGCTCTGAAGCTGGCAGATGATTTCTGCAACAAAGGCAGGAAGGGATATGATAAGGACCCTCTATTTGCAGCGAAGGCGATCACGCTGTTATGCCAGGCGAGGAAGAACCGGGATGCCTGCTATGTAGCCTGCAATTTCATGTTGCCGGACCGCATCCTGGATGAAAGCGAGATTGAACATATCGACATCACGAAATGTCACCTGGGAGTGGAAGGGATACCGGATTGGGTGTTCGATGTTCATACCCTCACCGGGAAAAGGAATGGCAAGACTGACCTGGATATGACAATCGAGGAGCAGGCGGCACTGGAACCGAAACAGATGTCTCTGTTTGATGACTGCTCATGGGAGAACTACTATACATGGGCGAGGAGCCAGGGCAAGGTAGGGAATAAGGAGTGGGCGGACTTCCAGCAGTTCAAGAAGGGAAGGAAGCTGGAACCGGACTACAACGCATGAGGAGGACATGGCATGAATGAATATGAATTTGAGCTGATGGTAAATAGTGTTGCCTGCGGAACCTTCACCAAAGAAGGGAAAACGGAGGCGGAAGCATACGAGAAGGCTCAGGAGGAGATTGACGGCGTTATGGCACAGCTTCCTCCCACAGTCAATGTAGAGTACAGCATTGGAGTGGCGTAAAAAAATCAGTAATTTCTCTGAAAAACCTATTGACACCAAAAACGCAGGTGCTACGTTACGAGTACGATAAATAACAGAAATCGGAGGTAGCAAAAATGACGGACTTAGAGAAGATGAATAAGGATGAATTGAAAATGTATGCAAAAGAAAAAGGCATACGGCTTTTTACGACAGTTCCGGAAAAGATGCGTGAGAGAATAAAAGAAGTAGAGTATGTGAGAAAACATCATGGAGATGCTTTTCGGAAACAGGAGGTGTAGGTATGGTAGTAAGAGATGGGAAGCTGGTAAAGCAGTCAGACATAGTAAGGGAGGCAGTAAAAGCCGGGGAGTGGAAGAAAGCTCTCCGGATAGCAAAGGACTTCCGGATAAATGTTACGAAGGCACAGAGGGATGCGATGGCAAGGGCGTATGAGTGCATGGTACATCCGGAGTTCTATAAGCAGATAGGCACAGACATACCCGGAGCGATAGCGAAGGGGAAGGAAGTAGTAAGCTGTCTGTATGGGGCGTAGAAGCCCATAAACTGAATAGGTAACAAATCCATCAAGGGAACTCGGAAAAAAGGCTGCACAAGGCTACAACGGGTTCCTTTTTCGTGCCTACGGAAAGGTGGTGAGGCAGATGTGGCACAGAAGGACTTAAAGCCGGTACGAACCAAAGAGGAAGCAAAGGCGAGGGGCAGGAATGGCGGCATTAAATCCGGAGAAGTCCGAAGGGCAAAAAAATCCATGCGTGAAACGGCAAAAGCTCTCATGTCAATGGAGGTGGTTGGAGACAACAACAAGAAGAACCTGGAAGCCTTCGGTATCCAAAAGGGAGATCAGAATTATCAAACGGCGGTCGTTGTCCGGCTCATGCAGAAGGCTTTAGTCGAAGGTGACACATCCGCCATCCGGCTGATTGGAGAATTGACCGGAGATTTGAATAGATTTGGACTCATACCGGAAGAAGAAAGCGAGATTGTTGAGCTTGCATACCCGACAATCAATCTGCCGAACAACGGAAGGGATAAGAAGGATGCCTTCCAGCTTGCACCCCAGGCTGGACCACAGACACAGTTCATGGCATCGTCAGCAGACATCATCATATATGGTGGCGCCGCCGGCGGAGGAAAGACATACGCATTGCTGCTGGAAGCTCTCCGGCACAAGGATGTTAAGAGTTTTGGTGCTGTTATCTTCCGTCACAATTACAATCAGATAACGGCAGAGGGTGGCTTATGGGATGCCAGTCAGAAGATATTCAACCAGGTTCCGGATGCACACTCCAGAAAGTCACCGAAGTTGCACTGGAGGTTTGACGGCGGTGCGAAGCTGAGTTTCGCCCACATCGAAAGAGATGAAGACCTAAAATCATGGCAAGGTACAGAGATTGCCTATATCGGCTTCGATGAATTGACACACTTCACGAAGCACCAGTTTCTGTATATGCTTTCCCGAAACAGAACCACTTGTGGCATCCGACCGTATGTGAGAGCGACCTGCAACCCAGACGTAGACTCATGGGTGGCAGAATTTATCAGTTGGTGGATAGACCAGGAAACCGGATATGCAATACCAGAGCGATCCGGACAGATACGATGGATGGTTGTGCTGAATGACATCATCTATTGGGGAGATACCCCGGAGGAGTTGGCGAAAAAGTATGAAGTCAATGTGGAGGACTGCAAAAGTGTTACGTTCATTGCAAGCCGCCTGGAAGATAATAAGATACTGATGGAGAGTGATCCTGGATATTTGGCGAACTTGAAGGCGATGACTGAAGTTGACACAGAACGTCTTCTGAGAGGTAACTGGAAGATTAAGGCAGCCGCCGGTTCCTTCTTCAAGCGTAGCCAGGTAGGAGAAATCCTTACAGAAGTACCGAAGGATTTGGTTGCTGTATGCCGAGGTTGGGATTTGGCTGCCACAGATAAGGATGAAGATGACGAAGCTGCATTTACCGCCGGTGTCCTCATGGGCAGAAGGGAGAATGGCAGATTTGTCATCATTGACGTTATCAATCGCCAGTTGAAAGCCGGTGATGTACGAAGCACCGTATTGGTGACAGCTAAGATGGATCATGCAAAGTATGCCTGGTGCAGGCAAAGATTACCGCAGGACCCAGGGCAGGCTGGAAAAGACCAGAAGGCTTCCTACATGGAGATGCTTGCCGGATTTGATGTTCACATGATACCGGAGTCTGGTGATAAAGCAACCAGGGCGGAGCCTATGGCGGCACAATGGCAGCATGGAATGTTCGATTTGGTTGCCGGCGAATGGAACGAAGCATATCTCAATCAGTTGGAGTCATTCCCTGACAGCAAGTGGAAAGATATGGTGGATGCCAGCAGTTCAGCCTTCAACGAGATAACGCTTGGCATGGGCTTCAACATTGACAATTTGCTATAAGGAAGGAGGTAGCGCAAAAAATGAATGAACAGCAGAAAGCTATGCTGGACCGGCAGTTGAAGCTGCAAAGGGGAGCTGCAATTATCGAAGGCACCCAGGAAAAGTTCCGGCAGGATGGTTATAGCAACCTGCTGAACAAATACGGAACCGCACAGGACAGCTCCACATCGTACCAGTACAACCAGGAGATTATCACGAATGACATGGAACTCATACGGCTGTATGAAGGCAACGGTCTATTCACGAAGATTATTGATCGCCCATCAGAGGAAGCAGTAAAGCATGGATTTGACATAGATTTCGGTGATGAAGATGTTACTGAATATGTTGATGACAGAATGGATGACCTGGATTTCGAGTCGAAGTTTGCTACGGCTGAGAAGTGGGCGAGGCTCTACGGCGGCTCCATAATTGTAATGCTTGTTGATGACGGCAGAGGATTGGAGGAACCTCTCGATTGGGAGAATGTCCGGACAATCGAAGAACTCCGGGTGTTTGAAAGGGCGATAGTCCAGCCGGACTACACCTCGATGTATCATTTCCATTTCCTTGATACGATTGACAGTGACCGTCCGTTCGCAGAACCGGAATATTACCAGGTGTTCAGCATCTATGGATACTTCATCGTACACCGAAGCAGATGCCTGGTATTCAGAAACGGTAGACTTCCAGAGCAGACCACCAATGCAATCTACCGGTATTGGGGCATACCGGAATATGTCAAGATTAAGCGAGCGTTGAGGGAGTGCATCACTTCCCATGAAAACGGAACTAAGCTGCTTGAAAGGTGTGTGCAGGCAATCTACAAGATGAAGAACCTGGCGAATATGCTTGGTACGGATGAAGGCGAAGATAAGGTATTGCAGAGGCTCCAGGTCATTGATATGGCGAGGAGCATTTTGAACTCCATAGCCATTGACAGTGATGGTGAAGATTATGATTTCAAGACCTTCTCAATGGCAGGAGTTAAGGATGTCCTAGACTCCACCTGCAATATGCTGTCAGCAGTAACGGAAATTCCACAGACGATTTTGTTTGGGCGGTCTCCGGCAGGAATGAACGCCACCGGTGAGAATGACATGGAGAACTACTACAACATGGTGGAGAACATTCAGAAGCAGAACATGAAGAAGAACTCCAGGACAGTCATTGATTTGATATTACGCCAGGGGAGGCTGGAAGGAAAGATACCGGAGGAGCCGAAGTACAAAGTTAAGTTTGCTGCCCTATGGTCCTTGTCTGATACAGAAAAAGCCAATGTCGATAAGACAAAGGCTGATACGGAGTATACGAAGGCTCAGACATCGCAGATTTACATGGATAGCAATGTCCTGGACCCTTCAGAAGTGAGGAAATCGCTGGCATCGGAAGGGGATTTTGAAATCGAGGAGGTTTTGTCAGAGGAAGAACTCAACCTTCCGGAAGATACGTTTGATGTTGGCGAAAAGGCAACGGTCGGAGAACCGATTGAAATTCTCGGACAGACCAACGATGAAGACGAAGATGGAGCCATTGAAATTGATATGCCGGGAAGTCAGTTGCATACTGGCGAGAAGGTAGTCATTAAGGACACCGAAGGCGATGCCGGAGGCAGCGCTGAAACAATCATCGTGGAAGGTATTTCTGAAAATGGTGATGGAGCAGATTATCCGGCAGCCGCAGTTATAATCATCAAAGACGGCAAGATTTTATGTGCTTCCAGGAGAAATAACGAAGGCGTGTGTGGACCCGGAGGTCATGTAGAAGAAGGAGAGGAACCCGAAGATACGGCAGTGAGGGAGGCGATGGAGGAGTTCAATATCGTTCCGCTCAACCTACAACCGTTAGGCGAATACAAAGGCGGCACTGGTTCATATCTGCCTTCTATGGTGTACTGGACGGATCAGTTCTCCGGAACTCCCGAAGCAGACGGTGATGAAATGCTCAATGCGAGGTGGATGACTCTGGAGGAACTGCAAAGCCAGCTTTTGTTTCCGCCATTCGAGGAAAGTCTCCGGATGCTTGCTGAAACAATGAGCGGCTACATACAGTAACGTAATTTTTTCAGTAAAACTATTGACAACGGTGGTGGTGCTGTTATAGTTCGCCGCACGATACAAAAAACACAGAAGATTTCAGATAGGAGGTTTTGGACTATGGGCGAATTGAGCAGAGAGCAGTTGGAGAAAATGGCGGATGTTTTGAGCAGTCTGCTCCTTGAATTTGTAGATGCACAGACAGCCGAAAGGCTGCTCCGGGCAAATGGATTTGAGAATGAGGAACTGAAGGCGATTGGTTTCGATGTGGAGGTGGAGTGATATGGATAATGCACTGAAATTCAATGACAAGGCAATCCAGCAGCTGTTCTTCCAGTATGTCGAAAGCTGCCAGGATAAGGAAAGGCACTCCGCCGAAGCTGTTCGGTGTGCGGAAGTGTTCGATGATTTTTGTAGCCGGCACATTGAAGGCGATATGCTGAAGAAGATTGAGGCGTACACCAAAATGACGGATGTGGCGGTCGAGTTCGAGGAAGATGGTTTCATCGCAGGCTTCAAGATGGCGATGAATTTGTTATTAGCCCAGGAGCCGAATTTATCAGATGACACACAAAATACTACCGATGAAGCCAGGGAAAGCCGGCATGAGGCTACAAACGGTTCAAATGAAGGCTCAAAGATGAAATGCTTCATCACATCGTTGCAGATTGCAGAATTGTTTCAGACTCCGAACCATAAGGTGATTAAGCGGATTGAGGAAAGGATCATGCCTCTCCTGGATGAAGACAGCAAGGCGATGTTCAAGAAGGCATCCGGGAAGAACTCGCAGAATAAGGAAGTCACGTTCTACAAACTGAACCAGGCGGCTTGCATGATGTATCTGGAAATCATGGAGCCGAAGAAGACGCAGTTCATCAACATAGCAGGAGGATATGCAAAGCTCCAGGAATTGATGCAGAGTACATTCCGTACAGAAGCAGTTCCGCTCCCGGCATAGGAAGGATAGAAAACAGAATAGAGGCTACGAACAGTCTATGTCATCCACATAGGCTGTTTTTGTTTTGAAGGAGGTGGTGGAAGATATGGATGAAGTGCAGATGAACCGGCTGCTCATGCAGAAAGTCGGAAGAAAATTCTACGGTCACGACACATTGAACAGTAAGTATGATCCTCAGATACCGGCATCTGCTGAAAGGGAATACGTCCGGACCACAAACGCATACATGGCGATACTGAAAACGGAGCTGGAGGAACAACTGCCGAGGCTGAAGGAAGTTTACAAGGAGAACCGGGATGCAGAAGTCCGGGAGAACCGAAGGAATGACTCAGCAACTGATTTGATGCTTGCCGTTTCTCAGATATTCACCACGATAAAGAACAATGTCATTGCAAAGACGCTTGGCTTTGGTCTCCGGCGGAAGCTGGAGTCCTTGGCACACCTCACCCGCAAGCTGACGGTCAAAGAATGGAAGAAAGCAATCAAAGCTACCCTAGGTATCGACATCCGAGAGGACTATTACCTGGGGGATTTTTATGTCGAGCAGCTGAAAAAATGGGTAGAGGAGAATGTCGGGCTGATTTCCTCCATACCGGAAGACACCCTGGAAAAAATGAAGGACATCGTATATGACGGCTTTACCAACGGCAAGACCACAACCCGAATGGTAAAGGAGATACAGAGAGCATACGGCATAAGCCGCCGCCGGGCGGAATTGATTGCGAGGGATCAGACGGCAAAGCTGAACGGCCAGATACAGAAGGCTCAACAGCAGGATGCCGGAATTACGGAGTATATCTGGAGTGATTGCGGCGATGAAAGAGTGAGGAGAAGCCACCAGGAATTGAATGGGAAAAAGTTCTCCTGGGATGATCCTCCGGAAAATTTAGACGGAAGGAAATGCCACCCAGGTCAAGATTTTCAGTGTCGTTGCATCGGGAGACCGGTGTTCAATCGCAATATCAATCTGCCAGTAGCCGATGATGAACCGGCTCGGATAACCATAAAAAGGAATGGAGGCTAAGTAAATGGATGAAGTAATAAAAAATATCTGCAACGCCTTAAAAGAGGAGGCAGAGGCAGTTATCAGCTACACAGATAAGATTTCCTCTACATCAGCAGTCGAAGGTATGGATGCAACGGTCCAGGCACTTGCTTTGATCCGGCTTGATGAAGTGGAGCATATTCAGAATTTGACTATCGAACTCACCAAGATGATGTCAACTGGTGCATTGTCTGCTTCTTCTATGGGTGAGGGAGAAGGCGAGGAGAATGAGCAATAAGGAAGGATACCCGGACAGGACCGCCGAGGTAGCAATCGCCCATGTAACCAAGCATGAAAAGCGAAAAAGGAAGGAGAGGACCAATGGAGATAAGAGACAAACCAAAACTGAAAAGAGTAACAAGAATTGACAGCATCCCTATCGGCAACACAAGTTTTGACGAGCAGGGATTTTTGCATGATACGCCTATTGTCACATCGACCGGCATCTTTGAATATGGATTGCCGGACGGCGGAGTAAGGAGGGAACTGAGGCTTCCGGAACACGTTTTCGATAAGAAATCTCTTGCTTCGTATGCCGGGAAGCCGGTAATCATCACTCACGAAGCAGGCTCAATCGACAAAGACAATGTAATGAAAGAGATTGTCGGAACAATTCTAAGCGAAGGGTTCCGGGATGGTTCAGATGTCAGATGCAAGGTTGTTATCCATGACATCGACAAGGTAAAGAAGACACCGTACCGGGAACTGAGCCTCGGATATAATTTGGACCTCATAGAAGAACCTGGCGAATGGAATGGTGAACCGTATGATGCCATTCAGACGAATATTCGCATCAACCACCTGGCGATTGTAGAAAGTGCGAGAGCCGGGGAACAAGCGCATCTTAATCTCGATGGGAAGAAAGTCGAGTTGGATGATAAAAAATCAAAAGGAGGTAACAGAAAAATGGATGGAAACACCACAAGGAAAGATAGTGTTGCCATGACTCCGGAAGAACTGGTCGAAGCAATCAATCAGTATAAAGCCGGGGCAAAGCCGGCAGAGGAAGCAGCACCTGCCACTGCTGGAGAAGGCGGCACTGGTTCGGAAGCAATTCCGGAAGAAAAGGACGGTGCAGGCATTGAGGAACCGGTGGCAGCAACACCTGCCGGGGAACCTTCAGCTATGGGAGAACCGCCAATGCAGGAGGAGAAAAAGGAAGATGGAGGCGTAGGAAAGCTGATCGGCGTGTTGGAGGAGTTCCTGGCTGAACTGAAGTCCAGTGCAGGCGGCGATGAAGCACATGACAGCACTGGAACGGATGCCGCAGACGGTGCTTCTGGTGCTGACTCCGCAGATGGAGAATGTACCGATGCTGAGGACAATGCAGACTGCTCCGATGATAAGTCCGGCTCCATGAACAATGACTCTGCTGACGAGATTTTCCGTCAGAGGTTAAGCATTTGCCGCATGGGAGACAAACTCCATCTGGACGGACTGGAAGATAAGTCCATCATCGAAGGCAAGAAAGCCATTGTCAAGAAGGTGTTCCCGGAAATGCGGCTCGATGGCAAGAGCAAAGTCTATGTCGATGCCGCTTATGACCTGGCAGTGAACGCTGCAAACAAGCGTAAGGACGTTGCATATCAGAAGCAGCAGATGTCCGCCACTCCTGCACCACAGCAGAGAGCAGACGGTCAGACCGGCAGCAATGCGGCGGCTGCAAGACAGAGAATGATTGAGAGAGAAGGAGGTAATGAGTAATGGCAGCACAGTTAGATTATGGTTATAGCACTCCGAAAGGTGTGGCAGGCGGCAAGGTAGACATCGCCTATGACGAGGTTATCACTCGCAAGAATGAGGAAGCAGACGGCGTTCTGAAATACGGCATGGCGGCGATGGTCGGTACTTCCAAAGGAACCGGCGTGAAGGTTCCTGCAACCGGGGCAACCGCAGACCAGATTGAGGGTATTGTCCTTCATGCAGCAAACACTGAGCAGGACATGAAAGGCAAGGTCATTGTACCCAACAACGCTTCGGTCGGTATTCTCCGCAAGGGTAGAATTTGGGGCAGAACCTCTAAGGAAGCAGCGCCCACATATAAGGCGAAAGCCTACGTTGTGGTGGATGGCGATGATGCCGGATGCTTTACAGATCAGTCTGCTGCATATTCTGCATACATCAAGGCGGAGTCCGGTGATGCTGGTGCGAAGGAAGTTGTTGCAGATACTGCAACTCCTACTGCTACCCAGATTAAAGTGTCCGGAGTAACTCCGGCGCTGGATGGATATGTGCCGGCTGTCGGCGATTATGTAGTCAGCAAACAGCTTCATGGAGCAACTGTTGACATCGGCGCCAAATTTGGCAACGCTTCCGATGATGGCATCGCCGTTATCGAGATCAATATGTAAGAAGGAGGAGAATGACAATGAAAAATCAGTACAATCCGGAGATGCCTTCCACTGGATACGACCAGGCGGACTACGCAGCATTGATGGCATCCAACATCGCACCTACCCTGGCAGGAAATAAGCAGATGCGTTTCGACAGTGCCGAGGACGCTTCTATTTTCTTCGCAAGGGAGCTGGACTACATCAAGTCCAAGTCCTATGACAAGATTTATCCGGAGTTCACCGCTCTGAACAACTTCCCGATCACGCATGAAGTTCCGGAAGGAGCAGAGACGATGACCTATTACAGCTATGAGAAAACCGGCATGGCTGCAATCATCAGCAACTATGCAACTGACCTTCCGAGAGCGGATGTGAAGGGCAGCCCTACTACCGCCTATGTTAAGTCAATCGGTGACAGCTACGGTTACTCCATCCAGGAAATGAGAGCGAGCCGCATGGCAGGAAAGAGCCTGGATACCCGGAAAGCGGAAGCGGCAAGGTATGCTATTGACCGCAAGACCAATGAGATTGCTTTTGCTGGTGACAAGGAGCATAAGCTCATGGGTATGCTTTCCAGCGACAACAATATTCCGCTTTACACCCTCGCTACGGTTGAAACCAAGACCTCCTGGAAAGACAAGAGTGCTGCCGAGATTTTGGCAGACATCAACGGAATGTTCGCATACCAGTCTCGCATCACCCAGGATGTTGAGAGGGCGGACACCCTGGCACTTCCGCCGGCAGTGTTTATTGACATCAGCACAAGACAGATCCCGAATACCGGCTATACGGTGAAAAGGTTCCTGCTGGAGAACGCTCCGTATCTGAAGAACATCATTACGGCTCCGGAGTTATCCGCTGAGAATAAAGCCACCAATCCCTACGGCGTTGATGTGGCGATGCTCTATACCAACAGCGCCGATAAGTTCAGCCTGGAAATCCCGATGGCGTTCTATCAGTATCCGTTGCAGAACCGCAACCTGGAGGTCATTGTTCCTTGCGAGGAGCGTGTGGCTGGTATCGTATTGTATTATCCTCTGTCTGCATTGCTGGCAGTAGGTGTCTAAGAAAAGGAGGAACATGGCTATGAAGATCGAGAATACTTCAAGTGGAAAGATTATCGGAATTGGCGAGGTGAGCATACTGCCTGGGGAGACAAAGGAAATCCCGGAGGCGTATGAGACCAGCCCGATCCTGGAAGTTTACCGGAAACAGGGTTTTGCAAAGATTATCGGGAAGCCGAAGGCGGTTCAGAAAGCAGAGGAGAAGGCGGCTGCCAACAAAGCGGCTGCTGCGAAGAAGGCGGCGGAGGAGGCAGAAGCACTCCGCCAGTCTCGCCTTGCATCACTGGAAGGCATCAGTGAGGAAGACCTCGGAAAGCTGGCGAATGAACTTGGCATCAATCCTGCTGAGTGCAAGGACCAGGCTGATGTGCTGAAAAAGGTGAAGGCTGCACTGAAGAAGTAAGGAAGGTGAACGGCATGGATGCACTCGCAATTTTTCGCCTGGTGGCAACCGAGTTTGCCGATATGCCGGACGATGATATTGTTGATGCCGACACCGGAAAGGTCACTAAGTATGGAGTCAATTCGTTCCTGCAACTGTACTCCGATCAGATTTCAGAGAAACGCTTTGGAAAGTCATATCAGAAAGCACTGGCATATCTGACCGCCCACAAGCTGAAGATGAATGGTTATGGGAACAACGAGAATGGCGTAATTGGTGACAGTCTCCGGGTCGGCTCGTATTCCGAGGGAGAAACCTCAATAAGTTATACCACGAACCAACAGACGAACCTCCAGGTCGATGCTGAGTATGCACTCACAGTCTACGGCCTGGAGTTTCTTACGCTACGGCGAAATGCGGTCATTCCGATTATTTCAGCCGGGGAAGGACCTGGCTATGGCTGCTAGGACAACGGACAGAATAACTCCGGACGGTATCAAGTTTCAGAGGATGCTAAAGGAACTTGCAGATAAAGAAGTCCGCATCGGCTTCCAGCATGGCAAAGCCACTGAGGAAAACGGAGCGGATGTATGCGATGTTGCGGCATGGAATGAACTTGGTACTGAACGGATGCCTTCTCGTCCGTTTCTTCGCAAAAGTGTAGATGAAAACGAAAGCAAGATTAACGCCTTCTTGCAATCGAAGAAGAAAGATTTAGTCAGAGGCGTATCTGCCGAACAGGTGCTGAAGGAGATAGGAATTTTTCAGAAGGACTTGATCCAGGAAAAAATCACCGATGGAGACTTCGCTCCAAACGCTGAGTCCACCATACGGCAGAAAGGCAGTAGCAAACCATTGATTGACAGCGGCAGGATGCGGCAGTCGGTCAACTACGTCATCCAGAAGAAAGGAAGTGGGGACTGATGAATTTCTTGAAAAAACCGCACACGCTACGGCGTTATTCCGAGCCGGTTTTTGTGAAGGGGTATTCTTCTATACCTTATGAAAATTTAACGCTCCCTATGGACGTACAGACGTTGGAGGACGTAGTTATCACCACACCGGACGGTTCTAAGTCGGTGCAGAAGCTGAAAGTATTCTGCGACAGCGAGATATTTGTGGAAAGCGAAGCAAAGCAGCAAAAGGCGGATAGGTTATGGTTTCAGAATAAGTGGTTTGAATGTAAGTCATGCAGGCTCAGCGAGAACACTCCGCTGCGGCATTACACAGCTACATTCATTGAATGTCTGGACCAGGAGCCTCTCAATAATGCCGAGGAAAGTGGGGGAACGGAAAATGAACCTGGCGGAAGTTAAGGATAGGCTCTATGAATTGACAGACTCGTTCTTCAAAGGGGCAACGGTGATATGGTCCGAACAGATTAACACAAAGCCGCCATTACCGTACATCACCCTCAAATGCGGTGGTGCAGGAAGAACTCCATTCCCTGTGGATGATGGAGAAGGCAGGAGAGTTTACCAGTCGAAGACAACTTGGGAGGTCAACCTATTTACCAAAGGTCAGCCTATAACAGTCGGAGAAGGCGTTACTGGAAATTATGCCAACACAGCTGTATCTGATTTAACGGAGTTTGCAAACTATCTGGACTCGGAGGAAATCGTTGACATCATAGCCGGATATGGCATGGGCGTAATGCTTATGCCGCCGGTGAGGGATTTGACGAATTTGCAGAATGATAGCAAGTATCGTTATCGGGCAATGGCAGAGTTTGCTGTCTCATACGTCCAGGAAGCAGACGGTCCTTACGGAACCGGAGGTATGCCGCTCATACCGAATAGTAGCGGAGGCGGCACGAAGGAGATGGCGGATGCGGTGGCTGAAACCATCGAAACAGTAGAAATCACAGAAGGAGGATATGACAATGACTAATAATTCATTGGACGATATTGTAAAATGCAATATTGATATTTCCAATCCGGCATCCAACGATGCCACATTTGACAGTATCCTGCTGGTGGTAAAAGGTCCGGAGGCTTCCGGCGAAAAGACCATGAGCAGGACTACCGCCATAGCCCAGGCAGATGAATTGCTTGACTATGGATTTACGACAGACGATGCCGCATACATTGCAGCTACCGTTGCCTTTTCTCAGAACCCGGCACCGAGCAGTATTTATATCTGCATCCGCCAGGAGGTTTCAGCGGAAGGTGAGGAAACAGATGCGGAAGCGGCAGTTGTCTATGAAGATATCCGAACCACCCTGGCAAGGGCGAAAGGAGAAGTTTCATTCTACGGCATCCATCTTACAGAGTTCGGCGATGAAGCAGATGTCCAGGGAGCTATCTCATGGACGGAAGCGAATGAAAAAGTATTCGCATTTGAGTATACCGACATCGAGAAATGTCCGGTAAAGAATTTCTCATTCTACCGCAGTTTCGGTATGTTCTCTGGAAAAGCTGACGGGTATGATGCTGGCGAACAGCCTATTGAGAATGAATATGCTGCTCTGGCATGGATGGCTAAATGCTTCGGATATGATCCCGGAACGGAAACATGGAACATGAAGGAGCTGGCAACTATCGTTCCGTCCGCTCTCAGTACGGATGAAAAAAAGACGCTGGAGGAAAGTAACATCAATTCCTTCCGCAGATATGCAGGAAGCAACATTACCTTCGGCGGCAATATGCTCTCCGGAGAATGGATTGATGTTATCCGTTTCAGAGACTGGCTCAAAGCAGAAATGCAAATCAATGTGTTCAACGCATTGAAGACCAATCGCAAAGTTCCGTTCACTGACGGCGGCATCGGGCTGATTGAAGGGCAGATGGAAGCTACCCTCTCCAAAGGGCAGACGGTTGGCGGCATTGCTCCTACGGAGTACGACTCGGATGACAATGAAATTCCTGGGTATACCGTAACGGTTCCTCTGGCATCAGACTTGACGGAAGCAGAGAGAAAGTCTCGCAAGCTCACCGGATGCAGATACACAGCCCGGCTTGCAGGAGCTATTCATGCCGTAGAAATCCAGGGTAATCTCACGTTCTAAGGAAGGAGGAAATAGAAGATGGCAATGAAGACGTACAATCCCAAGAAAGTCACCTGTGCCCTTGGCAGACACATCGTTGTAGGGTATGCGGAAGACAGTATGATTACCATTGATTTTGCCAGTGACGGCACAAGCTATGTGGTTGGTGCTGACGGTGAAATCGTAAGAAGCATTGATCCTGCTGAAATCTACACCTTGAAGCTGTCAGTCCAGCAGACATCCGCAACCAATGCGTATTTGCAGAAGATGTTTGATAAGGACCGCAAGGACGGCACTGGCACGTTCCCGGTGAACATCAATGATATTCTCGGAAAAGAGAAGTTTTCCGGTGAAGTGGCATGGGTAACGAAGCCTGCTTCGTTCGTGAGGGGCAAGACTCAGAATGATCGTGAGTGGGAGATTGCAGTAAACAAAGGACAGTTCAAATAGGAGGTAAACAGACATGGCACTTAAACAGGTCGAGCCGACAATAGAGAAAGTTGGAGGAAATAAGTTTTACATCACACCGTTTGCGGCATTTAAGGCTGCGAACCTTACCGGGGAGTTAGCTTCAGTGCTGGCTCCCCTTTTGGGTGTACTCGCACCCCTGGTAAATGACGGAAGCCTCATGGATGTGGATGCAGGAAAGGCGGCAGAAGCAATGGCAAACTGCACAGCCATTGATGGCGATAAGCTGGAGAAGTTGATGAAGAAACTGCTCCTCGGAGGTCATATCACAGTTGAACTTACCAACGAAGACGGAGAAGCGGAAGGAGAGAGGCTTAATGAAGATTTGGCGAATGAAATTTTCTGTGGTGATGTGCAGGATATGTTTGTCTTATGCTTCCATGTCATCAAGCTGAATTTCAACGGTTTTTTCAAGAAGTTCGCCGCCCTATCTGGGAAGGCAGGGTCGGCAGAGGGCAAGACGCCGAGAGCAGTCTTGTAAAATACGGCAAGTTCGACTATTCACAATTTAGCGAGTTGGAACTCCGCTGCTACATTCTGATTAAGGCGAGGATGGCTTCGATGTATGAACTCCAGGAAGTATACACCCTGGATGAAGCATTGAAGCTGTATGCCTTGTATGAAATGGAATTGGATGTAGAAAAAGGGAGAGCTGACGAACTGGAAAGGAGGACTTAAAGTTTGACAATAAGAGACATAGCGGTGGCATTTGGGTTCGAGGTTGACAGAAACAGCGAGAAGCAGGCAGAGAACAGTATCAAAGGCATCAAAAACCTTGCCACAAAGCTACTCGGTGTTATCGGAATTGGCTTTTCCATCGCTGGTCTCAGTTCATTGGCAGAAACTGCCGCAGAAGCAGAGGCTTTGAAGTCTCAGTTCACGCAGGTATTCGGTGAAATGGAAGCCGATGCCACAAGTAAGTTGGATGCGATAGCGGATGAAACTGGTGTTGCGGTAAACCGGATGAAAGGCAGCTTCACACAGATAGCCGCCTTTTCTAAGACAACCGGGCTGGATCAAGCTCAGTCTCTTGAAATTGCCGATAGAGCGATGAAAGCCGTAACAGACTCGGCGGCGTTTTACGACCGGTCCATCGAAGATGTAACGGAGTCAATGCGGTCCTTCTTGAAAGGTAACTTTGAGCAGGATGCCGCTCTTGGTCTGTCAGCGACAGAAACAACTCGAAACGCTGCCGCAAACGAATTGTATGGCAAATCATTCAAGGATTTGTCTGAAGCAGAGAAACAGTTCACTTTGCTGTCGATGGTAGAGGAAGCAAATAAGGCATCTGGTGCTTTAGGGCAGGCTGCAAGGGAGTCCGACACATGGACGAACCAGTTAGGAAACTTGAAGCAGTCAGTAACAGACCTTAAAGCCGCCGCCGGAAGTGCGTTCCTCAAACCGGCAGTACAGGTGCTGAAGATATTAAACGGCTTGGTGCAGAAAGCGACCGCAGCCATACAAGAAATGACCGGGGAGACCGGATTTCTCACACGTTCTTTTGAGAGGTTTCATGCTCTGGTCAAGCGATTGCAACCGGCGATAGACAGAATGAGTCAGACACTATCAAGGGGAATATCGAAAGGCATTGAGGTTGCGAAAGGCATTGTGGATAAGCTCGGCGGCTTGGAGAATGTACTGAAGATAGCCGCAATAGCTGCCGGCGCCTTCATTGCCGTAATGAGCGTTGCAAAGATTGTGAGCATGATAAAGGCTGTCGGAGGATTGGCTGGAATAGTCAGTAAGCTGGCGAAGATATTCAGCCTTGCAAATCTGAAGATACTGGCAATTATTGCTGTTGTGGTGATCCTGGCACTGATAATTGAGGACTTCATCAATTTTATGATGGGGAATGACTCGGTTATCGGAACTCTTTTTGAGAAAGCCGGTATCAGTGCTGAAGATGCCCGGCAGATGATCGTCAATGCCTGGAACAAAGTTAAAGAATTTCTGCTCGGCGTATGGGATTTCATCAAGCAGGCAGCCCTAATGTGGGTGGATGCCATCAAAGGATTTTTTGAGCGGCATGGTGAGAGCATCCGGCAAAATTTTGAAAGAGCATGGGGAATAATCAAGACGTTCCTCAAAGGAGTGTGGACCTTCATCTCGCAACTGGCATCTACGCTGTTCGGAGATACGGAGGACAGCATTGACGGTTCCACGACCAGCACGAAAGATAAGCTGCTCGAAGTATGGGGAGCAATTTTGGATGCACTGTCGGCTATATGGGATGCACTGTATGAAGTCGGAAGTGCTGTTTTTAATGCCATTGCCACAGTGATAGAAACCGTATTCGGCTGGATACAGACATTTTGGAATAACTGGGGCGAAAGAATTTTGTCCTGGTTCAAAGTGTTATGGGATAGCCTGGGCGGTATTCTGAATGGCTTCCTGGAAATCATCAAAGGAGTGGCGAATTTCATATCATCGGTATTCACTGGCGATTGGCAAGGAGCCTGGGAAGCTATCAAGCAGGTGTTCGTTGGTATATGGGATGTCATTGTGAATTTCATTACCGCAGTATGGGATACCATAAAAATGCTGTTCGAGATGGCGCTCGGAGCGATTAAGGCGATATGGGAAGCTATATGGGGAGCAATCAGCAGTTTCTTCCAGGGAATATGGAATGGAATTGTGTCGTTTGTGACCGGAGTATGGAATACCATCACCAGTACAATATCGAACGCAATCAACACCGCATACAATACGGTGGTTTCTGTATTGCAGGCGATATACAATTTTTTCAGCAACATTTTCAGCAGTATAGCCAATTTTGTAAGCAGCACGTTTTCCAATATACTGAACGGCATCATCACCACAGTCACCAGTATTAAGGATGCCATAGTCAACGGCTTCAATGCCGCCATAGACTTCATCAAAGGTTTGCCAGGGCAAGCGATACAGTGGGGCAAGGATTTCATAGGCGGACTGAAGGACGGTATCATGTCTGGAGTACAAGGAATTGTTGATGCGGTAAAAGGCATCGGAGATAAGATAAGGTCATTCCTGCATTTCTCCGTTCCGGACGAAGGACCATTGACAGATTATGAGTCGTGGATGCCGGACTTTATGAGCGGTCTCGCAGAAGGCATCTCCAACAACGAAAATACAGTCCTGGATAAAGTGAAGGGGCTGGCAAGCGGAATAGCAACATTAACGCAGGCGGCGGTAGCACAGCCTGCAACTGCAACAACAAGCACTGTAAACAATAAGACATCCAACGTCACGCAGAATGTGAACATTGATAACACATACAGTGGCGGATCATCGGATGCACAGAAAGCGGTGTCCAGGACCATGAAGAAGTCGGCAACCGATGCGACAACTCAGATGGCTAGGGCATTGGCGTATTCAAGGGGGTAGGCAGACATGGCGAGAAAGAAGTTAAAACCAGTGAGTATCTGGGGCATTGAGTTCGATGCTCTGATTGACGAGACGAAAAACCTGTCTGCCACAATCCCGACATATCCGGTTGAAAAAGGGTTTCCAGTGTCGGATACGATTATCCTGGAACCGATCAGCGTACAGATGACTCTGTATATCAGCAATACTCCGGTTACATGGCTGTACCGGCATGGAAGTTCTACCGACCGGGTAAATAAGATATGCGATCTGCTGGAGCAGAAATGGCTCAAAAAGCAGCTTGCAAAGATTGTAACTACCGAAGCTATCTACAAGGATATGGGAATTACCAGCATCAGCATTAAGAAGTCGCATGACATCGGGTATGCAAGGGAGGTATCCATATCTGCACAGAAGGTTCGGATAACCAAAAGGAAGACGGTCAAGATACCGTCTTATGTACTGAAAAGTGGAGAGACAAAAGCCAATGCCGGAACTGCTTCGACATCAACATCATCAAGCAAATCCAGTACCGGCTCCGGAAACGGAGGTTCTGGCGGCGGAGGCGGTTCGTCAAGCAACAAAGGCAGCGGAAGTTCTGGAAGCTCTGGAAGTTCCGGTGCAAAGAAAGGGCAGTCTATCCTCTATGGTGCAGCCAGCGGACTCGGATTGATATAGGAGGTGGAGAATTTGCTTTACATCAAAGTGCCGGACATGAATGATAGTATGTCAACGCTGTCGATTGATGGTGTGGAGTATCTGCTCCGCTTCACATACAACGAGAAGTATGATTACTGGAGTTTTGGACTGTATACGGCAGAGGAAGAACCTATTGTCGCAATGACAAGGATTGTTCCGAACTTCCCGATCATGCACTATTACACCTACTCAGATATTCCGGATGGCATCTTCGGATGCCTTTCGGATACTGATACAGTTGGGAGGCAGGCGTTCAACAATCAGACGGCAGAGTTTGTCTACATTCCAAATGTAGAATTGGAGGAATGATATGGCGAATGAGAATTTTATGAGAACGTACACCATGAAGTGCGGAAAGATGAAGTCGAAAGGCTTTATGATAGGGAATATCCATAATGCGACAGAGACCACGCTGCACGTTTCGTTCAGTGTTGAGAAGTGTGATGTGGAAAGCCCCAATACAGCGAAGGTCCAGGTGTGGAATTTGTCCGATGAAAATTTGAAGATACTAGACGGTAAGGACTGCATAGTCGAACTGAAGGCAGGATATGGAAACAACAACGCCCTCATTCTTGTCGGCAATGTCACATCGGTAATCACAACTCCGGAGAACGCAGACCGGATGACGGAGATTGAGGTGATGGATGGCAGAGTGGAGTTAAGGGATACCACAATCAGCATCTCAATAAATGGTTCTGTAAATTGCAAAGATGTCTATAAGAAAATCGCAAGCAAGATGGGGCTTCCCATCACATTTGCCGGCGATTTGTCATTTAAGAAGATGCCAAACGGCTTCAGCTATACCGGAAAGGCAAAGAACGCATTGCAGAAGATAGCCAAGTATTGCGGACACAGCTGGACCATTCAGAACCAAACGATACAGATTACATGGCCTGGACGGGCGATAAGTGCAAGAGGGTTTCTGCTGAACTCTGATACCGGACTGATAAGCATACCGAAGCGAATAACGATTGGCTCCACGTCAGATAAAGAGGAGTCACAGACCGGATGGGAAGTCGAGTATTTCCTCAACGGAGCAATCGGTGTCAATGATGTTGTGAAGATACAAAGCTCAACGGCGAATGGCTATTTCCGGGTGTATAAAGTCACCATTGACGGAGACAACATGGAAGGGGATTGGGTATGCACCGCTCAGTTGCTGGAGATTAAGGCACAGCCGAAGCTGGATAAGAAGGCGGACAATGCCAAAAAGTCCAGCACCACTCCGGAAAAAGGCGGAGACATCAAGAAAGGTGATAAGGTCAAAGTGATCCGGACGTTCAAACAAGGCACTAAGACCAAAGGATACCAGTATGCAGGCGGCACGTTTGTATGCTGGTATTCTGTATATGATGTCATCCAGGTTAAGGGTGACAGGGTAGTAATTGGAATTGGCAGCACAGTAACGGCTGCCGTAAACATGAAGGACCTGGCGAAAGCATAGGGAGGTGATTAGACATGATGCAGGAGCTTACGCAGCAGATTGAGGAAACCGCAAGGGCGGTGACTGATGAAATCCATACAGCTATGCCCGGAACTGTTATTGCGTTTGATCCGGGAAGCGGAACCGCAACGGTAAAGCCAAGCGGCAAGTATGTGACAGCAGACGGAAAGAGCCTCGACTATCCGCAGATAACGGATGTTCCAGTCACCTTCCCGTTCTGCCAGACGGCAGGAGTCGGGATTGCCTTCCCGGTAGGGAAAGGAGATAGCTGTCTGATAGTCATATCAGAGGTTGAGCTTGATGAATGGCGGACCGGTGCTGAGTCCGAAGGCTCGCTTCGGTTTGATTTGACAAGTGCAATGTGCATACCCGGTCTGCTTGAAGGCGGAGGAGACATCATCTCCAAAGCCTGCCAGAATAACGCAGTAATTGTCGGAGCCGGAGACGTTGAAGTCATGGTGTCCGATGCCGGTGCGGTGATTACGTCCGGAGGCACGAAGATGACCGTCTCAGACGATGGTGTAGCCATCAGCGGCGATTTGAAAGTAGATGGCAATATTTCTTCCACTGGAACGATAACGCCTTAAAATGAAGCCATCAGAAGCTAAAAAAGGCATCCTCGGTATTTGACCGAAAAGCCGGAGCAGGAGGTGCTTATGGATATATTGCTTGACAGAAGCGGAGACCTTCTCGTCACTAAGGCAGGAGACATCCTGCTGGAGAACTCAGTCGCACAGAAGATACGGATACGGCTGTTGTGGTTTGAAGGCGAATGGCGGTGGAATACCGATGAAGGTATGCCGTACATGACAAATCTGCTTGTTAAGAACCCGGATACAGACTACTTCGAGAGCATTGTCCGGGAGAAGATTTTTGAAGTAGATGAAGTAGTAGATGTAAGAGATGTGCGGATTGTGTATGATGCCAGGACAAGGGAGGCTGCCATACATTATGTCGCATTGACAGATTACGAGACCATAAAGGAGGAGGTGAAGATAAGATGTCGGACTATGGAGTGACAAATCAAGGCTTCGTTCTGAAACGCATGGATACCATCCTGGAGGAGATACATTCCGATTTGACGGAAGGATTTGGAGTTGATACCCGGCTGTCCGGAACTTCATTCCTGGATACGCTGGTTACGACATTCGCTGGACAGATTGCAGACTTGTGGGAGACAGCCCAGGACAGTTACTATGCGAAATATCCGGCAACTGCAACCGGAGTCAACCTGGACCATTCAGTCCAGTACGGCGGCATACGCAGGATGCCGAACAAACGGACCTGCTATCCCCTGCACTGTACCGGCGATGACGGTGCATACATTCGTGAGGAGGCGATAGTTGCCACAAATACGATGCCGGAGGTCAGATTGTATTCTGCCGATGAATTTCAGATTACCAGGGATAACTTCAATGCCGTCTGCATTAAGGTGGCGGTTGTTGAGAATGAAGCGGTGTATACGGTGACGATCAACGGCAATCAGTACAGTTATTCAAATTCCGATGGTTCCGAAGGAGACATCCTGGAAGGATTGAAAGCGGTGATTACCAACGCTGAATATGTGGTGGAGTTCAATGCCTCTGATAACATTCTGAAAATTACGGATACGGTGAAGTCGAGAGGAAATGCCCTGGTGCTGTCGGATAACCTCACAACGAGCAGTGTCACAACGATTGCCAATTTCTTTACGCAGGAGTACGGACACATCACGCTTCCTTATGGGATTGTGACAAAGATGGTGAACAATATCACCGGATTTACAGAAGTGACGAATCAACTGGAGCCGACTTATGGCAGATTGCAGGAGTCAGACATTGAATTGCGGCAATCGTACATTGCCAAGTCAGCGCTTCGTTCCAACACGATGATAGACAGCATTGTTGCTGAATTACTGAACAATGTTGCCGATGTAGAGTCAGCATCCGGTTATGAGAATGACACAGACTATACGGATGAAAGGGGGCTGCCGCCGCATAGCGTAGAAATCATCGTTGAAGGCGGAGATAATAACAAGATTGCTGAAGCTATCCTCCGGAGAAAAGCCGGAGGTATTCAGACACATGGAAGTGTTACGGTCAATGTTCCCGGAAAGTATGGCGATACAATACCGGTGCATTTCAACAGACCGGAATATCTGTATACCTGGCTGAAAGTCGTGCTTCATGGAAACAGTGGAAAGTTGCCTACGAACTATGCGGCGCTCACCACAGCCTCGATATGCGAGGATGGAAGCCAGATGGTTGCCGGGAACAATCTGCTCACACAGTTGCTTAACGAAGGCATCTACAATGCAGTTGCCGGAATAACCTATGTCGAAATCAAGACGGCGTATTCGACCGACAAGGCATACATTCCGAAGGAAGGAGATTATAAGGCAGAGAATATCATCGTCACATCAAGGCAGAAGGTGCTGATAGATGAACGGAGAATTGAGGTGACGTTCGATGCAGATAGCTGATATTTGGCTCCGGGATTTGCCGCAGCAGTTCCAAAGCAAACACAATATCGAGGTTTTAATAAAAGCATTTTCTAAGCAGATGCAGGAGCTGGATAAGGTATTCCAGGACCTCAACACCATGACAGATATTGATGATGCTGTCGGGCAGAACCTGGACTATGTAGGAACAATCATACCGCTCACAAGGAAAGAGGCTGGCGAGTTAGCTGGCATTGGAGTTACCGATCCGGTAATCTCTGATGACCGTTACCGCCAGTTTTTGCGTTATCAGAATTTGGTGAATACGAATGAGTGTACCTACTATGACCTCATGGAAGGACTGGCATTGCTATGGGATGTCTCCCCGATTTATTACATCGAGGACCCGGATATGCCGGCAACAATCATTTTGACAATGCCGTTTCTGAAGCCGGGAGGAGAAGCGGTTCGTCTCGGCGAAGTTCCGATGGTAAAGCCTGCCGGTGTCCGGATTGAGTTTGAGTATCTGATACGGTATGCGGTTGAAACGCTTGTGCGTTGGGTGTATTCGGTGTATGGAGTACCGCTCTGCAATCAGTTACTATGCGGTCAGCATCCACGCCCCGGCTCCCTGGGAGAAATCTTGCTATTGCAGACGGAAGTGGAACTGGAGGAGATAAGGAAAATCTTCGAGCAGACGAAGACCGGAACAATCCGGGTAGGAGGAAAGCTGTACGACTCCACCAAAGGAGAGATAATCACCGATGATGTGGAGATTGAAATAAATGCAGATTACCAGATTGAGGAGCTGATCCTCGCCGGGCAGGTGGTGTCCGGAACGCATCCGATACAGTCCGTCAATGGATTTGTTATGGGAACCACCGTAGAAGCCGCCGGGAGCAGCACCATCGCATCGGCGGATTTGCCGTTATCCGGCACATTTCCTATCCAGTCCGTAGAGGGCGTAATGATAGGCAGTAGTGTAGAAGCTGATAGAATTGTCAGCAATTCCAAAGTAAACGCTCCTCTGACTGGTACGCTTGTCACAAGCGGTACTACGGAGGAGAAAACGCTGTTCGTATCTACGGAGACGGTCAGCGTGGAACCAGTAGTCCATATTGCGGCGGTGAAGCCCAGGAGGTGCGGAACCGGCGTTTGTGGAAATAAATCATAAGGAGGTAGAAAACAGATGTCTTTTTGGTCCACAGATTTTATGAATGACCGAAGGAAGCAATGGCTGGCGGCACTGGTGAAGTTCCAGTTCCGGGTAGGCTCAACCTGGCACGATGCGGTAATCAACACGAAGCGTATCGTTGGAAACCGGGTGGAGATTATCGTCAGCTTCCCTCGGACATCATCCGGCAGTCAGACGATTACGGCAGTCCGTATCATTGATGTGACCGGAAAGCAGTGCGGCTTCCAGGAAACGGAGGTTGTGAGGGCATCCAGCCAGGGAGTTCTGATTAAGTTCGAGTTCCCTATCTACGAGAAAGAAGGTGAAGAAGCATGAATGGCAGAGAGCAGCCGTACATCAGAGGAAACGGAACCGGAACATACGAGCCTACGCCTTGGCGTGATGATGTTCCTGGCATCCAGGAAGGTACGCCGCAGGATGAACAGCACTTCAACAACATGGAGACCGGTATCAACGGCTCCAATCTGTTAGGAGAGTTTCTTGCGGAGGTTGTATCGAAACAGCAGAAACGTCTGGATGACATTGACGGTGAGGTGATTGCAGTCACGCTCACCAACACGCAGGACTATTACGCCAACAATTCCACGAAGACGGTGGCGTTGTCCGTCCGCAGAGATACCCTGGACTACATCGTGGATGCAGAAATCCAGGGAGATACCGTCAATGTCGGAGACATTGTTGTCTATGACAAGCAGGTCAACGGCTTCAAGGTAAAGTTCACCGGAAGTGCAGCTTCGGTGGCTTTGAAACTTTATGTGCATGGAGGTAATGCGGCGTGAGTGTAGGTGTGATTATCAAAAGTGACGAGAGGGTTCGTCAGCAGAATGAGGCATTAAGGGAGTATGGCATCAACCCGAACAGAGCAACAGCCCACCAGCGAGACATGGCAGACTGTATCGCTCAGAAGACCAACGAGGCTTACGATGAAGCCCGAAGAAAAGGAGGAAGCAGACGATGAATGTAATCGAAGTAAATGAAGGAACGAAAATTCCGTATTCTGTCAGCAAGACGAAGATCACGTTCGATGACGAGCTTATGCTGAATGTACAGAAGCTGGAGCGTGATTTTGATGTCTGCATTGACATCTGCATCGACAAGTATGGCATGGTGACTACCGGACTTGGAGTGAAGTATGCGGCTCAGATTGAAATTCCTGCCAGGGAATATACCGAGCATACCGAGGAGAACCCCGACTATGATCCGGAAGATGAAACGAGCCGGGAGACCATCACCACGAAGGAGCCGGTTCCGTTCAGCATGGCAAATGTTACTTTGAAACTGTATGCGATTTAAGGAGGTAAAGATATTATGGCAAATTACGATCAGTTTGCAGCGGCAGTAAAGGAGATTTCCGGGGGAAAGAATATCGTCCTGCTGGATGACCTCGGCATCCCTTCTGTATATGTACCCATCAATAAGCTGAAGAACAGCGAGCTTGTGTCCGGATTGAGTGAGAACATTCATCCGGCGTTCAGCGTTGCGGTCAACGGCGCACAGGTAGAGAAGGATTGCTTCTACTACTCCAAGTATCAGAATGTAGTCATCAATGGAAGAGCATACTCCCTGGCTCACAGAGACCCGAAGGTGTATGTGACTTTCGACCAGGCAAGGGAGGCTTGCGAGGCAAAGGGAGCCGGCTTCCACCTGGGAACTATGGCAGAATGGGCGGCGATTGCTCTCTGGACTAGGAAGAACGGCACGATGCCGCATGGCAATAACAACTACGGCAGAGATGTCAGCTTCACGCATGAGAAAGGGCAGGAGTCCTCACATGAAGGGGAAGGAAGCACCAGGAAGACAGACAGAACATTCACCGGTTCCGGTCCTGCAACATGGGGGCATGATCACACCATTTTCGGCATCCAGGATTTGAATGGAAACGTATGGGAATGGGTAGGCGGTATGCGTTTGAAGGAAGGAGAAATTCAGATTATTCCTTACAACAACGCTGCCCTCGGAGCCGAGTGCGACCAGTCCGCAACATCGACACTCTGGAAGGCAATCAAGAACGATGGTTCCATTGTCGCTCCTGGAACCGCTGCAACGCTGAAGTACGATTGGGTATCCAGCAAAATTCAGCTGACTACCGGCATTACGACAGCCGCCGATACCGGACGTTATTGCGAATACAAGGACATGACACTGGCAAGCGGCTTAACGGCTCCGGAGTTGGCGAAGGTGCTGCTGATTTATCCGGACACTCCGAATGGGGATTATGCCGGTGACGGTCATTGGATGAACAACTCCGGAGAGCGTTTGCCGTTTTGTGGGGGCAGCTGGGCCGATGGCGCCCGTGCTGGCGTGTTCTACGTGCATTTGGGCTACCCTCGCTCGTTCTCGTACAGCAACCTCGGCTTCCGCTCCGCTTATGTAGAACTGTAAACTGTCAACTGTATTCTGTTAGGCGAACGGTAGTGAGCCTTTAGACCTATGCGTCCTATGGAAAGTCCAGGGAAAGTCCGAGGACTGTCCGGCGGACGCATTTTTTGGAGGTAATCATGGCGAAGAAAGATGAAGACAAGAAGGACCCCACGCTGTTGAAAATCCAGGATATGATTGAGTACGCATTTCCGCAGATAGACAAATTTCCGAGACCGGAGAAAAGCTATGAAGGAATGGCAACCCGGCTGAAAGGCATCATGGCACGAATGGCGGAGAACTGTATGGATACGAAAAAGTGCTACTATGCAAAGTCTCTGCTAAAGCAGCTGGACGAACTTGACCGGGAGATTATGCACTGCAAATTTTGGGTGAAGGTGGCGTACCAGACGAAGCTGTTTTCATTCAAGAATTTTGAAGTCATCAATGACTACCTCGAACAGATAGGCAAGATGACCGGGAGCTGGATGAATACGGTGAGAGAGGCAGAGAAGAAAGAAAATTACGGCAAGAAATAATGCAACTTGTATTTTGGGAATGGACTACTGCGTTTGCCGATTTGTGGGGGCAACTGGAACAATGGCGCCAATGCTGGCGTGTTCAACGTGAATTTGAACAACCCTCGCTCGAACTCGAACAGCAACATCGGCTTCCGCTCCGCTCTACCCTCATATGCCGGATCAGCAGGATTTCTAAGGATGTCCTGCCAGTGCGAGGGGATAAAGGAGTCCATTTCCGCTCCGGACCGTATGGTAGGAGAAAAATAGGCATCGTTCGTGGTTGGGCGGTGCCGCCCTTTGAGGAGACCAACAAATCTTAGGGCAACCTGGGAAGCTGCAAGTAGCTTTGGCGAAAGCTGTGACACTAGAGAGGATGATGCAATGAAGATAAAGAATGTGTTCGACCTCATCTTCTCAATGGAGAACCTATACGGTGCTTTGGAAGATGCTTCCAGGGGAAGGAGATACCAGTCCGATGTACTGGATTTCAACTCCGATGCCTGGGATAATCTGAAAGACCTGCGAGAAGAAGTAATCAGCGGTTCGTACCGGATTGAGAAGTATTACATTTTCTATATCCACGAACCGAAGCTGAGAATGATTATGTCGATTGCCTTCAAGCATCGCATCGTCCAATGGGCTATATACCGGGTGATAAACCCGGTGCTTGTGCCGGGATACATCGAAGACAGTTACGGATGTATTCCCGGCAGAGGCAGCCTAAGTGCAATGAAGAAGCTGAAATACTGGCTGGAGTTTGTGAGCCGCAAAGAGGGTGAAAATTGGTTTTATCTGAAACTCGACATCAGCAAATATTTCTATCGGGTATCGCACCGGATATTGAAGAAGGTGCTGGCGAAGAAGATTAAAGACGAGAGGCTGCTGGAACTTCTGTATGGCATTATTGATTGCAAACATACGCCGCTCGGTCTTCCTCCTGGAAAGAAACCGGAAGAAGTACCGCTGGAGGAAAGACTGTTTGATGTCGGTATGCCTATCGGCAATCTGCTTAGTCAGATGTTTGCCAATATCTACCTGGATATGCTGGATCAGTTCTGTAAAAGAGTTCTCGGCATCCGGTATTACATCCGGTATATGGATGATGTTATCATTCTTAGTTGCGATAAAGTTCAGCTTCGGGAATGGAAGGACCGCATCGGTGAGTTCCTGGAGACAGAACTGGAACTGAATTTGAATAATAAGACTTGTATCCGTCCTATCGGACAGGGTATTGAGTTTGTAGGATACAGAGTTTGGGCGGATCGTGTTGTCCTAAGAAAAAGCACCACGCTCCGGATAAAACGGAGTCTGAGTGGTGTCCGCCGGCTATATGAGAATGGAAGGATGCCGTTGGAGAAGGTTACGGAAATATTTACCTGCTACATAGGTATGCTGAAGCACACTGACAGCCAGGCTCTGATAGATAAATTGTACGAAGACATGGTACTCATTAAAGGAGGCTCTGATGAAAAAGAGGAAAAGGAAGAATTTGTTCCGATGCTCCCACAAGAAGATTGGTATTTGTGCTATGAACTATACGGAGTGTACGGAGATATGTGCATGGCACAGCAAATGTGAACATTGCCTTAGTTGCCACATTCCTGCCGGGCAGTACCCTTGCAGTAAATGTGAGCTTTTGAGGATAGATTTGAGACCGCCCGAATAAGGCGGTTTTCTTTATGCGGAAAGGAGGTGAGAAAGAGATGGATAACCCGGTAACACATAGAGAGCATGAGGAGTTCCGGAGACTCATGGAGTCTGAGAATGAGCGGTTGAAGGAGGAAAATGACCGCCAGAACCACCGTATTGCCGTCTTGGAGGGCAGCATCCAGGAAATCAAAAAGCTGACTGCATCGACCGAAAGGCTGGCTGCCAACATGGAGAATATGCTGAAGGTCCAGGAGCAGCAAGGACAGCGCCTGGCACAGATTGAGAGCCGGGATGGTGAAAAGTGGCGGAAAGCGATGGCATACATCGGCACTGCAATACTGGGGGCTGTTCTTGCTATCGTTTTCGCCAAGATTGGATTGTAAGGAGGTAGGCGAAGTGAGGCGAAAGAAGGAAGTACGAACAATGGATGTCATCCTGGTGTTCATTGCCGTCTTCCTGCTCGCCTTCATTGTTACCATGATAATTCTGTACTACACCACCGGGGCAATCCCGGATACCTTATGCACCTGCGTATTTGCGGCGTGCGGAGGGGAGTGCGGAGTCATGGGATGGATCAAGACAACGAAGGAGCGGCAGAGAGACCGGCAGTATGAACTGGAGGACAGAAAACACCAGGAGGACCTGGAAAAGCAGAATGGCAATGGCTCTGAGGAGACCATGCCGGAATAGGAGGAAGATATGAATTTTTTCATCAACAACTGGTATCTGATTGTGGCAGGAGCCGCTGTACTGGCAGGAGCCGGGTACAGTGTGTATGTGTTCGTCAAGAGACCGCACACCGAACAGCTGAAGTCCGTAAAGGAATGGATGCTGTTTGCGGTAACAAAGGCTGAGAAGGAGTTAGGTTCCGGAACCGGAAAGCTGAAGCTGAGGTATGTTTACGATATGTTCATCGCAAAGTTCCCTTGGCTCGGCAAGGTAGTCAGCTTTGAAATGGTGAGCATGATGGTTGACGATGCCCTGGATGAAATGAGGGCGATGCTGGAGAGCAACAATGCTGTCAAGGAATATGTGAATGGTCCTTCCGAAGCAGAGGAGACCGGAAAGGAGCAGTAATATGGCACTGAAAGGAAAGACGGTCCGGGAGCAGATATGGAACTATCTGAAATCCAAAGGACTGAGTAATCATGGCACAGCAGGACTTATGGGTAATCTGTTTGCGGAGTCCGGGCTGAACCCGAAGAACCTTCAGAACACTTCCGAAAAGAAGCTGAACCATACGGATGACTCCTACACCCAGGCGGTGGATGACGGCTCGTATGACAACTTCGTAAAGGACAGTGCCGGCTATGGATTGGCACAGTGGACCTACTGGTCCAGGAAGGAGAAGCTGCTCAATTTCGTGAGGTCACGAAAATGTTCTGTCGGGGATTTGGAGGCACAGCTTGATTTTCTTGTAGAGGAATTGAGCGAAAGCTACGGCACAGTCCTGGCGAAGCTGAAATCCGCAAGGTCAGTGAAGGCGGCATCTGATGCCGTTCTCACTGGCTTTGAGAAGCCGAAAGACCAGAGCAATGCCGTAAAGGAGAAGCGAGCCGGTTACGGCCAGCAGTATTATGACGAGTTTGTATCAAGCAAAAAAGAAGGAGGTAACAGCAATATGACCGAAGCACAGTTAAGACAGAAAGTAGTTGGAGTTATGCAGGGGTGGATCGGCTGCAAGGAGAGCAACGGCAGCCACAAGAAGATTATCGACATTTACAATGCACATAAGCCGTTGGCGAGAAGTTATGCAGTGAAGTATACCGATGCGTGGTGTGCCACTGGTGCATCCGCTGCGGCAATCGTTGCCGAACTGACGGACATCATTCCTACTGAGTGCGGATGCAATCAGATGATTGAGCTGTTCAAGAAGATAGGGGCATGGCAGGAGAATGATGCTTACGTTCCGTCTCCTGGAGATTATATCTTCTATGACTGGCAGGACAGCGGTGTCGGAGACAATACCGGAGGTGCGGATCATGTCGGTGTTGTTGAGAAGGTTGCCGGAAGCACCATTACGGTGATTGAGTGCAACATCAACGATGCCTGCGGCAGGAGAAATCTGAAAGTGAACGGAAGATACATCAGAGGCTATGGCGTTCCGAAGTATTCCAAGAAAGCAAGCGTACCGAAGGGCGATGATGTCAATAAGTCCGGCACTCTGAAAGTCGGCGATGTTGTGAACTTCACTGGCGGCAAACAGTTCACCAGCTCCTATGCTGGAGCAACGAAGAAGTCTGCGAAACCTTGCCAGGCAAGGGTAACGGCGATCAGTGTGGGGAAGCCGCATCCGTATCACCTGGTTGCACTCAGCGGAGGCAAAGTGTACGGCTGGTGCGATGCCGGCGATATTGAAGGTGCATCCGGCTCCGGCGGTTCGTTCAAGGTAGGCGATAATGTTTCCTTCACCGGAGACAAGCACTATACCAGCAGCTATGCCGGGGCAAGCGGAAAGTCTGCGAAGCCTTGTAAGGCGAAGATTACCGCTGTGAATAAGAACGGCAAGCATCCGTATCATGTGGTGGGCGATACAGTGTATGGATGGGTAAACGCTTCCGACATCAGCAAATAGGAGGTGCCGGAGTGAAAAATTACATCGGTGTTAAGATTGTCAAAGCTGAACCGCAAGTGAAAAACGGCAAGCCCGGATACAAGGTTGTGTATCCGGATGGCTATGTGTCGTGGAGTCCGAAAGATGTCTTTGAGGAGGCATACCGGGAGCTTGGCTGCGAAGATTTCATAAATGAAGATATGTAAGAGAGGACCTCTCCGTTGCAATAGTGCTTCGGGGAGGTCTTTTTTGTTGCTCACAAATGGAGCTGGTGTCAACATTAAATTTCGACAAAAATAAGATTGGTGTTTTAGTCACAATTTCGGATTTTGTTCAAAAAATTTTTTTCAATACCTAATACCTCTACGAAGGAAAAAGCCGGAAAAAGGCAAATAAGAAGTTCCAGGAGGTAGAGCATTTTTCAGAAAATTTCCGGAGCATTTCTGCTCGAATTTCTCCATATAGAAAACGTCCGTAGGACAATCCAGCGGACAGTCACAAGGACAGTCCTGCTTTTTACGCCTGGAAAGTCCTTTGGAAGTATGCCGGACAAAGCGTTTTTACATACGATGCCTTTTATTTTGGTATCAGTAATTCCGGAGATACTTTGGGAGGTCTTTCTTCCTATTATAATATATGCTGATTTTTCATGCGTCCATGTGACAGTCCATGTGACCGTCCATAGGACAGTCCGCTGGAAAGTCCTTGACCATACCGTCACCGTAAACGTAACCGTAACCTATATATAAACATATATGTGCGTTTGTTGATATGGTGGATAAGTCTGTGGATAAAACTCGAAATTTCCAAAAATATTTTCCGTAAAACTATTGACACCCCAGGAGGTAGTGTTACGATGCGTTCACGCTAAACAAATACCTAAACTAAGCGAAGCAGTAGGCGGTCAGATGGTTGTATCAATCGGGCGATTGCCGAAAAGTAGCAAGATGGGGAAATGGAAAATTCCAAAAAATATTCAGTAAAACTATTGACAAATTGGAAAATTCCAGTTACGATGCGTATAAGTTAAATATCAGTAGAACAACTGAAAGGAGCAGATGAACATGACAAGGTTGAGAAAAGAAATTCGTAAAGAGATGGATGAACTCTATATGCAGGAGCAGGCAGAATATGAAATGGGATGTGGGTTTGGTACAAATGAAATCGCAGCGGCGTTCGCCCCGGCTTGGGAAAAGCTGTATGAAAAACTGGCAGCAACATATGGTCTGACAGTGCAGGCATATGAGGCAAGGCAGTATGAAATCGGAAATAAGCTGGTTGCTGCTGGCGTTCTTCCGTTCAATTAGGAGGCGGCGTGATGGCTCAGAGAAAGTTTTACCAGGACAGATGGAATGAAAAGAAGGTGTGGGAGGTAGTAAGGCTGGTTGGCGGCTTTTACCTCAGACAGTACATAGATGGGAGACAGCAAGGCAGAGGTCTCCGGACCACTAAAAAGTTCATCAAGAGTATCGGCATCCTGGACTTCCAGGAAGTAGCCGGAGTTTAAGGAGGAAAAAGGACATGGCAGTAAGAAGTATTGAGGAAGCAAGGATGGAGGCAGTAAAGAGATTGGAAGTTCTGAAGGTGCATGAGAATGTGCTGAGAGAGTTCAAGGAAGAAGAAAAGCTGAACAGGTCGGAACGGCTCGGTATTCTGTACTGGCTGAATGACGAGGAGCAGGCGATGGTGAAGAAATCCGATGAGAAGAATGAGGCGGTTGTCTATCATGTCATCCACCAACATACGAACATCGGTGAGATGTATAGCCTTCTGTATGTGAGCCTGGAAGACGGCGAGTGGTGTATTGACCGGGAGGACCTGGCATCCGGGCAGGCGTTGGCGTATGTGATTAACAAGACGATGCCGGATTGCTCGGAGTTTGGAAGCATTGGCGTGGAGCCTTGCAACGGCGGCATCGTCAGAACATGGTAGGGAGGAATGGAAGATGGCGAGATATTACAGCACGCAGCGCCCGGTTATGCCGGGCGGCTTCCCTAGAAAAACAGATGTTGTGGAGATTAAGAATTTTTATGTGAAGACCTTTTGCGAGGAGATAGGGAAGGAAGCCTGGGGATATATAGAGTACCAGGCGGAACTCACGAAAGAGGAAGCGGATGCTTATGAACTGACACTCGGCGGTATGAAGACCTATTATTGCGTGACTTCCTCGGTAGATGACAAGGGAAAGGTGAGGGCGGCAATCACCAATGTTATTGATGCTGCCTGCAAGCCGGAGAACAGTTTCAAAAGTTTGAAACACAAAGACATTTATACTGATTGGTTTGAGAGCCGGGAGGAAGCTGAGAAGTTGGTAGAGGAGGCGAAGACGGCATGAAGACAGGACGGAAAGTGAAGATACCGGACATCGGACCACTGGCAACGGTGGTTCAGTCCGGAAGGAATATGGTGAAGCTAGAACTGGAAGGAGAGCAGTTCTGGATGCCAGTGGAGCTTTTGGAAGTCGAGGAGAAGGAGGTTGCATAGTGGCTGACGAGAATAATGTGATTAGAAAAACTGACAGCATAGGACACACCAAAGAGATTTTGGAAGCTCATGGAGTGCCGCTTCCTCGCGGATGGGAAATTGCTATGGGGATGTTGCTGGAAGGATGCGATTATTTGGAGGTTTGCGGTTTCGGACATAATGCACAATTTAGATTATGCGAGGAGGAATAGAGATGGAGAAGTATTATTTTACATTTGGAAGTTGGGAAAAGTTCCCATATCAGAATACATATTTGGTTGTGGTGGCATCCAGCTATGGGGATGCTGTCAGAGGATTTCGTGAGAAGCATCCGGACGTAAATCCGGACTGCATGAATTGCAGTGATTGCTATTCTGAGAAACAGTGGGAGAGAGTCGGCAAGCACTATGCGAATCAGAGTCCGGCGGAAGTCATCTGGACTGAGACCTGCTTCGGGAAAAAGCCGGAAGGCTATGATGATTTGTTCATATTCGTTCCGGAAATGAAGCAGATCGTTCGCATCGCCGAAGGAACCGGAGACAATCTGCTTCCGGAAGATCAGGACCAGGGATATGTTGACTATATCTACTATGAGCAGTACGAACTCAGCCAGGATATGCCGGAAGTTGATGGAGGGCAGGTCATGCTGGAAAAGATGCTGAGAGAACAGTACCGGTGCATGGCGGACTGCATCCAGGATGTATTGAGTATGGCGTATGGCAGCTACATGGTTGACTGCATGATTTTAGCATAGAGGAGGTGCTGACAGATATGACGAGAGCAGAGGCGATTATCAGTGCATGGAATAAGATTTCGGAGTATGTCAGAAAGGAGTATGCAGGAGTTTTTCAGAACGGACTTCGCTTCAGATGGAAGCATGAGGTTTATGGATGGACCGAATTTGGAGTTACTCCCAAAGGGGATGTGTTCATTGCAACTGGAAGTCATGGTGCAGGAGAACAGTACACCGATTACTACTACCATCCGGATAAGAGTAAGACCTACGAGCCAAAGAGGGTAAGTGTTACTGGCGAAGTCGTTGAGGACTGGCAGAAAATCAAGAGAATATTGGAGGAAAAGGCAGAGAAGGAGAAAGCTCTGTACGATTTCCAGGTGTAGGAGAAAAATTCTGAAAAACTTCAGTTTTTCTATTGACACCTCGGACGGAGGTGCTATCGTTCGCCGCACGATATAACAAATCATATCCGGCGAACGACCGGAGGAAGGAGCAGTTTATGGATGTTATGGAGAGACAGAAACTGACAGAGGATCAGATTGAGAAGCTGGCAGTTGAAATCAGAGAGTTCCTGCTGGAGCATGGTATGTGGCAGGATGTTGATATTTATTTCAACCACAAGAGATTTGGATGCAAGGACCCGGAGACCGGGAGGTACTTCTACAATGACCGGGAGCATCTGTTCGTGGAGGAGGATATCGAGCCGCAGACGTATTTTGAATATGTCAATCCGGACCATATCCTCAGCATGAGTTTTGAAGGTCCGGTATGCGAGATGCTTTACTATTGCGAGTACCCGGCTATCAGAAAGAAGTTTGATGCGATTTTCGAGCGGTACGGTTTGTATTATGAGTTCGGAAATCATTGGAATTTCAGCTGTTATTACATTTGAGGAGGTGTTGTATGAAAAGGGTAGCTGTCGGCAGACATATCAACGGCATTACTATCAATCCGTTAGAGTATCTGCTGGATGACGAAGGCGATCTGATGACCTTCGAGTCAGAGGAAAAGGCGAAAGAGTTCCTGGCAGAAAAAGGCTTCTCTGAGAAGGATATGTACTGGATGGTGTTCGAGGAAGTGGATGATGCCAAACAGACAGATGAATATGAAGTTATCGGCGAGTGTGAGGTGGATGAAAATGGTGAGATAGTCAAGCTGGAACGTGAGTATTTCCGGCAGGGGTACATATACAAGAACCCGAACGCATACCACAACGATAAGTCGGCTGTCTGCTATGTTCCGGAACTGTCGGACTCAGCTTATACCGGGCAGGATTTCCTGGATATGTGCAACGGCCAGCCGGAAATTGCAGACCAGGTTTTCGATGCTGTTGACTGGCAGCATCCAGAAAGTTATCTGGATGAACAGGGTGACGATGAACTGTGGCAGTGCAAATGTGGCAAGTGGTACTGGTGCTATGGAGTTGATAAGTGTCCGCATTGCGGAGCAGAAAAGAAGGAGGAGAATTATGCTGGCTGATTTGCTGAAAGCCTTGGCAGAAGCCGGGGATAAAAAGGAAAAGGAAAAAGTATACCGGAACTTAGAGCGTGTTGGCATGGATCGGATGACAGCAAATGTGCTTGTGGCAGAAATGAGAAAGGAGGCTACGGCTAATGGAAAATGAAGTTTTGAAGTTGGAACTGGAAGTCATTGTTACCCAGGAAGATATTGATGACATCATGGCAGGAGCTTTGGAAGGAGGCATCAACTACTGGTGCGGTAAGGCAGAGGTAGCCGGAGATTACCTGGGAGAATATGCAAGTGAGCAGATTTCCAGGGGCGGTCAGCTCCTCCTGCATGACTTCGAGGAGGATAAGACCTATACGCTGGATAAGGAAAAGTTTCTGAAGGGATTGAAGATGTACTTCGAGAAGCCACATCCGTATGACATCCTGGAGGAGATCGACAATAAGCTGAGAGTTGACACCTGCAATGCGGATGCAACGGTGTGTGACATGATTATCCAGTACGCACTGTTCGATGATGTGATATATGGATAAGCGGCTGTATTGAGCCGGAGCAAATTGGAACCTATCAAATATACCCTGGGTGTCCGGATAAAGGCTCCCAGGGGCGTTAAATGAACGTAAGGAGGCATGGAAGATGAAGATATTGACGTATGTTCTTCATGGAATGTGGAACACGCCGGACACCGATGGCGTTGTGGTTATCGGAGTATCTGTGGATGTGGAACCGCTTCTCAGAAAGCTGGATGAAATTGCCGACAGCAAGGCGAAAGAGTATGTGGAAATGTGCGGCTACATCCAGGAGGAGAGGGGCGAAAGGTATTATGAGGCGGTGAATGTGAGCGGCAAGTATGCGAAGTTCTACATCACCGAACACCAGATGGAACTGCCGGAGAATACGATGGGAGCCATCAGCCGGGAGATGGAGAAGATTGACCGCACCAGGGATGTCGGACAGTATCTGGATGATATGTATGAGGATGGAAATATCGAACCCTGGAAGTATGAATACATGGTTAGGAAGCCGGAAGTGATGCAGGAAATCCTCCAGGTGTTCAGTAAGACCGAAGACTGCAATACACCGTTTAATACCACGATGGAGATTGTGGTCGGCAATGTGATGAAGGAGCTTTCCCTCGATGATAAGAAACTGGAGTATCTGTGGGAGGAGTTCGGGGATGTGTTGATTGATGATGACGAGTGCATCCTGGATGACTTCCTCGGATTTGAGTGTGGAACGCACCGGGAGGCGGTATGGCACTGGTTCGATGAAAGATATTCCGGCGGCGTTGCGAAGCTGATGTTTGGAGGTTCGGACGATGGAGATGATTAGAACGGAGCATACGACAGAAAAGTATGTAATTATCGCTCCTAGAGGCGGGAGGCTGAAATATGTCGGTCGTGCCTACAATCCAAAACATGACTGGGGATATTCCGTAAAAATAAACGGTGCTATGATGTTTAACACTTCAGATGCCGCAAGAAAAGCAATGGAGAATTTCGGAATAGATGGAAGTGTCGGCAGGATAACAAAGCATTTAGAGCTTGTAGAAGTGATTTGACATATTGGAAGGAGGAGTGATTTGTGAATACAAGAATATCGTATCTGTATCGTGATGCCAGCAATTACAAGCAGCACAATGAGGTAGTGGTTACTGGAACCTTCACCCCGGAGCAGATCGAAGCCATAATCGGATGCCTGGATGCAGGAGAGTATTTTATTCCGGTCCAGGTCGGTCTTCCGGAAAAAAGGTTTGAGAAGATTACAGAAGACGATCACTGCTGGTTTGAATTGAGCAGAGATGGATTTGAAGAAACCGATGCAGAGGCGAACATTGATATGGCGCCCGATGAAGTGGTTGCAAAGTTCCAGGAGGCGAAGGGAAATTGGGATGACAGTAAAGAATTTGGAGGTGAATTAGAATGAAAGGCATAGTAACAGAGCATAGCGAAATCTGCTTCATCTGCGGCAGACAAACAGAGGCAGAGCATCATCTGATATTCGGAACCGCTGGCAGAGAACTCAGCGAGAAAGACGGCCTGAAGGTTCCGATCTGCAATAACTGTCACAATATGGGTGAAGTGACAAGGCGGATACATGGGAACCCGATGGCGGAAAAGATGTCGAAAATCATCGGACAGCTTGCATGGGAGCGGCAGTGGATACTGAAAGATGCCGTCCATGACAAAGATGGTGATGAAGAAGAAACCCAGGCTTTGGAAAGCAGGATTGCCCGGAAAGAATTTAGGAGCAGATACGGCATTTCGTATCTGTAAAGGAGGTTGCGTATGCTGATTTTAGGACAGAACGGAGATGTGATGGTGAATGTGGAACGCCATCAATGCTTCTCAATCTACCAGCTTGGCGATTATGAGCATGGTAAGGAGATGGAGAAAAGGTTTCGGATACTTGCCTGGTATGGAAGCGGCGAGGATGATTGTTGGGGTATCGGTGATTATGCTACCGAAGACCGGGCGAAGGAAGTTCTCCGGGAAATTTGGGAAAAGTACGCACAGTACCTGCACAGGAAAGGCGGACCGGCGATACTGAAAGGATCAGTCGATGTGCCGGAGGAGTTTTGGGTGCTTCCAAAGGTTTATGAGATGCCGAAGGAGTAGGAGGTACGCTATGGCAAGGAAAGTTTACTGCGAGAATACGTCCTGCAAGCATCATAAGAGTGGAGATGTATGTGATACGACCGTAAAGATCGGCTCCAACGGTAAGTGCAAATCGTTTGAAAAAGGATTTGTGTACTATTTCCACAGAGTATGGGATGAATTGGGTAATAGCAATTACATCGACTTTGTGAAGATAAACAGAGATGACGATTTGAGGATTGGGATTTTCATGGTATGTAAAGTTTACGGCATCAGCTTCTCCGAAATGGAGTGGGGGCTTTGCAGAATACTCATGTTCAAAGAAAGTGAGAAAGGCGAACCGCTCCATTATAAAGATATTGTTGCCAGGGAGATGAACCATGAGGAGTTTGATAAGCTGTTTCGTGATTTTCAGAATGGAATACTCCCAGGTGTAACACATGAAAAACCAAAGAAGGACAGTCAGCCGTTCGGGTGGCTGTCTCCGATGGGTGAGTTTACGGAAGGAGATTTTGCAGAACACGAAGAAGTGGCGGAAAGAATTATTGAAAAATCCGGATTTGGAGAGGAATATGAGGACTGGCTCATGAGCAACGGCGAAGGTGTTACTTGCCGGGATTTTCTGTCTGAGGTCAAAGGTTATTGTCTGATGCATAATCCAGCTGGACATGGAGGGTACATTGTATCGAATGTAAAGCCGCTCACGAAAAAGCAGAAGGAATTTCTGTATGAGTATTTCACAGACATCAGTGATAGGTTTAAAGCAGAGCAGTATATCGAGTAGGAGGATTTTAAATGAGCATGGTGAAAAATACGCTTGGAGATTTGAACAATCATCTGTTCGCTCAGTTAGAGAAACTTGGAGATGATGATTTGAAAGGTGATGAACTGGAGGCAGAGATAAGGCGATCCGAAGCAATGGCAAAAGTCGGAGAACAGATTATCAAGACCGGCGAACTCCAGCTGAAGGCTATGCAGCATATGGACGAGTACGGTTATGAGAGAAAGAAAGCCGTACCGGAAATGCTGGAAGTTCGGGGGGGGGTATCTGACAGATGTGGAAATGGCCAGCGGAAGTAGTTGACTGGATGCGTGAAAATACGCCAGGTCGGACCACGAAGGAATTGACGATCCTTATTAACCAGCAGGGATTTGATAAGAAGTATGGCATGGTATTCACAGAGAGTATCATCAAGGGGGCAAAGAGCCGGTTTGGTTTTAAGAGTGGTACGCCTACTGGAAATCCGAAAGGATATTCTTCAAAATATCCGGATGGAATGGCTGAGTATGTTGAAAGTATTGCCAAAGGTAAAAGCACCGCAGAATTGGTGGAGGCGGTAAACCGGAAGTATGGGGCTGGAACAATCGGCATCCTGCAGATGAGAGCCTATAAGAGAAATCATGGTATCAATACCGGTCTTACAGGACAGTTTGAGCCGGGGCATATACCAGCCAATAAAGGAAAGAAAATGAGTCCAGAGCAGTATGAGAAATGCAAGGCTACAATGTTCAGAAAGGGGAATGTTCCTGCAAACCATATGGAGGTCGGAGAGTATACACATACGACAGACGGTTATCTTGTCCGGAAAGTAAAAGAGGATGGAATACAAAGGGAGAGATTTGAGTTTGTCCACCGGAAAGTATGGGAGGAACACAACGGTCCAATCCCGGAAGGGAAGATGGTTAGCTTCCTTGATGGAGATAAAGATAATTGCAAGATTGAGAACCTTGTGCTGCTGGATAACAGCGAGAATTTAGAAATGAATAGAAGCAATCTGAGGTTTTCGCACGCAGAGTTGACAGAAGCCGGTGTAAATATCGCAAAAATAAAAGTTGCTGCCAGAAGAAGAAAAAGGAACTGAGCAGCGCATGGAATGAGGTGAGAATAGTGAAGAAGACAGTGATGCACATTGATGAATTTGAAGGACAGTGCGGTTACTCATACAAGCACGAACCGTTCTGCAATGGAGGTCATAACTGCCGGCATCCGGAAGCGGCAAAGGAAAATGTGAATGGAGAGGAAGTCGGCTACTGCTACGCATTTTCATGTCCGTTGGCTCCATGTGCAGACGAGGAGGATTTCAAGGATGCTGGCGAGGACCCGGAGCAGTACGAGGAAGATATGTATGTGGTTTTGTATGATGATGAAAACAAGGAGGAGAAAACAGAGTGAGAGAAAAAGCATCAGAGATTGTATTGAAGTGCCTGGAGGAAAAGAAGATGTCGCAGCGGCAACTGGCAACGAGGATGGGGGAAGATGTCAGAGGACTTAATCAGCAGCTTCACCGCCAGAGCGATATGAAAGTGAAAAGATTTGCGGATGTTCTGGAACACGCAGGATACCGCCTGGAAGTTGTGGAGAATGATGGCATCCAGCGAGTGTGCCAGGAGTTTGCAAATCAGATTATTGAGACGAGACAGCCTATCGGATATTTCTATACGTTTGCAGCCGGCATCTATACCGGCATTGATAATGGAACCGGGGATGCCTGGACCGAAGATTTCAATTCTTGCGAGGAGTGCATGAAGTGGCTGAAGCATGAACCGGCAACGGATGCCGGCGGCAATCTGCACGAAGTATAGTCTGCTCGAATATTCCAAAAAAATCTCGAAAAATATCAGTTTTTTTATTGACAACGCAGGAGCCAGTGCTACGATACGTCTACGATAAAAAACTCGAATTTTCCAAATGGAGGTAAAAAGCTATGATGATGTCAGAGTTCATTGAGAGAGTTGGATTTGAGCCGACAGCAGCTGAATATGCAGAGATTGAGCAGGAGTACATGGGATGCGATGTCGATAAAGACAAGTTCTGTAAGGAGTGGAAAAAGAATGGTGGCATCCAGCGGCTTTGCAGAATGAGGGCAAGGCGGATTGAGGAACTGGAAGCAGAGGTTGCCATGAAGGACCGCCAGTATGAGGAGATGGATGCCCGGCATAGCCGTCAGTTCAATGAGATGAACAGCAGATTAAAGGCAGAGCTGGAGGCGGCAACGAAAAGGCTGGAAAATGTTCAGAATGAAAAGGATTGCCTCTATGGAGAAATCCAGAAGGCAAAAGCAGCACAGAAGGAAGCAGAGGAGAAGCTGGCAAAAATCAGAGAAGCGTTCGCAATTCTCGGAATTGCAAAGGAGGTGTAGGGATGTACGAACCGGATTATGACGGTGATATGAAGTATTACCAGGATCAGCTGGCAAAGAAAGGCATCACAAAGGATATGCTCAATATGGATAATTATGCCGGGCTGACCGCCAGGGAGTTGCAGAGCATTGTTGATAGCGTACAGCTGGTTAAGAAGGAGGCTGTATAGATGTTTAGAATTGAAATTAGCACAGGCGGAGCAGCATTCAAGGAGCCTTGTGAAGGCTCTGATGACAGACTCCAGGAAGGAATGGAGATTAAGAGAATTTTGGAGGATGTTGCAGGTCAGATAGAAGCTGGAATGACTTCCGGCTTCTGCATGGACATCAATGGCAATAAGGTCGGGAGCTGGAGCAGATAAGGAGGCGTAATGTGGCGGAAGAAAGAAACTGGAAGCTGGGCGATGATGTCAGCAGACATGATAGCTTGCTTGACGGTATCACGTTTGATGACATCATTCTGGCGGTGCATTGTAATTGCAAAGAAATCACTCCGGAAGCGGTTAGAAAAGAATTTAAGGATTTTTTAGAGATGCGAATGATAGATACTGATTATCTGCTGGAAAACAACATTGATGAAATTATCGCAGAAGCGAAGAAAGGAAGGGAAGGTCAATGAAGAAAGTGGTAAACCCTTGTGTGTGCAGTACATACTGCGGAGATGCTCAGGCTTATGCAAAAATCGAATACGAAAATGGCAGATTGAGCATCTGCGGAGTTGTTGGTCCAAAGAGAAATGGAGATTGTAAAGGTTCGGCAGGACAGTGCGTTGATGAAATCAGAGCCGGAAGACCGGGAGAAGATTGGAATGAAGAAATGCTTCAGAAGTTCTGTGATATTTGGGACCGATGGCATCTGAATGATATGAGACCATATTGCTCTCATATGAAAGAGCTTGGTTGGGTTGAGCAGTTACAGGAGAAGGTTAAGGTTAGGAAGTGGGATGTTACAAAAGAGGCAAGAGATAAAGCGAGAGATGCTGAGAAAAGAGCAATCGAATGTTTGAAAAATGGCGATGTTTTTGTTCCTACTCCAGAAGAAACGATGTATGCCAATATCGGCTATGGCGTTACCACATACAACGATGAACTTCCAGCACATCCGGAATTTTACGAATTTAAGGAGAGGGATTGCCTCGGACATCCAAATGAAGAATATAAGACAAGAGGATGGATCAGCTGCACAGAACATGAACTCGGCTTCCTTGGAAAGAAATGTCCGGTATGCGGATATGGTTATGGAACTGCATGGATCAAGGAAGATGTTCCGCAGGAAGTGATTGATTGGCTGTTTGCCTTGCCGGATACGAAGATAAAGCCGGCATGGATTTAAGGACGGAGGATTTGGCAATGAAAAGAGTATTTTTGTTCAAGGATGTCAGCGACGATGGCAGAGATTGTTGTGCGTATATAGCAAACGAGCCCATGAGATTTGAGTGCGGACACTATTTTGGAAGTGTAAATCTTGAAGGGAGTTGCTATTCCGGTTCAGATTGGAAACCTACTGCGACATAAAGACTGTCCTCACAGAAGCTGAATACAGAGCCTTGAAAAAATTCAGCAAGGAGATATCTAAACTCGGATATGGAATTACAGTTGGAGACGAGAGGTATGAAAAAGGAGTCCAGTTATGCAAGGATATCCAGTATGTGTACGATAGGCTCAACTCTGAGGACAACGAAAAGCTGTTTGAGGAAATTCAGAAGGAAGAAGTTGAATGGCTTATGGAAGAATATTCTCTGGACGAGGAGGATATAGAAGCAATTTTCAATGAATACGCACTTGAATACAGAGACCGAAGTATTGTTGGATGCGTGTTCAAAGATACGGCAGAACTCGGATATGAGGAGGCGTGGGAACTCGGATACATCAAGAACGGAGACACCATTGCAGAAAAGTATTTTGATACAGACAGATTTGGTGAGGATTTGCTGGAAGAAAGCCATTATATCCAGCTTGAAGACGGAAGGGTTGTTTCCCTTAATTATTGAGAAATGATTGTTATGAAAAGGAGGAACTTATGAACGAACAGACGTATCACAGAGGTCAGATTTATTATGTGTATCCGAGAGGATACGATTACACCGGGAGCGAACAGGGCGGAGGCAGACCGGCAATCATTGTAAGCAATGATGTCGGGAATGAGTATTCCAGCGTGGTTGAAGTGGTGTTCCTCACCACAAGAGAGAAGAAACCGCTGCCTACCCATGTGAAGATTATTTCCTCCAGGCAGCCTTCCATCGCATTGTGCGAGCAGATAGAGACTGTTGACAAGGGAAGGATTGGGAACTACATAAACGAAGTCTCCCAGGCGGAGCTGAAGGGGATTGAGAGGGCAATTCTGATAAGCCTGGATATTGCAACGAACATCAGAGGAAGTAAGGCGTTGGAAACCTGGCGAAAGATGATGGAGACTTGGGAGGATGAAAATGCTTCGGAGGAAGCAACAATTTCATCAAGCGAAGATGCAAAAGAAGCTGAAAAAGGCATGGAGGCAGCCGAACTTCCTGCTTCCAAACAGACTGAGGAGAACATCGACCTGGAGGCGGCTCCGGAGTACATCCGGATGAAAACCGAAAGAGATGTCTATAAAGAAATGTATATGAATTTGCTGCAAATGAAAGCGGCGATGTAAAGGAGGAAAAGAGCATGAGAGTAAAATGTGGAATGAAGTGCAGAGCAAATGAAAATGGGTACTGCAAGAGACCGGAAATTGACATCCTGGCATATGGGAAGTGTGGAGATTTCCGGGCGGAGCCGGAGTTTGAGGCTTTCCGGGAGGACAATGTTGTAATTTTTGATAAGGCAGGATTGCCGTCCATCATGGTGAAGCTCACCAGGAACCCAGACAAGCCGGTACACCCGATGTTCGTGATCGGCGGAAAGACCTACGATGAAGTGTATATCTCGAAGTACCCGAATGTCATCATCAATGGCAAGGCGTACAGTCTTCCGTTGCAGGAGCCGTCAGTGAACGTCACCCTGGAGGATGCTGAAAAAGCCTGCTTCAGCAAGGGCGAAGGCTGGCATCTTATGACCGCAATGGAGAGAGGCTATATCGCCAACCTTTGCCATGATACTGGCATCTTCCCTCATGGGAATACGGACGGAGGAGTCTACCATGCAGACCCGACAGAGAAGGGTGTTACCTTCAGCGGACGTGGCAAGACACTCACCGGCTCCGGACCGGAGACCTGGACACATGACCATACGGTGTTTGGCATCCATGACCTTTGCGGCAATGTTTGGGAGTGGTTCAGAGGACTCCGGCTTATGGACGGCGTTCTCCAGGTGGCAGAGAATAATGATGCTGCCATGAACATCGACTTGTCAGATCATAGCCAGAACTGGAAGCCGGTGATGTGCGAAGAAAAGCCGATCAGACTCGACTGTACTGAAGGAGAAGTTACCTTCACCACTTGCGAAGAAATTGATGCTGACTATGACGGATGCAAGTGGGGAGATGTCAATTTTGATTGCGAGAAAACGCAGACGATGAAGGACCTGGGATTGTTCCCTGGGGAGCCGGAAGCATACTTCTATGCTGATACAAGCGGAGAGCGTTTGCCGGTTTGTGGGGGCTGCTGGGGCAATGGCGCCTTTGCTGGCGTGTTCGGCGTGGATTTGAGCAACCCTCGCTCGGACTCGTACGGCGACATCGGCTTCCGCTCCGCTTTCTACCGGAAACTGGAAACTGAGGACTGAAAACTGTGAGGCGGCTGTTAAGCCGCCATGAAAGGAGATTGACATGAACAAAGTGATACTGATGGGAAGGCTGACAAGAGACCCGGAAATGAGGTATGCACAGAATGAGAACGGAACGGCGGTTGCCAGGTACACCCTGGCGGTGGACCGCCGGTTCAAGAGAGATGGGGAGCAGGATGCAGACTTTATCGGATGCGTGGTATTCGGAAAAGGTGCTGAGTTTGCCGAGAAGTATCTCTCCAAAGGAACTAAGATTGTGATTACCGGGCGTATTCAGACCGGCAGCTACACCGACAGAGAAACCGGGAAAAAGGTATACACAACCGATGTCATTGTAGAGGAGCAGGAGTTCGCTGAAAGCAAGGCTGCCAGTCAAGGCAATGGAGGCGGTTATCAGAACGCCGGAAGCAATAATTCTACATCGGGAGACGGTTTTATGAATATTCCGGACGGCGTTGACGAAGAATTGCCATTCAACTAGATAGGAGGATGCTATGACAGTTGGAGAATTGATTGAGGAATTAGGGCGTTACCCACATGACTATGAAGTTCGGGTTGTGGAGAGGGAAGAAGGGTGGGATAGCTCTATTTACATGGTTGAGAGTGAAGTATACGGATTGGACCCGGATAGGCAAGTTGGTATTTGCGTTAATTAGGAGGTGCTGTTTTATGAGCTATGACTATGAAGATTATGAACCGAGCCAGGAAGAAATGGAGGAAGTGGATGGTATGGAAAACACAGATGTAAATGTTAAGCCGGAGGAACTGGAAATCAAGTTCAACACAGAGAATTTTGCGGCAGGAATTGTTTCTGCTGTGACTGCGGAGGTAAAGAAGAACCTTTACAGCGAGATTGTAGCGGAAATCAAGAGCGAAGTGCTTGGTGACATCAAGGAGAAAATCCAGTATGCGGCGAGCGATATTATCAAAGGCATCGTCCAGGATTTTATGGATAATGAAAAAGTTCAGATCGGCGGATCGTCTGTCTGGGATGATGAACCGAAGGAAGAACTTACATTGACACAGTATGCGAAACGCTGCGTGAAGGACTGCATCGAAAATAGCAGATTCCGCATTGTCAAGAGTTTTGAAAAGGATAGATACAATAAGGGGAGATATAGGGCAGAGACACAAGAGTACACATTTGAGGAGTATCTGCTTCAGCATCTCGGCATTGATAATGAGGTGAAAAGTTACCTGGATAAGCAGGTAGACGAAGTTCGCCAGCAGGTAAATCGTGATGTGAAGGCTGCATTTGACGAGAGTACGAAGACGATGTTGTCTAATGCCGTCCTTCAGGTTCTCATGGCGAACGATACTTACAAGAAGATTGAAAGCAATATCTCTTGTATAGCAGACAGACAGCAGGAGGAAACACAAAAATAGGAGGCTGATACTGTGGCTCAGGATGAAGAAACAGTAAGCAATTTAACTAAGAAAATAGGCTCAATAGGCACGATGATTGCCATTGCCAATATGAATAATAGCCTTGGCGGATTTGTAAGAAACCAGCTAAATGTTGCAATGAGATATGAGGAAGAAAAAGTGCTTAAAGAGAAGTTTGGAAAGGAAATGGAGGAGTTGGAATGAGCGATATTGTATATATAGGCATAGAGCATATCCATCCGCATCCGGAAAACCCCAGGAAAGACCTGGGGGATTTGACGGAGTTGGTGGAGTCCGTAAAGAAATTAGGTGTGATGCAGAATTTGACCGTAATTCCCCAGGAAGGAAGCCCTGGGGAGTACACAGCCTTGATCGGGCATCGGAGACATGCTGCGGCGAAGCTGGCAGGAATTGCTGAATTGCCTTGCATCATCAAAGAGGGTATGAGCAAAAAAGAGCAGGTATCCATCATGCTCGAAGAAAATATGCAGAGGAATGACCTCACGATTTTTGAGCAGGCACAAGGTTTTCAGATGATGCTCGACCTGGGAGAGACAGAGGAGTCTATTGCTGAGAAGACCGGCTTCAGTAAAACGACCATCCGGCACCGGCTGAATATTGCAAAGCTGGATCAGAAGGAACTGAAGAAGAAAGAGCAGGATGACAGCTTCCAGTTGTCTCTGAAAGATTTGTATGAACTGGAGAAGGTTGAGGATGTCAAGACCAGAAATAAGATTTTGAAGGATGCCAAGGACTCCAGAGAGATCGTCTCGATGGCGCAGAGAGCCGCTGCGGAAGCGATACGGAATAAGCGGTTTAAGAAGATTGCTGAGATGGCGAAAAAGGCTGGTATCGAAAAAGCACCGAAGGAAGCTGAGAATGAGATGTACTCCGGGAAGTGGGATACCGTCAAGGAGATTGACCTGGATAAAGAGCCTCCGAAGAAACTTTCTGTGAAGGATGATGACAAGCTGTATTATCTTCTGTACTGGCGTTCCGTCCGTATCATCAGAAAGCACAAGAATGAGAAAAAAGAACTGACTCCGGAGGAGATTGCCAAAAAGGAGAAGGATAAGAAAAAGAAGCAGATTAAGGCAATTATCAAGGAGACGGATGCCAGCCGCAAGGAGTTCATCTGCAATATCATTGCCGGGAAGATTGATGCTGTGAAGAATGAGGAGGAGATAAGGGAAAAGGCATGGAGGTTCTTGCTTGAAAAGTGTGCCTACCTGTCATTCAACAGTATGATCGGCTTCTTCACCGAGAAAGAGTATTATAGCTGCACAGAGGAGGAGAAGGCTGAAGCCGAGAAAAAGCTGAAAGGACTCAGTTATACGCACTCAATGCTTGTGGCACTCCACAATGCGGCGAAAGATACGGAGCTTGTTGACTGGCAGGGGCATTACAAGAAGGACTCCGGCGAAACTTTGAAGCATTGCTATGAGATTCTGAAGCCGTATGGCTGGACCTTTGCCAATGAAGATGCTGAAAAGGTACTGGACGGAACGCACGAACTGTATGAGAAGGAGGCAGAGAATGGATAAGGCACTGATCGTAAAAGAAAAGTGGCTGAACCTCATTCTGGATGGTGATGAAAGCGGACCGAAGCTGTGGGAAATTCGGGGCAGCGGAACGTGGATAAGAGGCAGAGTCGGACTCATACAGTCCGGCTCCGGGCTTATAATGGGAAGTACAGAAATAGTTGGAAGCTCCCTTCTTCTTAGAGAAGATTTTGAAATGTTTCGCCACTTGCATAAAATTGATGGAGCGTTTGATGACTTGCCCTATAAAGAGCCTCATATTTGGTATCTGAAAGGTTCGCAGAGATTTTCTACTCCCATACCATACCAGCATCCGCAAGGAGCGGTAATTTGGGTGAATTTAGAGAAAGGAGTGATTTTGAATGGGAGAAACTGATTACAGCAAGAGAGTTGATGAACTGAAGGAGGCGGCGGAGCCGTTGGTAGATTATCTGTATAAGTACGGCACACCGCATGATGTCATCATTGTGAGGATGGACTCGGTAGAGCATCTTTCTGGAGAAGCAGGATCGCCGATTGAAGTGAGAGATTAGGAGGTGCGGCATGGGAAAGATTAAAGGCTTTATTCTGAACCGCAAGCAGTACGACCGCATCCGGAAGATGGATCACTGCCAAATGACCTTATGGGCAGAGTCGGTGTATAAGTCCGGGTATGCAGATGGCAAGGAGGCAGCGAGTGGATTGACGGCTCCGGAAATCCGGGAGGTACTGCTCCAGGTGAAGGGCATTGGCGAAAAGAAAGTGGATGTCATCACCGCCGCCCTGGAGGAAGCTATGGAGCAGAAAATAAAGACAAGTGGCAAAAATCCTATTGATGGCTAGGATAAAAACCGATATAATGGTATGGAGAAAGGCGTTTCTATCGAAATGTAAATTACAAAAGTGGAATTTCGAGACGAAACCGCCACATAGGGGATGCGATGTTTATCTGTTAGCACCGTTTTCCTACATTATGTAATATAGTTATCGAAAGGGGGGAACCCCAAATATGCCGAACATTATTTATACCAAAAAGGCAAAGAAAAGCATCCAATCCCTGGATATAAGAGTAAAAGACAGGGTAAAGGATGGAATTGAAAAAATTCCGTTTGGAGATATTAAGAAGTTGCAAGGTTACTCAAACTTATATCGGCTTCGAATCGGCGATTACCGGGTTATATATCAAATAGAGCATGATACAATTGTTATTGATGCTGTACTGCCTAGGGGCGAAGCATATAAAGGATTGTAGGAGGTGATTATATTGAGTAGAGATACGTTGCGTGGTTTGGTTGAGATAGTAGACGAAAAAGAAATTGATACGCTATGTCGGATTCTTTTGAAATTTGTTCAGGAGGATGTGGCAACGCCGGATGAGGTGGAAGCGATCAGGGAAGCTAGACAGGAAATCGAAAAAGGAGAGTTATTTACTCACGAAGATGTATGGGTGTAGGATGCGATGTTTATCTGTTAGCACCGTTTTCCTACATTATGTAAATAGGAATAAATTGAGAAAAAGGCTTAGGAATGAGATTCCCAGGCCTTTTTCTAATAGTCTAAACGATGGGATGAACGGTTCCATCGTCATGAATTGTCTCATGCTCTTCACAATAATTCTTACAGGTTGTCATGTTTTTATGAACCTTGTGATGGTAGGGACAATAATGGCTGCAGGTTGTCATATTTTTATGGACTCTGCGATGGTAGGAGCAGTAATGGCTGCATGTTTTCATGTTCTTGTGTATAGCTTTATGATAAGTACAGTAATGGCCGCACTTCTTGATATTCAAGTGGACTTTTTTGTGATAAGCGCAGTAATTTTTGCAGCTTTTCATGTTTTGATGAATTCTCTTGTGATAGGAACAGTAATGGCTGCATTTCTTGACTTTTGTATGAATTTTTTTGTGATAAGTACAATAATTCTGGCAGTCTTTTACGCTCTGATGGATGGAATGGTGCACGTTGCAATAGTTCTGGCAGTCTTTTACATTTTGATGGATGGAGTGGTGCACATTGCAGTAGTTTTGGCAGTCCTGTACATTCTGATGGATGGAATGGTGTACGTTGCAATAGTTCTGACAACTGGCTGGATTCTGATGGTTCGAATGGTGGTAAGGACAGTAAGTTCCGCCGCCAGTTTGGTGATGACCATTGTATCCATGATGCCCATGAGCGAAAACAGATATGCTAAATCCACTGGTACAAAGGATAGCCGTTATTACAGCTAATATGATTTTTTTGTGCCTTTTTAAAAATTCCATTAAACTTCCTCCCGATATAAATAGATCCGTTGTTATTATAGTTTCTTTACCTATTAATACGCCACAGTCTTTGTAATCCTTGCAAGAAAAATAAAAAAAGGCTTCTATAGATAATATCATGTAAAAATGTATAAACTGCAAAGGGGCTGTCGCACTAACGTAAATTACAATACATAAATTTTGTGCATTCTGTCTTTGCCGCATAAGCGGCAAGACCTTTTGAACAAGTAACGATATTAGTGCGACAGCCCCTTAAATTCATTCTTTAATTCCCAAGATAATAACGTCCGTATGCATCGGCTGCCTTAATTGCAGCGCTTACAATTTCTGGAGTAACTGCAAAAGGCATATTATGTAAGGTGTCGCCTTTGGCACATGCAGCAGTTGCCACAGCCATAATCTTTTCATCGGTTACTTCCTCCACGCCCAGCTCTTTCAGAGTAACAGGAAGACCCAGTTCAATGCACCATGTAATAATATCTTCTAATTCATCCGCAGGAATGTTTTCCAGTACAAGCTGGGTAATGGTTCCAAATGCAACCTTTTCTCCATGATACATATGGTGGCATTCTTCCAGAACAGTCAATCCATTGTGGATGGCATGGGCGCCTGCCAGACCGCCGCTTTCAAAACCGATACCGCTTAAGAGGGTATTTGCTTCAATAATTTTTTCTACGGCAGGAGTGCATGCATCTGCTTCTAATGCCAGTTTTGCTTTGACTCCTTCTTCCATCAATGTGTGGAAGCATAATTCTGCCAGGGCCATTGCCGCTGAAGTGGAAAGTCCGCCAGCACAGGTGGCAGCTCCGCTGTTTTTGCAGGCTCTTGCTTCAAAATAAGTAGCCAGTGCGTCTCCCATACCAGATACTGTCAGGCGGACAGGAGATTTTGTGACGATTTCTGTGTCCATCAGAACCAGGTTCGGATTGGCAGGAAGAAACAGATATTCTTCGAAAACACCTTCATCTGTATAAATGACAGACAATGCGCTGCAAGGAGCGTCGGTGGAAGCAATGGTAGGGCAGATCAATACAGGGATAGATTTATGGAATGCAACTGCCTTGGCAGTATCCAAAATCTTGCCGCCGCCGATGCCAATAACCATATCACAGCCGTTATCCTCCACAACCTTGATCAGTCGGTTGATTTCTGTTTTGCTGCATTCTCCATTGAAATAGTCAAATACCGTGGAAACGGTTTTTCCGGCAAAGCTGCCTTCTACGATGTCCCCAATTCTTTTGAACCCTGAAGATGTAATCAGAATCAGCGCTTTTTTTCCATATTTTTCAGCATATTCCCCCAGATGCTTCATTTCCCCTGCGCCCTGTAAATACTTGCTAGGGCTGATTAAAATGTTGGCCATGTAAAATACCTCCTTCTAAATGTTTTGTGTGAATTCATTATATGCTTTGTTTGGGAGCATGTCAATGAAATCGACATTTTGAGTTTCCCCATTTGTAACAGTTCAGCCCTGTCAGCTTTCTACATTGCTTTATTCAAAGGATTCTTCGATGCAAGAATAAAAATATGGATGGGAGCTTCTATTGTTTTTTACAAATTTTCCTGCTTTCCCTTCCAAGAAAGGAAACATTCGGTGGATTTCGTGTA